>Ga0153938_1000248_pt1 | contig 21143 bp, 16 predicted proteins | sample TSNY022MetaG_FD_104740 | JGI IMG/M metagenome (GOLD analysis project Ga0153938, IMG submission 104740) | Attine ant fungus gardens microbial communities from New Jersey, USA - TSNJ022 MetaG | ecosystem: Host-associated > Fungi > Mycelium > Unclassified | place: USA:New Jersey: Brendan T. Byrne... | reverse complement strand
GGCAAAGTCGATTAGGACAGCATGATCGATGTTTGTGCTAGGGTCGGTGTGGACAAGGATTTGACCACGGTGCCAGTCAAGTTGAGTGACGTCAGCAAGGTCGAGAACGCGGATGCCCTGACGGAAACTTTGTATCTGGGTAACAAATCAGGTTTCAGTCACACCTGAGCCCAAGATTTCGTTTACCAATTTGATTTGCCGTGAGGGACTCAGCTTTCGAAACATCATGTAGTCCAGGGCTTGTCCATCGATATATTCCATTAGGAGACCATAAAAAACAGTCCCATCAGGCAATGTAAACTAGGGGTTATTGATATATACATCAGAGGCATTGTTGGAGCATGTAACTCACCTGATGTGCGCCATAGAACCAAGGGACAATACTCCCTTGTACGTGTTGCAACTTTTTGTATGCGAGAGTTTCTGTGAGGGCAGAGACCTCTGCAAATACCATGCAGTAAAACAGATGATGTAAGATATCAGCAGAGTCACTTTGATCAGGTATAGAAAATGACTGAAGCTGGTCATCGATATCTTCGAGGCAGAAGGTTGGATGCGTCCCAGGCATAGACAATCTTTGGAATCTGTCGTCGAAAAGTTTGAGGCAAAGGGGTGGACACCACATGATCGGCTGACCATCAATAGATGTTATTTCACAACGATACACAGTGCAGAAGCCATGCCGAGTGCCCTCTGCAATGATGTCTTGAATCTTAAGTGAAAATCTCTTGCTTTTCTCCAGTAGACCTGCAATACCTGCTGCCATGAGAGGACATTGACGTTGGATCTCTTTCAGATGAGACATTGTTTCTTTCGGAAGATCTGACATCTCCAAGGGGAAGAGGGGTCTCGGAAATGGCACAAGTCGCAACCCAGTCTCATTTGTCATAGCATTAAGTACGTCATTGGAATGAACAGCAATTTTTGATTGATGGGACTGTACGTGCTCGTGCCAGCGGAAGAACTGCAATGCTCGTTCACGATCCCGAACCAATGTCGGAATGTCAAAGTCAGAATGCCGTTGACAGGTGGCAAAGATAGTCTCATCTGTATGTAAAGCCTGAGGACTGGGATTTTGTTGGGGGCCTTCGGGAAGAACCAGATCTGTATCGACTCCTTATCGACGTCAGGACAATTCAAGAACACCCCAGCAGGAAGTTCTTGATCCAGATAAGCAGCCGTAACAACTCTCAAAGCCAAAGAAAATTCGGTCGTCTTGACCCTTTCATAAGTCCCAGCACCTGAGTCACCAGTTTGAGCGGGGGTGAACACGACAATATCTTGGAGATCTGTAGCAATTATGAAGGGGACAGACGGGATGTGTAGACAGGCATTCAAGAGAGCGCTGACTACATGAGGAGCAATATTCCTTGAGGAGTCGAATAAGCTATCATCCTATTCCAGCATTCAGATGCTTGTAATATCTAATCTTCATCGTTAGTCTCACCAATAATAGTACAATCGGGACAGTAACTCTCCATTCACGGAATTCGTCTGCGGCGAAAGTGAACCCACATACAGCTGCCCAGCTTGAATTAAAGATATCCATGACTCGAAGCTAGGACTTACCTCCACCAACACTACAATTTTTCAATTCCAATGTACGTGACTTTTGGAGAGTAAAATCAGAGTGTAACTGACGGTAAAGGTGTAGTATGGCGCTTAACACAGTTTCCATGTATTGCTTTGGGGAGAGGCTACGAAATTGGTCAGATAACAATAATTGGGCCTCAGAATAGGCTTACTCGTCTGGAAATGATTCATTTTCCGGCCAGTAAATTTTTCTGTTGTGGACAAAGCGGAGTGTTCTCGCAAACCGTCTTAACGTTCTTTGAAGACGTCGATTTTCATGACTACAATCTTTCGATTGTACGAAACTAGCAGAAGAATGTGAAAATCCTGAGGCAAAAGACGATAAATTTGGCCCTTGTGGCGAGACTTGCTCTGTGTTTGGTCGAGCGGCAGTTTGTTTCGACCACTGAGGTGGAGACGGCAGGGACTTGCTAAAAACCTTGTAAAGCGATATCAAAGACATTGAGCAATCCTTGCAACTAAGCCGTAGTTGATGCTGAACAGATGCTACAAAGTCAAATCGGTCCGGCAAATGATCTGTCACACGCTATGGATGTGTCCTTCATGTCAGAGAGATCATGTTTATACTGTATTAAGCCAGGATAGACACGTATTTCAAACTCAAGCCTGTGACCCTGGGGAAGTCATTCGGGTCGATGAATTGATTTGTTAAAGCATCTCAGTACAATGTCCTTTCTTTCCACTCACAAAACTGTGGGAAAAACTGGTCCACATGGTGGTTTAAGTTTCAAGAGCGGCTGGACCTCACACAAACCTGATTAACTATTGAAATTCATGGGAGTTGCAGGCCTTTGGGATGTGTGTGTCTCTGCGTCCTTCCGGGGTACCCGTCAATCATGTTATTTTTTAGATTCTGAGACCGGCAGCGAAAACCAGGTCCTTGACTGAACTGGCGGTCACAGAGGGCTTTAATGCAAACCCCCGCGGGCTCAGAGGCTACCGAATTGGAATCGACGCCAGCATATGGTTCTTCCATGCTGAGCATGGGAAAGAGGGCGAAAACCCTGTTCTGCGTACCCTCTTCTTTCGGTGTGCGACACTCCTGAAAGTGCCCTTCCTTCCCCTCTTTGTGTTCGATGGCCCCAAACGACCTGAATTCAAGCGAGGAAAGCGCATCAACAAGACCGGAAGCAAGCTCATCCCAGGAATGAAGAGAATAGTCGAGGCTTTTGGCTTTGAATGGAGGACGGTATGATCAGCATTACTCCGTCGCCCTCTTCCAACTGATCGACCATTGATTCAGGCACCTGGAGAGGCAGAGGCAGAGTTGGCATATCTCAATCGTATTGGTGCAGTAGATGGAATTCTATCTGATGATGTTGATACCTTTCTTTTCGGGGCGCTAACGGTAATTCGAAAGTGAGCATTCCAATTCTTTTCAACGCTTAAAGGTCAACCTTTCTCTACAGCCCAAGCAACAACCTTTCCGGAAACAAGTTGAACCCCGTTCTGAATTCAGAAGGAAAGGATGATAAGAATCATACTCGCGTTTTCCGCTCTCAAGATATACATGAACACTCTGACATCCAGCTCACTCGCGGCGGTCTTATCTTAGTCGGTCTCATGAGCGGTGGTGATTATGAAGGTGGCTTAGAGCGCTGTGGTGTCGCAACCGCCCACGCAATCGCTCGTTGTGGCTTTGGTGATGCCCTTTTTGATGCTGCACGCGATCTTTCACGAGAAGGACTGGTCAGTTTCATTGATACTTGGCGACAAGATGTTCTGCTTGAGCTCAAGACAAACTCTCGAGGTTTCATGACACGAAAAGCCATCTCGCTTGCCAAATCTGTGCCAGATACCTTCCCCAATATCGATGTCCTACTCTCTTACGTCAACCCTGTCACCTCCGAAAGCCTTGGCCACGAAGGATTTAACCCAAAGATCACCTGGTCGAAAGAATTAGATATTGCAGCTGTAGCGAGCGCCTGCGAACTTTTTTTCGAATGGGGCTACGAAGAGGCCATTGTAAAGCGGTTTCGTTCCGTCATCTGGCCTGGTGCCGTTCTACGAACTTTACGGCGTGCGAATCTTGATATGGATAGAAATTCCACATCACCTGCGGAGCATCAATCAAAACGAACTCATGCCAACCGCAATGAAGGCATTGGAACCCCCTCAAAGATGATTGCTCAACGCATCTCCGCCATCAACTTGAACGATAGCGACAGCGAGGCCGAATCAAAGCCAACCAGAGAACACAACCTAATTGTTAGTATATCTCGCGAAAGAACACATGTATCAACTGATGGCCTACCTGAATATCGACTAGAAGTTGCTCCTGTGCAACTTGTCAACATCGCTATTTCAGGTCTTCGAAGTCTCCGACAGCCCGGGGGCCCAAATGAATGGGCCTCTCACGAAGATGAAACAGACCAAGAAGAAGACGGAGAAGAGAACTGCAGAAGAAGGGGAAAACCAAAAGAACCAGTGGATCCTAAGACTCATATTCGTATCTGGATACCAGTTTGTATGGTTGAACCGGTTGAGGGAGGATTGGTTAGTGATTTCCGGGACGCTCAGGAACGGAGGAAACAAAAGAAGGTGCCAGCGAAGAAGCGAAAACCAGCAAGTTTGCAATCAAAGTCCAATAGTGAGATGATACCTACAACACCAAGTAAAAGTAAAAAACAAGGAATGAGGGAAGTCTTCAGCTCACTGGCGAGCAACGGGCAGTCAGACACTGTCACTACTTTGGACACCAGCTCGGGGGCCACCTTTGTGCCTGGATCTTGCGTCACAGAAGATCTCCTGCCAAAAAACCCGTCAAGACAACCTCCTCCGCACAAACAGAAGACTAGGAAAGAATTACCAAACAAATCCATCCCTGCCCCTACTGACAGAGTCAAGACCCTCATCACTGCACCAACTAAAAAATCATCCACCCGAACCATCACTTTATCTAAGGCTGCTGAGGTAGCCGCTATCTTCAGTGACTCTGCCCCGACTGTTGTCCCATCCACACGAGCCATTGAGTCGACTCTCACTCTGACCGACTCCGATGATGAGCTTACCATGGATATGTATCGATCAGTTCGACCGAATAAGTCATTCAGACCTGTAGCTCCCAAAGCTACACCCGATTATCTTTCTCTGTCTGACGATGACAATCCATTCATAGTATCCCTATCGCCTGAAAAGATGAGCAAGAAACAAACCAAAATTTACACTTATATGGGAGAAGGAAGCAAGACGTCGGCTGACAGTCGAAATGAACAACTCAGCGGGCCTCCTTTGACTAAATCTCCCCGCAAAGCGAAACTCCATGCGTCCCCACGTAATACCGGTAAAGGCGCCAAGGGATGTTCCTCCGTGATTGAGATTTCCGACGAATCAGATAGCGGATACTGTGGCGTATCTCAGCCTGTCCTCGCTCCCCTTCGACTAGAACGACATCTGACACAACACCGAGTCAAAGGTGGCCGCGCTTCTAGCCAATCGATACCTTCTGTTACATGTGATGTCATTGATCTAACATGACCATCTTATAGCCAAGCCATCTTATTTGTAAAATAGCAAGGATGCGGTCCTATCCCATTGTACAACAGTAGTCTAAGTATCGTTTGTTACATAGTTTTTGGTTCGACTAATAGTTATTCGTAAAATCTCGAGATGCCTCTTGACCGAAAATACCTTCTGGGAGACCAGCCTCTTCCGGTTTCCTGATCTGACTTTTGAAACGACGAATGGCTTCCAAGCGGGAAGACCAATTTGTTTTTACTTCCACACGAACAGTATCCCGTTGCGTTTGTGCGAACACAGAAGCAAACCAATCTGCCAAGAGACTAAGTTGTCTGATAAGAAGAGGAAGATTGTCGGCAGAGATGAGCTTGAAGTTTCCCAGTGGAGTGAACTCAGTCATTCCAGGAGCACGCTGGATAGTGATCTTGAAATACTCATTTTCATATTGGTTATTGGAAAAAGCTGAAATAGCTCCAAGTGAATGTGGCTCAATGACGAGGTTCACAAATTGGAATTGTGTCGTCAACGTGTCAAAGCGGTAGGGCTTCCCGGAATCGTTCCAGATGATCCTTACGTAGTCATTACCAATGTGGCGCTTTTTGTAATTATGATGCGGGTCATGAGGATGAGAAGGCATCAAGGTTGCAGTATGATAAAGGATTTGGCCAATGTCGTCCCACCAGGCATAGGCGTATTCACCATCCTCGTCAGGATGAAGTCCTCCTGCATAAACATCGACCTGTCCTCGTAAGTTGATGAGACGACCAAGTCCTTCAAGGAAGCGCGTATACGCAGGGGACCCATGACTATTCCCAAGAATCTCAAGTTCTTCCGTCTGGCCAGGGGCCACATACATGATACCAACTTTGTGCGTATCAATGACAGGCACTCGATCCAGCGTAGATAGGAATCGTCGGAGACTAGCCTCTTCGTTGATCTTAATTATGTTAGTGTCCCTGAAGGGATACGGGGAAAGCTGAAGCGCAATGTACGATGGATCCAGTAGCACGTCCTTCCGTCTCTGCGATGGGGCTGTCTTGCTCCACACATATCCTGTGATGGGATCGGGGTGAGGGGGATGAAGTTGATCAGTACATTGTGGTCTGAGAACTTCCTGAAGTTCCCTCTATAGGTTTTTTTGTTGAGCTTCTGAGCAGCACGATAGTGAAATAACAGACCTCTCTTTCAACTGCATCCATGTCCTCAATCTCTCCTGTGGCAGAAATGACTCTCTGCAGGGATCTATCCAACATCAGGCCTGCTGGTACAGAAGAAAAATCTGGTGACACGTCTCCAGGGCCTACCATGGGCACGTTCTCCAAGCGACAAATCAACTTTGTGTATCCAGATGGCCGTCTCGACAGCACCTCAACCCAACCCGCACGGGGCAACGCATTGATAGTAATGATTGCGTTGCCAATAATCCATGACTTCGTGGGTTGGATGACTTCGTGAGGACCAGACTCCGAAGGATGGCTGACGGGATCCATCACAACCTCACTAAAGGAGGATGTGGCGGGACGTGGGTCAGCAGATGAATATGTGTATCGCGCGAGCCAGTCAAAGCAGACCTCTGTGGGAATGTCTAGCTCCCTGTTACTTTCATTTGCGAGCATAAGTTGTCGTGTAATATACGGCATATGCTTGGGTCGATCGGGCAATTTGAGTGCAAGGTACCAGATATACACAGCCGTGAAGGACATGATTCGCACGTATTGGGATAACGCCCATGATATGGTCGGCGACGCATTTTGACGATTATAATGTTGTAGATACTGCAATGCTACACCGAAGACCATCTTATATTGTGCTTCCGTGAAATTGGCGTAAAGAGTAGGAAGACTCCCGACGATGGAAATGAAGGCTAAAATGTGAACCGACATGTTGGGATTCGTCATGATCTGGGAAAGCTTCTCCAGAATCCCAGGCAAACATTTCGTGACAGAGGATCGGAGCTCGAAGGCTGACAGCGTCAGAGCATGCAGACAACATTTAATCGTCGTGAGCTGTCCATCTAAACCGTGTTGAAAGACTTCGACAAGAGCATGCCGCTGGTGAGGTTCAAAGCATCTCCAATAACTGACCAGAACAGATAACGAATGATACGCCAAACCTTGAGCGTCTCTGGGCTTCATCCCTGGAGGCCACGCTTCAATGTGAAATCCTAGGTTTCCATCTAGAATTCCAGTACATAGCGCATGAAGTAAACGTGAGATGAATTGGCGGCATAATGGACCACAGAAGAGATGTTTGTTGGATAGTTGTGTTGGCAAATGGCAGAGGACGTAGGATAGTACATCCCAGTTTGTCTCTCTTTCTAGAATACCGATGATTGCTTTGAGGTACTGAGAAACCTTGAGCATGTTGCGTGCATCTGATGGTCTGCCAATTTGATATGAAACAAGTGCTTCGCTGGTGCTGTCAACCTCAGCGACCGTGAAAGTGATCGTTTCTGGGAAGTTCCAGAGGGGAAGGCGCAATTTCCTAGTCACTTCAGACGGAAAGATACCAGCGGGCGCACGCGAACGACTTCGGCTGCCTGCTGAACGAGGCACTCCGCCTCGCCCCCTCATAATCGGTTTCTCCTCTCTTTCCTGCCCGGCCCTGGAACGCGACTTTCGAGCCTCTGGATAATCATCTTCGAGATCTTCAACAGTCATCTCATATGACGGAAAAGACGATCGCCCAATCAAACCCGAAAGCATAGCGATATGATTGTCCTTGTCGTAAGTCCTGGATATGAAATATATGTTGTGATTTCGATCGGCGCGCAACCGCATCAGGAACTGCAGCACCGTCAACTTTCCTCTAGCCGATTGTCCTTGTGTCAAGATGTCAAGAAGGACCTCAAAAAGTCGGATAGCAAGCTGATGTAGGTAATCCACTAAAATGTAGGGAGTAAATGCCAACTGAGAAAAGGCATTCACAAGAGCCGATACCGCAGAGACCACACGAGGTAAAGGCTTGGTTTTGGTTTTCTCCGGTTCTGGAGGCGCTGGCTCTGGTGTATCTTCTAACAAGGGAGTCTGACTGGACTGAGATCGAGAAGCTGCAGCCGAAGCGAATGACGATAGTATGGACATGACAGAGGGTAAAGCGGATTCTTTTTCCTTGTCTTTCGCCGCTGCATGGAACTCAGTTTGCATTCGAGAAAGGATGGGAGAGACAAGATTAGAGGGACCGATATTCGCCACGACGCCGGAAGACCGGCCCTCGTCCGATAAGGCTGAGCGAATGTCTGCCATGTCTTCCAATTCTTCGAGAGATAGTTCCAAGCTGACGGTCTTAAGCAGATTGATCAGGCCATCAATAGTCTCCCTGCCATCTTCCTTGTTGTCCGAGGCAACTTCGGTGGCACGGAGCACTAATTCCTCACCGACGATCTTCCACAACAAGTCACCATCCTCGCTTTCAACCTCTGGCTTACCAACCCAGGTCCTACAATGCCCCAACACCAAATCGGCTAACGGACGACGATACGACTGCATCTCCTTAACGCTGTCATAAACCATGGAGAGGACCTCCATAACGGCACATTTTGTCAGTGGTCGTTGTGAACTGACGGCAGTAGTGTTCCCGAGTAGAATCTTCCAATTACGCAGCCAATCAGGTGATGTGGGTGTGAGTTCATGTTGCTCAAACATAAATGCAGGAAGGCGTGCTGTATTCTTGTCAGTGAGATTTTCAGCAATAGATATCAGCATTGTCGACAAAAGTGGGGTCAAGCTAATCGTATGATCTCGGGCAAGCAACAAAGTGATGGATCCGAGAAGCCTGGTTGGGGCACTTGAAGGATTGTCTAGAGGTACGATGAATGGCGTTCCGTCGGAATTTCTGCAGAGGGTCAACCAGGGATAGAACAATCCCAGAACTCTGAACTCGCCTGAGGGGAGGGATGTATTTACAAAGGCTATACAAGGCTTCACCCACAAAAGCAGCTTCCTCGCCATTCAAACCATCATTCTCCTCTTCTCGAGAATCTACTTCCTGAAGTATGTCTTTCAGCAGCTCTGCAGCTTCCTCGAGAATAACGTCAACGTTCTGACGTTCATAATCCCAGCTCTCTTGATAGGTGTCGCTTGCGGAACGGGCTTCGATATGTGGGCCTTCACCAATCCAGGCAATCCAACGCGATATGCTTTCAGCAAATGCTGGACGCACTCTTCTGGCATCCCATCCGCTAGAGCCACCAGTCCCGATTCCAATACCTGCATTAGCATGATCGTCTCTCGGCCAAGCTTTCTCCATCATCTTTTCTTCGACGTCAATGTGGGAAGGAGCACCTGAGTAAGAGTAGCCGGTGGATGCCTCTCGCAAGATATAAGCGCGCACAAGCCTGGCAGTGAGGACTTGACGAATCTGATTGCGAAGCATGCGATGTGCACCGATAGAAGTGAAGATACCTAGCTGGAGAGAGGTCCGAGAAATTGAAGCCCGTCTTGCGGTGCTACCTTCATTCGTACGAGTAGACATATTGTCAGACTCTGGAAGACTTTCGCCATCGGCGGGGAATTCTGGATAGAGGGAGCGCTTGTTAACTGCCACACATGTAGTCGAGTATGGGCCGGTGTACATAGATGTTAGAGTTTCATTCACCCTTTCTTCCAAGCTTGATTTTTTGCGCGATTGAGGTAGGGCTGTAAGACGTGGGAGCGGAGAGGAACAGAAGGCAAGGGCGCGAAATAGAAGAGGCAAAACATCTTGAATTATTGGAGGAGATAGAACTTTGATTTGAGCGTGAAGATAATCCAGGTATATCGAAATCGCAATCTCTGTAGGTTGTGTATATGGACTGGAAGGAACTGGAGTATTGGGTGACACGATGGATGTTGTGGAAAGAGTAGATGGAGTTCGTCGATGGAGACCGAATTTTGACTGCGAACTCGACACTAGAGAATCTGTTGATGCCGAGAATTCCTTTAAGCTATTTGAAGGCTTCGGTGGTACAAGCGATCTGTCAACGATACTTGCATAAAATTTTAGTACCGAAGGAATGGTGTCTTCCGGGAGTCGGGCAACATTCTCAGGTTTGCTCAAAACATCAGACAAAAACTTGACCAAAACATCTACACTCCTCTCCCTCTCCAATCTTTCTGTGTAATCAAGGCTCCCATCTGATCTCAAAATGCCTTCAAATGCGCCTTCGATCCACCATTTGATCACATTGACCAATATACTCTCAATACCGACGATATCAATGCCATACTTGGTGAAAGACCGAAGCGCCTTGAACTTTGGCTCCCAAAGCTCTGCAGACCATGAGATACTGGGTTCCAAGAAAAGGGACAAAAAAGAGAAGCGATCAGCGGTCTCAACCACGGTGGCTTCAGGATTTTCCCAGTAGGAGGAAATCAAGTCAAATCCAGCGGCCTGGAAAGATGACGGACCATTAATGTCGCAAAGAGAAGAAACAATTAGATTTATGACAGAAGTACGAGGTAGTGGGGATGCAGTTGGTAACAGATTGGCGAGTGCACGCGCATGGGCAGGTCTGGGGACGGCTGGAGGCCTGAGCGCCTCAATCAGGTCATTAACGGAGAGTTGCTGTTGGATAGTAGCAGGAGGTTGACCGTGGGGAAGAAAAGGCTGTTCTGATTTGTATCGACGCCATCCAAAAGGTGCGAAAGACGTGGTATTCGCTCGTTGACGTGATCTTCCAGGCGAACTCGAATCTTGTTGCGGAACGGACATTCACTAACGCATAGAAATCACCTTGAGTAACCTCACAAAGATAACCAATCAAGGTAGTCGAGTCAAACTACATCATCACTTATTATGTCATACACTTTTCTATTCCAATCATGTCTTTTTCGGATTATCTACAAGAGACGCAAAAAAGCCTCGCACATCGGCTTCACTAACCACCTTGCCTTGCTGTGCAAACGGTTTGAGAAAGGTCATCAGACTGTTCCTGTTATTTCTGACGATGAAATATACAAGACGAGAAAGTCATAGGGACGCACCGCATATTTTGAAACTCATGGATTGCATCAATCGCTTTGTCCCGTGGGATCCTCTCCAAGGCCCGCAATCCTAACTCCTCAAGGGAAAGCCCTTCATCGCAAAAAAAACTTTCAGGAAACTTTAATAAGGCAGGAAGGTTGTAAACTTACCGGAATCGGAATCTTCTGGAGGCTCGTACGTCTCCTCCTCTTCAAGAAGATATGGGTGTGCTTGCAGCGAGGGTAGACACTACTCTCATGTCAACATATATATGTCAATGGCTGGAGTAGATACGTACTGCATCGCAACGACACCAGCGACTACGAAAGTCTTTTGTGAAAAATATATCTCCAGTTCCAACCGAAGTAGAAGGATCCAATGCAGCTTCATATCCTCTTGCATAGATCTGAGATACTGCAGGATTCACAGGTGGTAACGAACATGCAGGTGTCGGTCCTGCAATTTCATAACAAGTTCGGATGCGCTTGCTACCCGGCATGTCGGACAGAGACAGTGGCCTTTTTGATCCTATTGCAGGAGTGCCAGGGGAGCACTCGCTTTCCAGTTGGGAATTTACAGTATTGCCCGAGTTTTGTTCTAAACGCCATGGCTTCTTTAAACTTTCCCTGGTAACAACAATGGCACCGGAAGTTCCAGCCCACTTCTGGAGAAATTCTTGCTCGAAAACACAGGCCGCACAGATAAAACTTTCATAGTCACTTCCGGATAGGAGGGGCGGCGGTAGTCCTGATGAAGATGCCTCCGAAGCATCATCGTCCTCTTCCTGTGTCTCTACCGGACTTGGCTCTCTAGAACTAGGACGCTCTCGCAAGTTGCAACAAGATTCGTGAAACCAATCCTACAGAGCATTCAGTGAATCTACGAAATTGATGTCAGTGAGTTTCCCCAACCTCACATGCTAAGCATTGGATCATAGTTTCGCGTTCGGTCATCGCATCATATGGTCTGCCACACCGGCAGAACGTTCCTCGAAAGTTTCTTCCGTATTGATTCAAGGCATTTTCCTCTTCACATTTTGAGTGCAATGTACATGGATGGATAATTGCCGTTGTCGGACAGTCGCACCGAAACTTTCGTTTTGGAAATCTAGGAGAGAAAAGCATTTCTAGATAGAATAATTTGACCGGGAGTACTCACAATTCGACTTGTTCGTGGTTCGTATGGCATGCAACTGAGCAAGCAGAGCAGATTCCTCGCTCTTCCGGACATGTCAGACAAAGATAAACGGCTTGCCTTGGGATGGTCAGTCGGACATCATGCCGCCGGTGAAAACGAGTACCTCAATGGGCCTTTCGACCAGGTACATTGCGAGAACTGGTGAGGTAAAGCAAGAGCAGCCTCGCGCACAAGATCATCTTGATATTTGAGAAACTCTGTAAGCGTAGCTTCCATTACCCCTACCCCGTTGAAGTGAGATCAACAGAAATTTCAACCTCAATTTATGGCACATGATCAGCACTGATCATCAGCATGTGCCGTAACATTTCTACTTGATTCCCTTCGGATACTTTCTAAATCATCACAGCAAGTAAGCCTATACAGAGGCTGACATTGAGATAGCCATTCTGATCAATGCTTTTGGCAGTCTAAAGAGATGTCTACTGTGAAAGGACCCGATCCCATTTTACTCACGCTTTTCGCCAATCGCTTCATGAGTATAGCGGAAGCAATGGGTCGATCATTACAACAGACCTCGATCAGCACTAACATTAAAGAACGTCTGGATTTCTCTTGTGCCTTATTCTCCCCAGATGGCGACTTGGTAGCAAATGCTCCGTTTATTCCAATCCATCTAGGATCTATGAGTTTGTTGGTTGTATTGTCCCGCACTGATCCACGCGCACTTACTCGCTGGGGACAGTGCGGTCAAGTACCAGATGAAACTTCATCAAAGTTCACTCAAAGAGGGTGATGTGCTCATGACCAACTCTCCTCATGCAGGTGGATCGTAAGTTTTTCAAATTGATGAAGCCATAAATTATATTTCTGCCCAGCCATCTACCCGATATAACCATAATCACTCCAGTATTTGCTCCCGACTCCAAGGAGATCATCTTCTTCACTGCATCAAGGGGTCATCATGCTGACATCGGAGGAATCTTGCCTGGTTCCATGCCGCCTACTTCTGTAAACATCTTTGAGGAAGGTGCCGAGGTTGAGAGTTTCAAGATTGTGGACGGTGGGGTTTTCGACAGGAAAGGTTTAATTGAATATATGATTGACAAGCCGAGTCAATATCTTGGAAGTTCCGGCTGCAGAAACATTCGTGATGTTGAGAGTGACCTTAAAGCGGTGTGTTGGAGAAGAAGTGTCTTAATATTAGTTACTGACCCCGTTAACTATCTACCAGCAAATCGCCGCGAACCACAAAGGAATCCAACTGATTCATGCCAGTTGGGTATATCTCTTTTTCCTCGGAAATTCTGCTCATTTCCTGTTTAGTTGTGGACGATTACGGTCTGGAAACTGTGCAAGAATATATGTATCACATTCGGACTAATGCGGAAATGTCCGTTCGTAATCTGCTCAAAGCCGTCGCCAAGAGGCTTGGGTCGAATGTTCTATCCGCTGTTGACTATCTGGATGATGGGTCACCAGTCAGTACTTCGTCGTTCCTTTTACCGATATTCACTAACTGACTTTCGGCATAGGTATCCCTTCGTGTTGAAATAAATGAATCAGAAGGCTCAGCTATCTTGGATTTTGAAGGAACCGGCTGCGAAGTCCGAGGCAATCTGAACACTCCCATATCAGTAGTTCACTCAGCTGTGATTTATTGTATGCGCTCGATGCTCGATATGGATATTCCGTTGAATGCGGGCTGCCTCGTTCCACTGGATAGTGAGTGCCAACTCGGGAAATTTAAGATTCTCACCAACTTGAGCATAGTTCGAATTCCGGAAAGATCACTGTTATGCCCTTCTCGTACGGCTGCTGTCTGTGGTGGGAATGTTCTCACTTCACAGAGGATCGTGGATGTAGTACTCAAGGCCTTCCACGCGTGCGCCGCCAGCCAGGGCTGCACAAAGTGAGCTTTTTCTCGCGTGACTTCGAGTGGAATTTCCTTCAATAGCTGATATTTCCAGTAACCTGACCTTTGGCACCGGCGGAAAAGACAAGGAAGGGAAGGCTGTAGCCGGATGGGGTTATTACGAGGTATGAATTATGTGAGACTATCGTTAATTTTATTCCACTCAGTCATTACCAGACTATCGCTGGTGGTTCGGGTGCTGGACCCAACTGGCATGGGACAGACGGCGTACATACTCATATCACAAATACTCGAATTGGTGACGTCGAAATTCTTGAGCGGAGGTATCCCGTTCTGGTGCACCGTTTCGGGTTACGTTCAGGGTCTGCAGGGATAGGAAAATGGCGCGGTGGTGAAGGTGTTCATCGCGAGATTGAATTTCTGGAGCCCATGCAAGTGTCAATTCTTTCTGAGGCAAGCCGATTCATCTTATCCAATGTCCCATTGAAGAGAAACTAATCATGTTCTTTGATCACCTATCTATAGAGAAGAACCAGGCAGCCGTATGGCATGGAAGGTGGTGGCTCAGGCTCGTTGGGAAGGAATACATGGATCAAGAAATCACGTTTAGAAGATGGGGACATGTATGAGAAAAACGACATAGGAACGCGGAATATCAATATTGGAGGGAAAGCGACTGTATTCATGGGTAAAGGAGACCGTTTTCTGGTTGAGACACCTGGAGGAGGGGCTTGGGGTGCTTCTGATAGTCAACCAAGGGAAAAAAGGGAAAACTCTCATGTCTGTGCTTGGGAACCAAGGGGCTCATTTGTTGAACGAGAAGCTGCCCAAGCTGCTTGTTAATTATACTTGTTGAGATTGGGTGATCCTTCTCGATGAGATTTGTTGACATGGACATAAAGGGACTTTCCATAGGAATTCCAAGGAGAGTCTAAGCATGTAATTTAAATTTTCATGATTCTTGAAGCAACATATTTCCTGGTTGTAATTTTACCTGCCCAGGATTTCTTGTAAGGTTAAGTGCAGTTAGGGCCCACTAGGAGTAAAGTATACCCCCAGGTATTAGCAAGGGTAGGGATAAGGGTAGGGTAACAAAAGTTTACCCTTGACTCTAGTAGACTCACAATGTGCAACTGAACATCAGATTTCTTTTGTTGTTTTATTATTCTTCTTTTCAGTTCTCTTATCTCTATACTTGTCAGGAACATGTGGAGTAGCATGGGAAGGATAGGAATAAACTATAAATATTCTGTGAATTAAGAGAAAAGTGCACTTCAAAGTTGTCAAGTAGGAGAGAGAGCAGCATGGGAAGACTAGGAATATACCGTGAATTACTATAAATATACTGCAAATACACACTCTGGGTTCTGGAAAGTGACACAATGGATGGAGTCAGAATAAAGAACACACTACTGAGTGAAATGAAATATGTTGCTCTCTGGTCCCATGGTTTTGCAGCTAGTCCAGGGGGAATGTAAGTGATAACAAAGGAGTGAAATGATCTTGGCCTCAGCTTGTGCACTGTACCTTGATCTTCTGTCACTTGTTGTGGTTACATATTTCAAAGTAGTGGAATTGTCAGCGACTGACTCAAGAACCTTAAGTTAGGGATTAACTCAAGGTAGCACTTCAGGGTTAGAAGAGAACTCAATAGGGTTCTTGCTCAATTGCAGTCTACTATATATACAAGTACATTAATTGTCCTTGTTGAAACTACAGGTTGTCTATCAGCTACTGGTTCAACTCCAGTCTATGTTTCTTCTATTTATAGCTCTTTTGTTATAGTCAATGCGACTTATGACAGTACTCTCTTTTTAAAGGTCCTTGTCTCAAGGACTTTACAGCTTATTATAAGGGTCCCATAGGTTGCCCATTTCATTGTCTTTATCCTATTCCTCTATTTTACTTTCTTTAATTTCTTGCCTTTCTTCTTCTTTCTTTTCTTTGTCTCCTTCCTAAATTGTCTTCAATATTTTTCTTCTTTTTGTTCTTCCTGCTTTCCACTATCTCCAATTTTTCTCTAGTATTCTCTATCAAATCTCTTGTTATCCCATTTATATAACATTTTTGCTATATATCTTCCTGGCAACTCTCCTTTGCAATCTTCCTTGATATTCCTTTTCTTTATTTGCCTGATATTTTTCTTGTATTCTTCTTCAAATCTATTTACCAGATCTTGTGCACTCTCCAAGTTTTTCCTTAGCTTCTAAGTATCTTCTTCTGCCATATACCCCTTCCACCATACCAAATATCTATTCTTTCCTCTAAACTTCCTCTTATTTAATATCTTTTCTACATTATACTTTTCTTCTCCTTCAATTACTACTGGTACCAGCCATTCCTTTTTCTAGTCCTCTACTTGATCTCTATACTTTTGTACTCTACTAACATTTACTACTGGATGTATCTTAATACTGTATAGCAATTCTAGTTCAATTGCATTCATTGAGATTATTTTTTTGACCTTATAGAGCCCAACAAATTATTCCATTAGCTTTTTTAATCTTCTTTCTTGTATTTAGTACTTGAGATTTTTTATGCTTAGCAGCATCCAGTCTCCTACTCAATATTCTTCTATCTCACTTCTCTTTCTATCCACATACTTTCTTATTTTCTTTTGACTCTTTCTTAATGTTGCTTTTGCTTCCTTGTGAACTTCCTTCATTCTTATTGCAAATTCTTCTATCTTCTCAAATTTTTCCTTCTTTCTCATTTCAAACTTCATATGTGAATCTTGTCTATTATTTACTTTAAATAGTGATATCTTTGTACTAGTCTACATCTTGTTATTATATGCAAACTCTACTATTGCTAACCAATCTGGCCATTGTTTCTAACAATGATCTATGAACATCTGCAAGTATTACTCTAGTTTCTGGTTTATTCTCTCTATCTGACCATTTGTCTGTAGATAATATGCTGTTGACAACTTAGTATCTATCCCTAGCATTATATTCAACTCCTTCATTATTGTAAACTACACTCTTATATCTGTTATAATACTTTCTGGCAAGCTATACAACTTCTAGATATTATCCCAGAACAATCTTGCCACTTCTTTTACCAAAGTTCTTTACATAGTTGGCACAAAGTGTGCCATTTTAGTCAATCTATTATATACTACCAAAATACTATTATATTCTTGTACTAGCAATAGTTTTGTAATAAAGTCCACTATAATGTGAGTCCAAGAGGTAAATACCATTCTTGTAGAGACTTAGACTAAGACACTTTAGAACTACTCCTAGTTCAAGTTGACAAGGAAAACTTGATAGAGTTCTTATTTGATTGCTATATACTACTTATACACATTCTGTATTTACTTCTACTTATAAAGTCCCACATATCTCTTTTGAGTCATTCCTTCTTACATATCTGCCAATTTTCTAATTAAATGAAAAAGAAATAAAAATAAAAATAAATAATGACTTGGCTATTTGGCTATATTATAACACTACCCTCCTCTTAAGATTTCTTGTCCCAAGGATTTTTTTACAACTCATAGTAGGGATCACAAATGTTCTCTATTTGTTTGTTATCTTCTTCTGTTCACTCCCTGAGTTCTAAATTTTCTTGTCCAATTTCTTCTTTTTTCTCTTTTATCATTTCCATTATTCTTTATTCCTTTACTCTTTCTCTTTTCCATCATCTCCAATTCTTTTCTAATCTTGCCTAATATTCCTTATCATACCTTTTATCCAACCAACCAAATAGCTTTCTTGCTGTAAATTGTCCTGGCAGTTCTTCTTTTTCTTGTTAAGCCTATATCTAAACTTAAGGGAAAGTGGGCTTGACTACAACTTCTGGTTGAGTTACCCTCTGTACTGACCCACTGTAGTATATAGTGTAAAGATAGATATAGAAATAGATAAGGAAACTGAGTTAATAATAAAGTTAAGAGTCCTGATGAAGAATATTCTATCTTAAGTATGATAAAGTTTGTGATAGGGTTCTGGATAGCCTGTGCTCAATAACTAGTTACTGGAGATTTCAGCTAAGGTAAATGTAAGTACTGGTATAACTATAGATGGTAGAGCATTACTTGGTATTATAAAAGCATAACGATATTCTCTTTCTAAGTTTATATTCTTACAACCCATAGAACCTTATGAGTTGGGTTAACTGAGTTAGTAGCAGAATTCTACTACTAATACCCTAATAAACCAGAATCTGAGTCAAGGATAGTTAGACTAGTCTGAGGATGCAGCTGTCCTACAGTATCAGAAGCAAGGCGCTTGTTAGTAGATACAATCTCTGCAATCCTATTATCAAAAAAAGATTATTTAGCATTTCTTATAGCAAAGCAAAATAAGTACTAGTCTTCTCTGACTCCTGTGCATCTGTAAAACTCAAGTGCACTTCTGCACTTGTCATTCTACCACTCCTTAGATTGAGTTGTAATAGTGATGGACCTAGCACCAGCCTTCCAAGTATTAGTAAGCACTCTAGAGACTGCCTTAGAGAGTAAGTCCAGGCTAGCAATTGAGCCCAAATCAAAGAAATTGAAAGTATAAAGCTCTATGCTGACTAAAGAGAGAAAAGCACCTTTTTTATCACTATTGTATTTGAGGACCTTCTTGCTAAAGCAGATATTCTCTGGTGAGATAGGAAGGTTGACTAATAGAGGAGTGTGATCCAAAGGTAGTTTAAAATCAGGCTCAATACAATGTAAGACCTGAGAAACACTTATGTCTAAAAAGATAAGATCTATGACTGAGTTAGCATAACTGTTAGTAAGTCCATCAAGACCTGACCAGCTGCAGAATGAGCAGAAATAGATAAATCTCACCCTATATCTCTAATGTTGAAGTTTCTACCCATATACAACAAGTTGGGGATATTGATGACTTGATCCAGCATAAACTTGATAGCTGAGTGGTGGTTGTCCAAATAGACATTTATGAAAAAGTAATATTTTCTCCTGTCAAAAAAAGACAGTAATAGAATATTACAGTAATTGATTACATCTCTCCTCAAACTAAACCTAAGTCTAGACAGGCAAGAATGAATAAAAGCTATGACTTGAGGAACATCCTTAGAGTCCTTGGGAGGCTGGACCACCTAGGTCTAGTCTAGATGGATAGAAGCATCTACTACTCTGTTTCCTTCTAGAAAAGTGGTAGATAGTATATAATGGATAAAGTTCCAGAGTGGTTCCTGGATAAAGAAGATATTATAATGGTCCTTTTGAGACTCTAGAAAAATATCAACCAGTACATAGTTCTTGCAAACATTCTGCAAATATATGTGTAGTTTGGTTGTATTACATATAATCAGAGGTTGTGTACTCTAGAGTATTGGATGTTGCTATTGCTAGCACAACCTGTATATAGCTCAGCAATCTTGTGTCATGTACTGAATTTTTGGTTATGATTAGTATTATTTATTTTCTTTTTCTTATTATTATTATTATTTATCTTCTACTTAATTCAAAATAGAAGTATTATGTTTTAGACTGGTTCTTACTCTCTCCTATTCTAGCTAGAGTATATATATGGAATAGACACATAGTAGCCACCTAGTCTATAGATTAATATCTATTTGCCCTTTGTCCATATTCCTCTCCTTTTCCTATATACTTCTAAAACTTAGACTTTAGACACTTGTTTAATATCTGATAATATCTTTTTATCTCCAAAATTAACAATCACCTGTGATAGGAGATCAGGGCATAATATATACATTGAAGCCAAGATTATTCTCCTTTATTGTCTCTGAATTCTTACTCCTTGATATATATATCTCAGAGTATAAGTATATTCCTTTTCTATACTAGCTAGTACTTCTTTGTAATCTACACTATCTTGGAGTTATTCTATTAGTAAATTACTATTCCGCTCTTTGTTCCTGATACCTTATTAGAATACCACTATCTGTTAAAGTGGTAGTGCTAAAAAAAACACTTGGTGTTATCAGTAGAGTGTTCACTCTTGCAGTTTATACACTTAAAGATATGAAAGCAAGGAGTACCATTTGCAGTTGCCTCTTTAGAAAGGTTAGACTTGGGGTTGACTTTATAGTACCAAGCCATAGATCTGTGGTTTTCTACTTTGTATGATCTGCTACACTTCTAACACTTAGTACTATTACATTACCAAGAAATTTTCTATGAATTTGTGACATGAAATATACTTTATACCCCTGAATTCAGTATTTGAGTTCATTCTAGAAACCTCCTACAAGTCCTTAGCCATACAAGAGAACCTTTGGAAAGGCCCTTTTTACTATACAATAACCAAATTGTTATTTACCAATTAGTGTACACTTCAAAAAACAAACATGAGGGGCTAGTATTAGATTGATTGGAGGCAAACTGTTTAGAGGTTACTTTCTAGGACTCAGAAACTTTGGTTATATTCTAGAGTACTATATACTTTGAATCTAGAATAGACTTAAATGAGCATGAAGTCCAGATGACCAATCAACAAGTCTATCAATAGACTCTGATTGCCTCAGCATAAGCTCAGTCAAAGAGTGTAACATTGTGCTGGATCAACATGTAAGCTGGGATATTTGTACATGTTAAAACCAGTTTCTAGATCAGATTTGGGATAGGGAGCAGTTGGGTAGGAAGTTATAAGAGGATATTTAGAGGTGATAGTATAGAGGTAGAGCAGGGGTATATAGTAGTGACAGATTGGCATGTTGCATTAAAAGGAAAAGTTAGAAGGGTCTATATAGCAAGGTTGTGCAGAAGAGTGATGAGAAAGAATTGGCACTGAGTTTTCTTTTTATGTCAATTGAGTCTCAAACATTTGTAATTTCTAATATACTTTTCAGAGTGGAAAGTAAAAACAGTATCTTCTTGGCCTTTGCCTTCATCTCAGAAGCTCTTGAAGTCATTAGATGCAATTCTTTTGAGTGTATAAAGGAGTGATCTTGCTGAGAGATTGATTTAATGAATAAGTTTCATATCTATATCTTACTCTTTCTAGAGACAAGGCATAGCAGTTGCTCAGACAACCTTCTACAAAATAGTAGGCTTGGAAAGCCTGGCTAATCATTGACTCAGATTGTATTACATCTATAAGGCTTGGTGTTAAGGGTGCAGATAAAGGCTTGACTGAGTGTAGTAGAGCCCAGAAGTAGTTTACTGACTACCTTGATAGTGAGCTTGTTATGGTATGTAAAGATT
>Ga0153938_1000247_pt1 | contig 21158 bp, 31 predicted proteins | sample TSNY022MetaG_FD_104740 | JGI IMG/M metagenome (GOLD analysis project Ga0153938, IMG submission 104740) | Attine ant fungus gardens microbial communities from New Jersey, USA - TSNJ022 MetaG | ecosystem: Host-associated > Fungi > Mycelium > Unclassified | place: USA:New Jersey: Brendan T. Byrne... | reverse complement strand
AGCCATTTAGATCATTGAAATCAGTCAAGTATTCCCAGAGTTATGGTCTGAATGAAGTTTGTGACACACCTGCAGTCCCTAACTGACTGCAAAGTCCTCTTAAGCCAAGGGCCTGACTATATATAGAGGTGACTAGTGATCATGGTAACCACCAGTTGAGAGTTGTTGGGTTTATGAGAGTAAAGATGAGCAAGGTCCAAGATGGATAGTACTCTAGATATGGAATTGAGTTCTAGTATAAGACCCCAGACTGTGATAACTTGGATCTACTTCTAGTCCAAGTTGACAAAGAGAACTCAATAGAGTTTCCATTTAATTGCTGTACACTACTTATATACATTCTGTATTTACTTCTATTTATAAAGTCCAACATATCTCTTTTGAGTCATTCCCTCTCATGTGTCCATTGATTTCCTAATTAAAAGAAAAGAAAAGAAAAAGAAAAAATAGATAATGACTTAGCCATTTGGCCAAGTCATGACAATCTACATACTCCAGAACCCAGAACTGCAGAAGCAGATAGTCTTGTTGTACCATAGACCACAGATCTCAGTTTGTGGCATTGTTCACTAGAAAACTCTACAGGTTACTAGGTATATGGCTAGCTTTCTCCACAGCCTGGCACCCACAGACAGATGGGCAGACAGAACATATCAACCAGAAGCTAGACTAATACCTCTAGATCTTTGTCAATGAACAACAGAGTAACTGGTATAACCTCCTGTCCCTGGCTAAGTTCTAATACAACAACCATGTCTACTCCTCAACCTAATAGATATCTTTCCTACTTAACACAGGCCAGAACCCACAGATGGGCTTTGAGCCAAGGCAGCAACCCTCTGGACTGGAAACTGTTAATAAGTTTATGGAGTGAATGAAAACAGCTATTGAGAAAGCAAAGTCTATGATCCAGAAGGCACAAGAAGACATGGCTCATTACTACAACTAGAGGAGAACTCCTGCACCAGTGTTTACTACCAGGGATAGAGTATTTCTAGATACCTCTGACATCAAGACTACATGACCCTCTACCAAGTCATTGTATTGGAGACTCAGACTCTTTACAATGGAACAGTGAGTGGGACCTGCAGCCTATTGCCTCAAGCTACCATATGCAATGAAGAAACACCATCCCATGTTTAATGTAATGAAGCTCTCTGCTGCTCTGATAGACCTGATCCCAGGACAAAAACCAAACCCTCCACCTCTGCCAATTATAGTAGATGAAGAGAAAGAGTAGAAAGTAGAGGAGATACTCAACAGTTGCTGGCACTAGAAGAGATTTCAATTCCTGGTCAAGTAGAAGGAATATAGCTATCATGACTTAGCAAAACAGCTAAATCATTATTTATATTTCTTTTCTTATTTAGACTTACTACACAAGAAAGAAGTGTGGGAAAGTATTATATAACTAATGTCACACATCACAGTCACATGCCAGGATGTCACAGTGTCACATCATATGACAATGTCACATGATGAGTGTGGGAGAGAGTACACAGACCATGTAGTAGTTGTATAAGTAGTGTACAGAATCCAATGGGAACTCCATTGAGTTCTTTTTGTCAACTCAGACTTGGAGTGTAATTAAGTCATCCTAGGCTAAGTCACTATAACAGCAGGGAACACAACTCTTGGGAATCCATCTCCGACATTTCAGTACCTGACCTAGTGGTGGAGTTCTATTGCAAGCACCCAGCAGCTCCAAGACACATCCAGAGAGCAGATTTTGATGCTCTTTTTGGACCTGGACCCATTGCTTTGAGACATAGCAATTTTGGAGAGAGGGTAAATATAAGGGGACTGCACCAAACTCCACTCCTGACACACCAGTGGCAACAAGCTGGAGTAACTCTGACAACTAATTAAATAAGCGTTACTCTAGGTTTAATCAGTTGTCTACTCCTGAAACTCCTATCCCTGACAGCTGAGACATCTGTAACCAAGAAAGCAGTATATATAGAGTAGATCACCCTCCAGGAGTCTCATTCTATTCTTTGAGGTTTCTCCTGGAGGTGAGTTGTAACATATCCCGGAGTGTAATTATATATTGAGGTTTCTCCTGGAGTCCACTCCAGTTGCCCTTATACCAAGTTGACAAGGAGAACTCAATGGAGTTCTCATTCAATTTCTGTATACTACTTATACATTTACTACATGGTCTGTGCACTACTTTCCCACACTCATCATATGACTCATCATGTGACATGTGACATATTATGTGATACTTTCCTGCACTCCTTCCTTGTATAGTAAGTCCAAATATGAAAAGAAAAGAAAAGAAATATAAATAATGACTTAGCCATTTTGCCAAGTCATAATACTTAACAATGGTCATACAACATTTGAGCTGAATTTCTTACCATGAAAAGTAGTCAGAATACAGTGGATAGAACATTGGCTGTTAAATCACATTGGTGGTCCCAGTCAAAAACAGTTGAGGTCACCTGCATTGCTATTCCCTTTAATTGCCCTTTGACTTCTCTTAAGGAGGATACAAAAGTGTTGTATTTCATGAGCATGCTGCATGCTGCTCAGCTATGCTACTATAATAACCACTCGGCTCTGATATTTCAACCTGCTGCACCCAAGTAAAGAAGCTTCACTTGAATGATGAATACTTTGTATGTTCCCACTCAAATCTCACACAAGGTCCACATGGTTTAATGAGCCAGATTCTACTGCTATAATCTCCAACATAATACTATGGATTCATCATTTAGCTTCCATTAGGCAGAACTAGGACCCGACTTCAGATCTAGACTATGCTGCGGCTCGTGGATATTATTCATTTCGTATTCCGAAGGACTATCATTCTTCGATCCTACGAATCGTATCATAGAGACTTGACCTGTCGTCTGATTCTGGTCGGATAGATGATGATCGTGGCCTCGTGAACGATTCCCCCGACTTTGAAGGCTAGAACCATAGGAGCCTATCTCATCACTACCTTTTCTGGACGTATCCCAATAGATACGCTGATTCAGAAGTACCATGAAGCAATTGCTATACCTGCACATGGAGGGAAGATCAGTAGCTGTAGTCCCAGCAAGGTAGAAACCAGGATACATTTTACCGAGTGTATAACCCCTGATGATTGAGCATGTAAGTGTCAATTTTCAAGGTCAGCTACGTTGATGCATACATTACCATGTATATGTTGGTTTTCTGCAAATAGATCATTTGATTAAGATCAACATCAAGTTTAAGGGGGGAAAAACTCACAGGAGGTGACACCGATGGGTGAAGGAAAACGGCAACTAGTGCGACCGCTTCCGCAGCTAAGAATAAGAGTTGGTGTCTTACCGATCCAGTTTGTTTACAGATGCTTACCAGTCACTGCATTTGTCTCTAGCGTTAATAGCAGGATCCGTGTCACAGTTCTTATTGTAGTTCGGCTGGCTTGGGGCGTTCGATATTGTAAGAGCTTCATGATAGGATGAGCTCAGCGGGACATCTCTTCCTGGGGTATCACTCACCAAGTAAGTCATGGAACTGGCAATCAAGATATCGGTGATGGCAGTCGAGAATAGCCAAACCTAGTGTTCAGTGTTCATTCAAAAAATTGTCCTACTCAGATTCAAAATTACCGACATAGATTGCGGATTTGATATGTGTTGGATCTAGTTGACTCTGTGACTTGTGAGTAAGCAAGGTCCAAGCAGGAAAAACTTACGTGTATGCCAGCAATCATCCCACCTACACACGAGACAAGCGAAAGCTGTTCATCAGCCGTGTCAATCTCACTCATGAAACAATCACCAAAGCGACTCACCATTGCAGTGACGATTGGCAAAATCTTCCATTGTCCTATTTTCCGCAACCGCCAACAATACACACTCTGCACCGTAAATGTGATGACAACATCAAGGAATGGGCCGTCGATGGCGGCAACGTTGAACCTCAACAAGGCGGAATAATCGCCGAAGTTGTGAACAAACCAGAAAAAGACATCGTCCATGATCATGAAGGTCTGAGCAGACTCAATCAGAAATAGGAAGTGTACTGTAGAAATCTTAACCTCGGCATCAAAGTCGATTGAACCCTACCCACCTACTGCCTGGAGCCACTTTGGGTCTTTGTGACCACCACTGAGATACACAACTTCCGTAAAGTGAGAAAGTAGAAACCAAACATATGGTGGTAGACATACAGTATTGCATCACGAACATGCCATATAACCACCAGCTGAGAGAAACACCAATCAGCTACCAGCCCAAAAAGCCAATTAAATCCATGTTCTGAGATTTCCAGCAAAGACGTGCTCACAGGTGGCCCTAATCTGAGAAGTTCATCAGTCGAGTGAGGTCTGAAATTTGGTAGCAACACAATGAAGCTCACAGTAGTGATGCGCCAGCTGGTACTGTCGAGGTCGATTCCATGGGGTGAGAGGGACAGGTGACAGACGCTGATTCATCTTAAATTCGGCTTTGTTCTGAAACCGAGTCTATCCTTGTATAGCCCAAGCAAGGAAAGATTGTAACGAGAAGTTCCCGAGACACGTCATCCTGTCACAACTTGAAAAATAGTTCCACGTAAATGTTTCGATCATTAATTTGACCAGGCCGACTCGGCAGAGTGGAGACTACGGGCGACATGAAGACTTCAAGTGCTCCGATTTATTGATACAGAGCCGAAAATGATTCCCAGGCCTAGGCTTCTGACTACCATCGTGTAGAAAATGCATGAGGACAGTGGATACTTCGCCCATGATAACATGGGCGGCACGATCTAAACGGAGACTTGGTGCCAAGGACGACTGATGTCCAAATGAGTGTAAACCTTATTTGACTGTTATCTGATGGAGACTGCTCATACAAAGAGTCGCTGCAGCTTGTGGATAAGTAGGCTGGCAAGGTTGAAAAAACATTGTATGAAAGTTGTATGTATGAAATCTTGTGCTCATGTGATTTCTTGGCATGCTCATAGACCAGCTCTATTAGAAATGAATCTGAGGTGGTCACCGTGTTGTTCATATCGATATCTGCATCACCTGGGAGACCAGGGTTTTCAAAGGGTTGTTACCTCAGCCCAGGAGTCTCACCAATTATCATCTTATATGTATGATGAATGTTGAGACGATTTCAACCGTCTGATATATCGCTTGCTGTAAATTCATGATTCACACGAGCTTGACCCACGTCAAGTATCGCAACGGATAAATCCACTTCATATACCCTCTATCAATCCCCAGTCAGCCACTGAGTCGCTCATGAGTCAACCAACATGATTCACAAAAGCATGCCGCGGCAATTACGGAACAACCCTTAGATTTTGGATCATGACCTAAGGGCCTGGAGAAACTAGTACATACGATGATCGACACCAGCGTGTGTTGTGTTCTTATTCTCGCTCTAGAAGGAAAACTAGATCAAGTCACGAATCTATAAGAACATGAAGCGAATACTCGTAAACAAACATTTCACATCCATTCTCCAACCCAAAATTGCTGATCAGGCAGTCTCTTGACCATGTCAGACCAGAGTTTCTCGAATATTTCAAAAAGGGGACGAAAGTATGTTTGCAGCACAGCAACACCACTGACAAAGGCACAAACGTATGTCTCCATCAACAAAATGTGATTACATCTCCGCTTTTTATCACTTTACTCTTTGCTTATGATAAAAGAATTTAACGTAACAATGAAAATGCCTCGCACCAAGAAGCATCCTCCTCAACAGTCTCCCCATCACCACTCCCCCAGTCTCCTTTATTCCCAAGTAACTGTATCCATTCCCAATTCATTCCCAAAAAAAAATACTTGACCTCTGCATCATTCATTTCAACTGATATTTTATTCATCACCCCATCCAATAAACAGTAAATCCACCCCAACTCAAAATAAATACCAATCAATTAACCCAACATACGCTATACAATATCACACGCACAAGCAACAGACTAAAGAAGAAATCAACGTAGACAAAATATATACCTCCCATCATCATCCTACCCATGTCGATGTCGACGCCTTAAACGATGCTTTTCCTTTTCACTCATCCACATCATCTCCAAAAAGCTCTTCAGCAACTTTCTCCCTCACTTCTCCAGCTTCATCATGAGGTCCCATAGGAAACTCAAGTCCTGCTGCTGCTGCTTCTGCTTCTGCTTCCGCCGCCGCCGCCCCTGCCAAAACTTTCTCTGACGACTGTTGCTCAGTCCAAAATTTCGACTCTCCTTTAAGTGACTCGGCATCATTCTCAGGTTTCCGTATTTCCTTTATACGATTAGGCCCAGTGCCCGTCCCACCGTTCAAATCCATCGCGACCGTAAACCCTCTACCATCCTCTCCCCTTCCCTCCTCAGCCTCCACATTTTGTGCAACCACAAGAACCGAACTGATCACCTTCACCTCTTCAGCAACACCCGCCTTGTACACAGGTGGAAGAACAGTACCACTCTGCACCTCACCTTCACCATTCGCAAAGATGTCTCGTCCAGGTTCGGGTTTACCTGGGTCGATGACGGTGTTGGTGTTCTCGTCAGCGTTGACCCGTTGGTTAACTGCGGCAGGAGCAGCTACTTGACCCTGACCTTGAGCGTCTGCGGCGTCTTGATGATGTACATCGGGCTGAACATTAGCTCGAGCAACTTCAGGATCTACAACAAGAGGGCCTCCATCGCCAGGCGCTGGCACAACAGCAGCAGGCGAAACACCAATTCCAACATCTTTCTCGAGTGTCGGCAATGGTGACGTATACTGAGAATACTATGAAGAAGAAACAAAAACGACTCGATCAATACTGTCACAGGAGAAAGAAAAAAAAAGAGAAAACGAATTACATCATGATGGAAATCCCCACACGAAAAATCCCAACTCTTCAACCACCTCGCACCCTCACACTTCGGTCTCGTCCACTCCGTCCCATAAGCCAACGGCGCAAAATGTTGGAAATTCCAAATCGCCAAAATAATCAACACACCCGCAACCTGTAACCTCACTTTCGGTCTCAACGTACTCGTCACCAGATCAAAAATGGCACAATAGAGGAGAATAGCAAAGTAGAGCGCAGGAAAGTAGTGGTGCAGGAAAAGCTGGCGCGCCATGAGGAAGAACGGGAGGTAGTGAAGAGACCAGCCGATAAAGAGGAATCCGCAAAGGGTGTCGTATTTGACAACTTTGGCTATCGAAAAAACGAATAAGTATGCAAGGTCGGGAGTGAAGGGTGAACGCACTGTTTTCAAAATCCCTGAAACCGCGTTTTTGTCGTAGTATGAGAAGACTACGAACAAGCGCATACAGAATAACAGCGAGTGTACTTGACCACCAGATCATCGGGTTACCTATAAGGTAGATTTGTTTATGATCTTTCACCCAAAAATTCTAGAATGAACATTCAACGAGCATTGATTGGCGACTTGAAAACGACTCACGATTCCACGACGTAGCCGGGGCCATGAACTGGGTCTTGAGTCAAATGCGTGTCGATCGGTGAGACCAGCGTTGGTAGTCCACATAACTTTTTGGAGTTCGAGGAACTTTCCCAAAAATCCTGGTAGCTGATAATTAACTTTCGGTGCATCAGGCGGAACTAGGTAGACAATCTTTCAGAAGACCAAAACAAGCAAAGATCAAGCAACGCACGCCGAACATGTTCCGAAGTCTCAATGTACCATAGCGAGTTTTCTCTCACCGCATTTTTGTTGCAAGTCACCTCTTGCTGTTCGAACCCCCAATCCGGCAACTTGACTTTATGCGAAAACAGATAGCATCCCGTCAACATATGCCTTAACCTGAACTTTGTTCGAAGAGTCCTGAGTCTCCTAAAACTCTCATAATCTCTCGTATCGCCTGATTCCAACTCGACAATCCAGTCATCGTTCGCGTCACCTACGAAGCCAGGCATACCATATCCCGACACTTCGTTCTGAAAGTCGACATCGGAAACGGGAGGTCGGATGTCGTGAGAATGAAGGTGTTTACCAGTAGCGACGTGAAGCAGTTTGACTCGCATGTGAGGGATAATGTATTCGAGGGGCTGAGTCTGGTAGTCGTATTGAGGGTAGTCGTCGACCGTTGCATTTATAATTCGCCAGTCGTTGTTCATATCGCGGTGAGGATAAAGAGTAATTTGTTGCTCTGCATCGAATTGCCTTTAGTTGGTGGGGGGATAAGGTGATTTGAGAAAGACGTACGTTTGCTCCCGGTGGGATAAGCGTGTGGATGAGAATGGAGGTATCCGCCTTGCGTATTGACATGTCGAATGGTAACCTGAGAACCGAGAGCAACATCGGCAAAAGTATCTGCCATTCCACGGCCTTTGAGCGTATGTTGAAACTCGGAGCTCATGAAACCGTCGCCATCTCCCGAATTCTCAAGGATGAGGAAATGGATCTGGAACATGAACATGTAGAAGACGAGAGGTACAACAATTAGGCAGATGGCTCTTGCTGTGAAGTGACGAATGAACAGCCTTGGGGTGACCCGGAGGTCGCCTAGAAGATTCCATAATTGCCACAAGGTACTGACACCGACTGTCGCGATAGTAAAAAGTCCAACCCATTTGCAGCTGACAACGGCGCCGAGCGAAAGACCAGACAATGCGAGCCAAGACCACCAATTGGTGGTGAACGGCTCGTTTTTATCTTCATTACAAAAGCCAACCCAAAGAAAGACGGTGAGAGCAGTGAAAAAAATGAGGGGCGAATCGAGGAGAATATGCCGTGATTGTGTGACAAGTCCATTTTCGAATGTGATGAAGAGAGAAGCTAAAAGAGCGGTGGTGGCGCGACAGTCTAGAGCACGGAGAGTCAGATATGCGAGAGGAATGGTTGCAACGCCCAGCGCAGCAGGAATCATCCGCATCGCAACGTAGGGTACATGTTCGTACGTTCTGTGGGGGATCTCAGATATTTGGATGGGTAGAGGGAGGCGCCGACAACGAACTTTGCAATGTCCTTGAAATCAAAGTGGCCGTCATAGCCGAAGACAAAGCCAGCTAGAGTGATGAGGAGTTTTGCAAGGGGAGGATGGACGTCGACAAAGTACTGGCTCTTGATATACTTTGATGCGAATTTACCAAAGTGAACTTCGTCAAATCTGTGCAAAGATGAATGAAGACGTGGGAAAGCGGGTGAGACGACATACACGACACTGTCTGGCTTGGACAGACGAAAGAGCCGCACGCCACAGGCCAGCAAAACAATGAGAAACAAAAGCTTGCATTCTCCCTGCGAGATGCTGAGCCCTCCAGAGGGGTGGTGCTTGGTCCTCCCAGGGCCAAGACCTTTTGAGGCTGCAGCACGCCTTTGATCTGCATCGTAGTCCTGCCGCAGATATTGGCTTTGGCCTGCAAACACAAAGGCCGGGGGAGGCGAGCGTCGTGCCCGGGACATGACTTTTCTGGTCGAGAAGCTGCGACGTGTCTTCCCATATCCGGTAATACACCGTGGAAACATCATTTATCAAAAATATCATCCAGACGCGTCTCATTTACAACCATGTCCGTCCAAATATTTAATGAGCAGGTGCGCAGATTACTTGTATACAGTGGCATATGCTGCAGCTACCCACAGGCGACAGAAGAAAAGGCAGAGAATGCCCGTCTCTCGTCCTTTGTCGGCGCACTCGCCCTGGGCGATCTTGTCAAATCTACACTAGGGCCCAAAGGCATGAACAAAATCCTCCAGTCAGCTTCCACAGGCGAGATAAACGTAACAAACGACGGAGCGACCATTCTTAAAGCGATCCAGCTCGATAACCCGGCTGCAAAAATCCTTGTCAACATTTCAAAAGTCCAAGACGACGAAGTCGGCGATGGGACAACCTCTGTTGCAGTTTTGGCAGCAGAACTGCTAAGAGAGGCGGAGAAAATGGTTTCACAGAAAATTCACCCGCAAACTATTGTCGAGGGCTACCGGATCGCGAGTGCTGCTGCGCTGAAGGCGCTGGAGAAGAGTGCTGTTGATCATGCGTATGTGTTTGCTCCTTTGCTTGGTCCATGTCCCGTTAACGAGGCTAAACTCAGGTCTGATCCCCAACAATTCCGCAAGGATCTTTTCAACATCGCACGGACAACACTCTCATCAAAAGTCCTGTCCCAGGATAAGGATTACTTTGCCAATCTCGCTGTCGATGCCGTGCTCCGATTAAAGGTATATCAACGTCCCTTTTATCGATGACTCAATTTAATTTGAGCGCGTTCTCCAGGGCTCAATAGACCTCGAGCATATCCAAATCATCAAGAAAGTGGGTGGTAAGCTCACCGACTCATACCTCGATGAAGGTATGTCATATATGCCATCCCTCAAATAGTAACTTATATCAGTTTAGGTTTTATTCTTGACAAGACAATTGCCGTTAACTCGCCGAAACGTCTGGAAAATTGCAAAATCCTGATTGCCAACACCTGTACGGTTCCATACCCTCTTCTGACTGTGCACATCTCTAAAACTCTGATCAACAGCAATGGACACCGATAAGGTCAAAGTCTTTGGCGCCCGTTTCAAAGTGGACGGTACGGGCAAACTTGCCGAACTTGAGCATGCCGAACGTGTGCGTCTCAGCCACGTCTTTACATTGTCCCTCATTTTGACCGTCCACTGCTACAGGAAAAAATGAAAGCCAAAGTCGAAGCCATTGCTGCACATGGCATCAACGTGTTCGTCAATCGTCAACTCATCTATAACTATCCGGAATCCCTCCTCGCAGAAAAAGGAATCTTAGTGATTGAGCACGCTGACTTTGAGGGCGTTGAAAGGCTTTCACTAGTCACGGGCGGTGAAATCGCTTCGACGTTTGATAGACCTGAGTTGGTCAAATTGGGGCAATGTGAATTGATTGAAGAGGTTATCATCGGCGAAGATAAGGTATGCATCAGGGGATAACCCCATCCCAATGTGTCTCTCCATGGCCAATCAAACGGATGATTTGCATCTCCCATAGCTCATAAAATTCTCCGGTGTTGCCGCCGGTGAAGCGTGTACTGTGGTCCTCCGAGGATCTACAAATCAGATGGTAGACGAAGCCGAACGATCTTTACACGATGCTCTCTCCGTCCTTTCGCAGACCGTCAAAGAAACACGTACAGTCCTGGGTGGTGGGTGCTCCGAAATGCTCATGTCATGCGCCGTAGAAGAGGCAGCTCGAGGCGTCAAAGGGAAGCGAGTCATCGCGACGGAGGCATTTGCAAAGTCGTTGAGGGCGATTCCGGTGATTTTAGCGGATAATGCTGGGTTTGATTCGAGTGATCTTGTTACGAGGTTGAGAGCGGCGCATTGGGATGGACAGGTGGATGCTGGGCTTGGTAGGTGATTGAATTAGCGTTTTGGATGATGTGGCGCTGATTTTGGTTTTCGTCGTCTGTGTTTCTCGTGTGAAAATACAACACTTGAAGATATGGATGAAGGTGCGATTGCATCGATGAAAATGCTGGGTGTGACAGAGAGTTATAAGCTCAAGAGACAAGTTGTATTGAGTGCGAGTGAAGCTGCGGAGATGATTATTCGGTGTGTTGTGTTTTCTTTTTTTGTTGTGGTTTTCCTCATTTTTTTTTAATTATTATTATTGGTAGGGTGGATAATATTGTGAGAGCTGCACCTCGTAAACGTGAAGCTGTATAGATGTAGGATGAAATTAACTGGATTTTTTTTTCAATATTGATTGTTACCTGAGATGTGATTATTACGAGGATTGAATTTTGGATGATCCTGATGTGTTTTTGTTTCCTTTGTAAACCATACGTGAAAAAGTACTGATAGTCAGTGAAGTGTAGAATCCTTTCTACCTTGGATAAGGAATATTGGAATCCAGGTGGTAAATACAAATTAAGGTGTCTGGAAATTCAGATCTTTTATAATTTTGCCGCCAGGTACCTACTTTTGATCAATCAATCTCTGTGAAAAATCAATCATCAAGAAAATATGTGTGACAATTTGGTAGTCAATTTCATCATTTTATTGACCTGAAGATCACATAAGCACAAGTTAATATACCACACCAGATAGAGCACTGACAACTGAGTGCCCCTATCAAACACGCCTGCTTGTAATCGCTTGTATCAATCACTTTTCTGGATGGAGAATCATAGACCAGAGATGCTGGTCTTAGGTTACAAGTATTTATAATGTCTCACTCCTATTTGCCTGTCTGAAACACTGATACAAATATGGGGACAGGGTCATTTTCCAATGAGCACATGAGTAGGTACTCAAAGGAACACGTGAATGGGATTGCGCATCTGAAGTTCTACAGAGATGGCACATGCTCGATATAATCAGAACCTGATGCACATGCGCTTCTTGAGTTTTTCCCAAACCCCGTTATATCCCCCCGCGTGTACCCGTCTCCACAGTTGAGTGAAAAGAAACCTCTCAGATATTGGCATTCTGAGTATCAAAATCAGATCTTTGGCAGGGATACTCAAAAACCAGTTTCATGTTTTTGATACTGCAGCAGTTTTCAAAAGACGTCGTTGTTTTTTTTGAACGGTGATCCGATCAGAGCGAGGATTTTCCATGAAGCAGCCAGATTACAGTCCAGAGGCATCGATCGAGCTCTGGGGCTGATCTATCAGCTTTGAGAAGCACCCTCGAAGGCGCTACACTGTACCCGTAAATAACTTTGCCTGACCACGACTGACGAACCACTGCTTCGACTCCGCTCAAATTTCAAAATGTAGTGCCGTCACGATACTTCTTGTCATGTTTCGGGTCATCGCTTGGCGTGAGACTACTCGACCCTGGCAGTTTCTCTTTCGTTACGGGTCAGTGACCCGTCCTTTCTAGAAACCTCTCACAACAAACGACCTATAACGGTACACATATAGGCGGGGTGGCCTGGCCACTCGTGTTGTTTTCTTCCGAGATGGACTCTAAGACTGCCAGCCTCGCGACCTCCCACCTGTATGCTGTCATCTACCTTCAGAGTTGCAACGCACTTATTTTCTGGACAGACTGGCTGGAAAATATTTCCAACTCGCAGCATTTGTGATGCTGGTTTACGATCATAGCAGGTACTTTTTTTTAGCAGTCCAGGCTACGTGACTGACTTTCGCATCATCAGTCTTGACATTCTTCCAGGAGGTGGGTGGTTGTATCAGCAAATTTTGATCATATGAAAAACATTTAATTTTACAGATGGAGAGGATATGGCATCGGCGGTTTTCACTCGTTACTCTCCTCTTCCTCATCAACCGTTATGGCACCCTTATGCAATTCATTATAGTCTTGACTGGTGAGTGGCGCATTGATATTGTATGTAATTGTCAGATGTCATTAACCCTGTCCGCGATAATGATGCAGCTTTTCACGAACCTAAATGGACTGGAGAGGTGCGTATATCGAGATTTTTCTCTCTGATTTTCTGACTAATACGTTCATAGCCGTGTGTACAATTCGTGTTCCAAAACACCTTCATCACTGATCCTTGTCTGAAGATGCAGGCGTTTCGTTCTTTTCGAGGGGATGGCAACTGTAGGGTTGGTTGCCGGTGAGTTAGTCGTTCAGTTCAAGAAGGGAACTCACGGTCGCTCACTGCTGTACAGTTGGTCAATGTATGTCTAATCAATGCGACATCGTATGTGTATTTTGAACTACTTAGTGATTATGATCTTGCGGGTGTACGCCCTCTACAACCGCAGTTTGCGCATTCTCGTGTTTTTGCTCGCCCTATGGGCAGTACAAATTATAATGTCAGCATATGGCCTGAGGACAGGATTTCGTGAGCAACCTTTCTTATTCCTTGGGAAGCTGTTCTGACGTTCTCAAGCCGCACCTCTTCCTAAGGGGTTACCTGGTAAACGTATCTACTTCTCCATATCTTCCTTTCTAACCACAGATCTAGGGTGTATTCTGTCAGGGCAAGGTCCCCTTTTTCGTACGTCTATGAAATTTAGATTCAATCCACTTTTCTGATTATCACCTGATAAAAGCCTTCGTCTGGATTTTTCCCCTGGTGACCGACAGTGTCATCTTCTTCCTCACGATCTACTGCGCCAAGCATTATCTTCGTCTCCTGATATCTCCGTATGTCGTATTCAAAATTAACTCTTCTGGAACTTCCATTCTCATGTGATCCTCTCTAACTAGCTCCATGAATGAGATGGCTTCCAAGGCACTGTTGATCCTTGTCCGTGACGGGACAATGTACTTCTTTTTTATTTTCTTGGCAAATCTAATGAATACGTTGATATTTTCCGTACGTCACTCTGATTTTTGGTATTTTATAATTGCTTTGATCATTGCTGTTTAGCTCGCTCCAACTGATATGAAAGAGATAGCCGCCTCCTTCAGCCAGTTGCTCACCAGCACCATGATTTCACGGCTTGTCCTCAACCTGCGTTCACTATCTGTAGCGAAAGACACAAACGCCACGACCTCAACTGACGTTGCCTTTTGTAATCCAGCCCTTCAAGGTACTTACGATCAATCTCAACCTAGTGCTATGAATCAGAAGTCACTTTGGGGGAAAACGATGGATGACCTTGCTGACGAAAGCATTGGCTCTTCTTCCATAAGTAGAAGAGAAGTGATGGATTTGCATGCTACTCAGGATCTTGGCGATGATATACCATTACAGCGGATGGAGATATCGCCTGCATGCTAGTTGAATAGATAATCAAACGAAGATAAAATTGTATCGAAATAGAGCAGCTTTATATAGCCATATCAAAAAATACTACGCCTCACGATGATTAATCAATCTACTGATTGATTGGGAAGTCTACTTGGCGCGAATCAAGTCCAATATAGACATCTTCGTACAGGTAAATTGAGTAACAAGGAACACAGAAGAGGATGATTTGCAGGTTCGCAATGAGTGATGGAGTCATTAAGGAACATACAAACACCTTCATGGAATAAAAATAAACGATACAACCAAAGAAAAATCTCAAAATGACCCAAATATACATGTACATCTAAACGAATGAATAGAGACTACTCAGCCAGTAGCCCAAGTCCTCTCCAGCATCTTATACACCACCTCTTCCCTGCATCTATTGGATTCTCATCCCACCAATCATCCCACCGTTCATTCCATGTACCTGTCCATAACCATGTATCTGCCCATAACCATGTATTACTGAACCTTGACCGTGTCCATGCCCATGAACAGATGCATAGTGAGCTCCATGCACTGCGTGTATTCCATGAACGTATCCCCCACCGACACCGACCGTTCCTACACCAGCATTGACATTCCTTTGCCCTTGCTGTGCAACTTCCAAAGCTCTCTTTTCTCGCATTTCGAGCAATAACCCAGACAAATACATTGGTGTTATAGTGAAATCGACTGGTTGGTCATGATCAGGTCCATCTACACTTCCATCTTTCATCCCTTGTACAGTGATGTCGTCAGTACCGTTACCGTTAACCCCACCGCAGAGGGATAGGATATCGATATTGGATGTGTCATCACTTGAGTTCGGGTTGCCTTGTGTGGGGAGGGACATCGGTAATGGCATTGACATGAGACTTTCTGCGAAGGTATTCGAAATTGGCATGTTAGGTAGCGGTGGTGGCGGGAATGGATTGGAAGAGGTAAAGTCAAAATGAGAGTACGGCTGAGAATGCGGATGAATAGGATAGGTATTCGAGAGGGAGGGAATTTTGGCTTCTGGATTTGCATCCTCTTTGTATCGATCCCAGAGGGTGTACAGCGAGATGATTTCTTGAGAGATGGTGCTAATGAGAGAAAAAGAGACATTGAGCTCGGAGAGGAAGGTTATAGGGTCTTGTTGCGGTTTCTTTTCGGTTGTAGCCGACGATGATGCTGGGAACGATTGTTGGTGGGGTGAAGTGATGTTACGTGTTGAGCGACGAGGTTTCTGCCTTTCTTCAATCGCAGGAGTTGGGGGAGGGGGGAGGGAGGGAGAAGAGGAAAGGAGAGGAACAATCACTGAACGTGTAGGATTATGAAGAATTAAAGTTAGGTAGATCGCAGAGATGGCGATGAGGTGGGGTGGGTAGAGAAGACAGATATCAGAGCGATATGTATCGTTGATGATGAACCTGTATATATGATCGTCAAAGCCATATTAACGGACAGAGATTGTCGGCAAACCAAGCAGTTTGTAGTGCCCCCGAGGAGAGTTCGAGCTTTCCTTCTCCAGTGCCCCAGTATCTGGGACCATCGTCAACACCGACTCCAACACCGAGAGTACTACTAGGCCCAACAGCAGTATCCCCTGTTTCACCTTCCTCCACAGGTGTAGCGGAAGAATCAAGTTCAGACTCCTTTTTACACAGCGTAAGAAGTGTACGATAAGGATGAAAAACCGTGAGATCGCATTCAAGATCATCAACGAGATAAAACTCCATTTCTGCAAGCTTAGAATTATCGTTGGGGAAATTTTTGATGTTGTACACTTCCTCTAGAGACGAATTACTTGTAATGTAGGTCAATGGATAGATGTCAACGCACGGCTGAACAGGGACCGAGCATCCATCAGGACAGTTCTTATGTGAACGGGAGATTCTTCAGCTTTAGCGGCAACGTAGCAACATGCTGCAACAACGAGAAAAGGGTCTGTTTCGCAGTAGGCATTTTTGAGGTAGAAACGACGGAAGAAGACAGTGGCGGTTGCGATGACGCGCTGCCTGAGTCCGAGTTTTTTACCCAATTTCGTGATGACTGAAATACATGAGCACAAATAGTCATTGTTGGCATCCAGACAGCACACCATTAGCAAAGTAAATGGCAAGGTAGTCGAAGTAGATGTTGTCGTCGAGGTAGAGCGAATCGAGCGCACGGGCCCTGTGGACCGTCACGCGGTCGACGATCCAGCGTTTACTAATCAGAGCCCATGAGATCAATTTCTGTAAAAGCAGGAGGCAACTGAACTAGTGAGAGGAAACCCAGAAATCGGTGGCCATTATGAGGAGAAACAGCTCCGAACATAGCCGAGCCCGGGTGTGTTATTTATAGTCCTCTCTCCCCGAGATAATTCTTTCTTTTTCTCTTCCTCCTACCACCGCTGTCCAGTCATGCTTGCTCGTACCGCGCTTCGCACTCTCGCTGCACCCTCATCGCGTCTTTTCTCGTCCTCGGCTTCCCGCCAGACCAAAGTCGCAGTTCTCGGCGCCGGAGGAGGAATTGGCCAGCCTCTTTCGCTGTTGCTCAAGTGCAATCCTTTGGTTACCAAACTGAGCCTGTACGATATTCGAGGTGCACCTGGCGTTGCGGCCGATGTCAGCCACGTTGACACTGGCTCTGAGGTCAGTATCCCTCATATCTAGACATGGCAGAGTGTACTGAGGCTCTGACACGTCATCCAGGTTAATGGTTATCCCGCCGACAAAATCGACCAGGCTCTTGAGGACGTTGAGATTGTTGTCATTCCCGCTGGTGTTCCCCGCAAGGTATACAGTCCATCACCAGTGATCGCAGTCTTAAACTCACTTATCTTTTTAGCCCGGTGTATGTACGCCCAAAATATTGGATTGATCCACAATTGACCTTTTTTAGATGACCCGCGATGACCTATTCAATACTAATGCTTCTATTGTACGCGACCTTGCCGCTGCAGTCGCACGTGTGTCTCCCTCTGCTCATATCCTGGTTATCTCCAACCCCGTCAACTCAACCGTCCCTATCGTCGCCTCTACTCTTGAAAAAGCTGGTGTCTTTGACCCTCATCGATTATTTGGCGTGACCACACTCGACGTCGTCCGTTCACAACGTTTCCTTGCCAGTATCGTTGAATCTGATCCTGAAAAAACGCCCGTTCATGTTGTTGGTGGACATTCTGGCCCCACGATTGTACCGCTGATTTCACAAACGGCGTACGCGAATGCTGTTACTGGTGACCAATATGAGAAGTTGGTGCACAGGATCCAATTTGGTGGTGATGAGGTCGTCAAGGCAAAGGATGGTGCTGGATCTGCTACCCTTTCGATGGCGTACGCCGGGGCCAAGTTCGCTGGTGTACTGTTGAAAGCGTTGAATGGAGAAAAGGGTCTTATCACGCCAACGTTTGTGAAGAGTCCATTGTTTGCCGATCAAGGCGTCGACTTTTTCTCGTCGCCCGTTGAATTCGGCGTAAGTTTTATCTATATTCTAACAACAGTTTTGCTGATCACATCTATTCTTTGTAGCCTAACGGGGTTGAGAAGATTCACCCTATCGGTAAAATCTCTTCTGCTGAAGAGAAGCTTCTTGAAGCTTGCTTGCCGGAACTCAAGAAGAACATTGAGAAAGGAAAGGCTTTCGCTGCGCAGACTTGATAGATCATTATATTGATCAGCTCGCGCTTTGGATATGTTGTGGGCTTTTTCTAAATCGTTCTTGACATTATTCTTAGTCCGGTGTCTCAGGGCATGTAGATCTCCGTAATAAAAGAAGGATTCTTGAGTGGAGAGGCCACATGCCTAAATAGTATCTAAGCTATTGGGCTTTGCTACAACAGTTCTTGAGTGGGTGACAAAGAGTAAAAGTAATGGAGATATTATCTCATACGTTGGTCAACATTAGTTGACAGTAAGCTGATTAGAATGCACCAATAATCTAGTTCACATCAGAACATCTTGCGAGTTCTTTCTCCCGTAGAATCTCATCTGACCAGTGACTGCCCACGAGAAGCCTGCAACAGGCTGTGTAATAACAATCTCCCATTATTGTAAGTCCGAAAGCATAAAGGTTTAGCTGCTTTTCGAGAAATGAGCTTCGTGTTTAGGAGCTGCACCTTTTATGTCATAGACTTAATATTTACGCTGCATCTACGATGTTGTATTACTTTAATTTTGTATCACAGGCTGGTGAGAGATGTCATTCCTCGATAGCACCGGGTGCAAATTCAATAACACTTATTTCTCCCATATCCCACACCTTGACAATCTCCAGACCGGCTTTCTTCCCAAGCTGCACAGAATGGTCTAGAGTTCTCTCTTCACTATTGCATAAGACCATCATGACTGCATCAGTGTAATATTGGCGTATACGTCCAGCACCGTAGTTAGGTAGTAAAGGTGGTTCTGCTTGTTTGAGTGTGAGCTCGTTGCTGTCCGTGGTGCGAACGGCGCTTTGAAGTATATATTCTTCTATTTACACATCAATTTTTGATTCGGTTTGGTATCTTGAAACGCTGACTCACGAACGAGAACCCGACTAGTCGACGACATGACTTTGCGAATATTGGAGAGAGTGGTAATTGCTGCTTTGTCCGGCAATAGATGACTAAAAACCATGGTCAATATCCAAACCCACGGCCAAGGCAACATTCATCGACGAACATGACATTCTTCAGCTAATTTACCGAAAATATATAATCGCAATCAATGACCAGGAGGAGATATGCTCACAAGATAAATGTCACAATTGGGGATAGGCGACTCGACGAACAAATCGATAGGTTTAAATTCAATTCTACCTTCTGCAATGGCTTGAGGACATTCCTTGGGCCAGATTACCTTTTGTGCATGTTCTGTCTGTGCAGGGAGATCTTGCAATCTGAAGTTGAGGTGCGAGTATCGTTTATATAGTTCCATGGAGATATGGCCCAGGCCACCTCCGACATCATTGACGATGGCACCTTGACAAAGATTATCCCAGGGATAGCCTACCGGATTTCAAAAGAGTCCCCTAGAAACAGATAAACCTACCGCTCACTTATGACGATGGAATTCGAATCAACTGCGATAGTCCAACCAAGCATGCCTTCACCAAATCGGATACCTTGTTCAAGTGCAGTTGGGTTGTCTCTCTGACAAATGATTTCTATGTGTTGGAAACGATGAACATCGGACTATGCCGCACTCACTCCCTCAAAGTAGTGCCAGATTGGAAGAGGAGTCTCGTGAGCACGATTGAAGGCTGCTTTTTCAGGTGCGTCAGAGAATCCCCATTCTGGATCCAATAAAGTATCGGCAAGTTGAACAACGGCCTTGCTTGAGGGTTCGTGGCTGATGAGGCCAATAAGTACTCGAGATTAGGTAGAAGTGAAAAGAGGCTCACATATGCCGACCCATGCCATAGAGTGGATGAGAACGCAGGAGGAGCATACTCAAACGGTTATTTGAGAACACGTCCTTTGAGACTAGTCAAATCATTGAGGAATGTAGTGACATCTGGGGAAGGTTTGAAGAAAACCTTCACGGAAAAAGTGCACCGAGCACAATGTCCTGAGAATGCGTGCCAATTTCCTTTCCTCGATCTTGCAGTATTTACTGATTTTTGAGACATGTAATCCGGTAAGCTCATTAGATAGAATATTCGCCACTCCAGCTCGTAAAACGACGCCGAGGAAACCCGTCTGATAAACCTATGACCGCGACTAGTCAATCCATAATTTCCACAGAGAAAACATGAACACACACATTCAAGTGTCTCTGATCATTACTGGGCATTGGATCATTCCTCATGGCTCAAAACTGAGGACTACTCACATTGAGGACAAAGTGACTAGGCCGCAAGAGCGTTGCACAGAGTTGTGCGCATGCTCCTTCCAGAGTCTGTGCGGCTTCCCTGACATCTGAGGGATAAAACATATTATCAAGTGGGTGAGGTTCAGTGTCATCAAGGGATGGAACATGAGGCTCCGTAGGATGAGCAGTATAATAGGATTCAAGGCTATGGGAGGCATCAGCAATAAGAGAGACCAAACTCGAAATACTAGTGGGGGTACGACTCATCAGTGTTTGTGACAAAAGAACAGGGTTCCTGCTTTTATGTGCCACAAAACCCATCCGTCATGAATCTGTCCAAATAGAATGGAGTAAATTTTTGGTCTGAACTTGAGCATCAAGATAAAAATATCCAGTTCTCATCATGACTCTAGTATCTTGGCATAGACTTTTCTCAGAGAACCAGGATCTTCGATTCCAGGAATTGGTGAATTCCCATAAGCAGTCTGAGAAAATTTGTGACCGCAGACACTGGTCTGTGTCGAGATGCTGAGCATGGATTTCAGAGTGTCCCAGAAGATCAGAGTGTTGTGTAGATATCCTCTCCAGTACAGATCAAGATCACATAGAGTGAAGCTGGATTGGACATGCTATTTTTTCTTATTTCTTCTCCCAAAGGTTATGTGATAGATCTAGAAGCAGCTCTTGTCATAAGAAATAGAAGGGGTGAGGTTTTTAGCGTTGGTGCTGAGAATCGCGTGTTTGAAGAACAAACTGTGAGAAATGTACATGCAAGCAGCATCTCATCCTCAAGAGGAGATATGTAAATGCCGCATCGCGCCAACACAAAGTACGACACGGTGTGACAATGTGACATT
>Ga0153938_1000244_pt1 | contig 21222 bp, 16 predicted proteins | sample TSNY022MetaG_FD_104740 | JGI IMG/M metagenome (GOLD analysis project Ga0153938, IMG submission 104740) | Attine ant fungus gardens microbial communities from New Jersey, USA - TSNJ022 MetaG | ecosystem: Host-associated > Fungi > Mycelium > Unclassified | place: USA:New Jersey: Brendan T. Byrne... | reverse complement strand
TCATTACATTCCCGTTTATATCTAATTGATCTAATTGTTTCTTTAAATTGGTATGAAATATATCATTTATCGTTTTTTTTAACACATCGTTATAATTTTGTAGTATACTTTCCATATGGAAGACCTCTTTCTAATGTTTGTGTTCAACTACATTTTATCAAAGGTCTTCCTTTTTATATATCCTTTCCCCAAACCATTATACACAATCAACTTTTTTAGATATTTGATTTTTTGCATATTTTAAGGTATAATACGTAAGCATTAAAGGGGAGATTGATATGGAAAATAAAAAATTACTCAAACTCAAAAAAGATTTATTATTACTTTCTAAAATTGTGCCATTATCTGTTGCATTATCATTTGGAGGATCTAATTTTTCCTCAGTAGTTGAAGCATCTGAATTAGTTGAAGATGCATCAAAAAAGAAAAATGAAGAATATAGTGAAAATTTCTTAAAGAAAATAATTGGTAATGGAATAGAATTTGTCGATAATGCTAGAAATACTTCAATAAAAACAGCATTGAATCAAGAAAAATATGATCAATACTGTAACATTATTAACAATAATTTTTGGAATTACAAAGTAAAAGCTATTCTCAAAGATTATAATTTGTTTAATTTTGCTTATGAAAATAAATTTACAAGAGAAAATGATGATTTAAAAGATAAAGAAACAGGTAAATATCCTATTATTGATATTAATGAAACTCTTCAGAGATTAGAAAAATTAGAAATAATAATTGATGATAATAAGAAACCAGGAGTTACAGTCGAAAGTATTAATATAGAGCTCGAAAAAAAAGGAGAAGTAGCTGAATCAATAATTATTTTAAATAGCAATTATACTGAAGTAGAATTACGTCAATATTTTTATGAATGGATCTTAAATCTACCGAAAAAAGTAGAACAACAAAAATATTATAAAAATGAAGAACTGTTTGCAACAATTGCATCTACTAAAAGTTTATATCAACCCTTTTGTTTAAGTTTAGCAATGGATGATTGTGATATAGAAATAAGCAAACAATTTAGAACTTCACAAAATATTTATAATACACTATGTTATCTTGTAAGCCAAAAAGAAATGGAAGCAATAACAAAAGAATGGAATGGAATAGAACGGCTAAGAAAAGATCTAGGAATGACTGCTGATTTATCAAAGAATTTTTCAAATTTTATGAATAGCTTTGATGCGATTTTGAAAGCAGAAAGTATTAATGAAAAACCAAATAATAAAGATATTAAAAATGTAATTATTTTTTTCAAAGAGTATTATGCTAAAAAATATAAAGAATCTTATACACAAGATGTAGGATTAAAAGAATGTTTATTCGCAATTGCACATGGTTCTAATAATCTTGAATTTAAAACAACTTTAAAAAACACAGAAACTTACAATATTGTTTATGTTAGTTTTGGAGAATTAAAAGTTATTATTGAAAATAGTCAAGATCAAATAACCTATTACGTAGCAAATAATTCAATTATTCAGGAAGATGAAATGTATAAAAGAATTGTTAATAAATATATTGGTTCAAATGACAAATTGAATGATTATTTACTTAATAATTATCCTTATTATTTAGAAAAAGGAAAAGAATATTATGAAAAAGGAAAAGAATATATAATACCATATCTTGAAACATTAAAAGAAGGGTTTAATCCTGATCCAAAAAAAGCTGAAGAAGTAAAACAAAGAATTTTAAATCAATTTAACAATTAAAGAGTATACAACTCTTCTTTTTTTATGTTAAAATAGAATGTACGGAGGTCATTAAATGGGATTTTTTAGAAAATTAATTGATACAGAATATAAAGAATTAAAAAGATTTGAACGCATTGCTGATGAGATTGTTGCATTAGAAGAAAGTATGCAAGCTTTATCAGATGAGGAATTAAAAAATAAAACAATAGAATTTAAAAAAGAATTAGAAAATGGAACAGACTTAGAAGAATTGGTCGTGCCAGCTTTTGCTGTGGTAAGAGAAGCAGCTTATCGAGTCTTAAACCAAACGCCTTATTATGTTCAAATATTAGGTGGACTTGCAATTCATTATGGTAATATTGCTGAAATGAAAACTGGTGAAGGAAAAACAATAACAGAAACAATGCCAACTTATTTAAATGCATTAACTGGTAAAGGGACTCATATCATTACTGTAAATGAATTCTTAGCTAAACGTGACTCGGAATGGATGGGAAATATTTTTCGTTTTTTAGGATTAACCGTGGGCTTAAATATGCGAGAATTATCTCCACAAGAAAAAAGAGAAGCATATAACTGTGATGTTCTTTACTCAACAAACAACGAAATTGGATTTGACTACTTAAGAGATAATATGGTAATTAAAGCAACTGATCGAGTTCAAAGAGGACTTAATTTTTGTATCATCGATGAAGTAGATAGTATTTTAATTGATGAAGCAAGAACACCATTAATTATTTCAGGTGGAAAAGCCAACACTAAAAATATGTATTTGGAAGCAAATACTGCTGTTCAAAGATTAAAAGAAGAAGATGATTATACTGTTGATTTAAAAACAAAAAGTGTATCATTAACTGAAGATGGAAGTAAAAAAATGGAAAGTCATTTCCGTTTAGATAATCTATATCATTTAGATAATTCAGGTTTAGTACATCACATTAATCAAGCCTTAAAAGCCAATTATGGATTTAAAGAAGGTGTTGATTACGTTGTTGAAAATGATCAAGTAATTATTGTTGATCCGTTTACAGGAAGATTAATGCATGGACGCCAATTCAGTGAAGGCTTACATCAAGCTCTTGAAGCAAAAGAAAGAGTAACCATTAATGAAGAAACAAGAACAATGGCTACTATTACATTCCAAAATCTATTTAGAATGTATAATAAACTTTCTGGAATGACTGGAACTGCAAAAACAGAAGAAGAAGAATTTAGAAATATTTATAACATGTATGTTATTCGTATTCCCACTAATAAACCAATTATACGTTTAGATGAAGCTGATTTGGTTTACTCTAATGAAGCTGGAAAATACGAAGCAATGTTGAAGTTTATTAAAGAAATCAATGAAAAAGGACAACCAATTCTTATTGGTACAATTTCAGTTGAATCAAATGAAAGATTAAGTAAATATTTAAAAAAAGCTGGATTAAAACATGAAGTTCTAAATGCCACAAATCAAGAACGAGAAGCAGAAATCATTGCTAAAGCCGGAGAGCAAAAAGCAATTACTGTTGCAACTAACATGGCAGGACGTGGTACTGATATCAAATTAGCTGAAGGTGTCAAAGAACTTGGAGGCTTATGTGTAATCGGGACTGAAAGGCATGAATCTCGTCGTATTGATAATCAGTTAAGAGGACGTTCTGGACGTCAAGGAGACCCAGGAATGACTCAATTCTTCGTATCCTTTGAAGATGACTTAATGAGACGATTTGGTACGGAACGTATCAAGAATATGATTGAAGCTTTAGGAATGACTGGAGATCAAGCAATCCGTTCTAAATCATTAACTAAAAGTATTGAAACTGCACAAAAGAAAGTAGAAGGTAATAACTTCGACATGCGTAAAAACTTACTAGATTTTGATAATGTTATTAACGAACAAAGATCTGTAATTTACGAAAAAAGAAATGCTGTCTTAGATAATGAATCAATTCATGACTCCATTATTGATACATTTAGAAATACTGTTGAAGCAAATGTTTTGGGCCACATTGAACCAGAAGGATATTTAACTGAAGAAGATATTAGTGAGATCGCAGAATATTTCAATACAAACTTCTTAAAGACTAAAAAAGTAAAAATAGACGATATTAAAGATCTAAAAGAAGAAGAAATGATTGAATATTTAACAGATTTAATAAATAAAGATTACGAAGATAAAATCAAGGATGCTCCAAACTTCCACGAATTTGAAAAAGCAATTATGTTACGTATTATTTATAGTAGCTGGATTGATCATTTAAGTGAAATGGAAAGTTTAAAAGAAGCAATTATGCTTCGTGGATATGGTCAAGTAAATCCACTTCAAGCTTATACATTAGAAGGATTTGAAATGTTTGAAAAGCTAATGGATAAAATTGATAATAGTGTAGCTCAATTTTTACTTAAGGCTAATATTGAACTTAATGTTGAAAGAAAACAAGTGATTAAGGGAAATGTAAATGATGGAAAAGAAAAAGTCAAAAAAGCTCCTGCTAAGAGTCAAAAAGTAGGACGCAATGATGATTGTCCATGCGGTTCGGGTAAAAAGTATAAAAATTGTTGTGGAAGATAACGGAATTAAGGAGTATTAACATGGGTTGTTAACACTTCTTTTGTTTTAGTAAAAAATGAAAGTAAAAATAATGGAATATCTTATATATTTAAAAAATACATTTCAACAAATATAGAAAAGGCACAAGAAAAATATTTTCATTATAATAATAAAGATAATGATTGATACAAGAACAAATTTTGTTATAATGAGTTTGGCAATAATTAGATATAGAGAAAGGAGAATTATGAACGAAGTCTAAAAGAGGAAGGAAATGAAACGGTGACAAATTGTCACCAGTTGAAACTTAAAGCAACAGATGGTAAATATTCTTTTTTTAATTTATACTTATTTTAAAAAATATTTAAAAAATATTGATAATATGGTACTATAGATGCAGGTGATTAACATATGGATTCAAGTTTATTAGATTTTACATTTTTACCCAAGGAACAATTAATTGGAGAAAAACAATTAGAAGCATTAAAAAAATACGGAACGAGAATGGCTGTAACTGATTTTTCAATTCTTTTAGGTGCTTTTGTACAGTTTGCAAATCCTTTGGTAGATAAATATGAACCGCTATTTACATCAGAAGGAAAAGATTTAAAAGATAGAACAGGAATATATTGCTCATCATCACTCTATAATGGTAGGGAGAGCGTATTCGCGATAACTTGTGGAGGAGTAGAACAAAATTACGCTGACCATTGGCAAAATCATGCCGGCCGCCCGGCTTTATCGCTCTCTGAACTCGGATTAAGCTTTCCAAATGCAGTGTGGGGAGCAAACGGTATTCTCGAAGTCGAATATGGAGAATATCCGCAACAAGCAGTTGATAAAGAACTTAGCGAAATACTTGAAAGTGAACATCAGAACCAAAAATTAATAGCAACAGGAAAAACTTATGTAACAAAAATGAGACATAATGAATTTGAATATGATGGAAAAAGATATGTTCGTGTTTTAGCCAATCTAGACCAGGATCCCACAACTTTGTCAAACGGGGTAGAAGTTAAAACTGGCGATGCCGTTTGGGTTGAAGTACAACCGATTAAATGGCTTGTTGATGAAAAAGACAAAATACTTCTTTCAAAAAAAGGTATCTTTTCAGGAATAACATATTCAAGTCAGTATACTGGAGATTTCAAAAAATCTTATGTTAAAATGTTTATGAATACCTATTTTGCTAAAGATATACAGACTTCCAAAACTATGAATCGAATTGTTCAAGGGGAAGTACAAACTAAACAAGCTTATAACTTTGACGGTGCTAATGCAGAAGATATTGTTAATAGTTTATTAGAATCAGGTCACATTACAAAAGAACAATTAATTAAACTTTATTATAAAAGAGTTCAAGCTGAAATGAATAATAGGAAAAGATAAGTAATATATTTTTGTTTTTAAAAATATTAATAATTAAAGTGTAGAATAGTATCTTGAAATTTAAAAGTTTACACTTATAGTAATTTAAAACAAAAAAATCAAAGGTAATTAAAGACTTTTGATTTTTTATTTTGTTAAAATATAATTTTAAAAAATGTATGAAGTTGAAGTTTGATTATTATAGATTAATGTAAAAATTATTATTAGATGATATAATAGATAATAGAAAGAATTTTAGGGTGAATCAAATGAATGATTTTCTAAATTTAATAAATGACGAAATACTAAATAAAATCAGTATCGATCCTAGATTAATTCCATCTTTTAAAAGAGTAATGAAAAGACATCAAGCCTTTTTTGATGCTAATGGGTATAATAATAAAAAAGATTATAAAGCTTTTTTTGAAATGTTTTTACTTACGGATAATCCAGATGTAAAATTTCAATTACAAGTAAATGATGAACCTAGTAAAATGGGTGCAGCAGGTTTTTATGCTAAAAATGAGAATCGACTTGTCATAGATGAAAAATATATTAATTCTAATCCAGAAGAACTTGATTCTATATTAAGTCACGAATGGATACATTTTATTGTTATGCATGGATTAGATTTGAATTATTCAAGTAAAGAAATTTTTTATGGAGGATTTATTAATGAAGCACTAACCGAAATGATGAATCAATTAATCTATCCGAATAGCAGGTCTTACAAACCGCAAGTTAGCATGCTTACATTTGCAAATGTACTGACTAATAATATTAATAATTATGGCTTGTTTTTAACAGGGAATATAGACGCAAAAATAACAAGTGCCTCTTGGAATAACTTTTATATTTATGCACAAACATATCACACTGAATTAAAAGATCAATCATATAAAATGGATGAGGCAATTAAAAATGAAAATTATATTAAAGCACAAAGAGAGTTAATAAAAACCAATATCCATTCTCATTTAATTAAGGATTTTGATACATATATAGAAAAGTTATCATTTTTAAATAATAGACCAGTTAAAGATGATGAATTTATTAATAATTTTATAGATACAATGGAAAATAATTTTATAAATTCTTTGAGAATCTCAAATTCAAATCTCAAAAAAATTCTAAAAACTAATCTTGAAAAAATACGAGAAATACAAGAAAAACTTGATATGCATGATGATAAAGAAGTTTGTTCTTTTGAATATAAAGGACATATTATTTCAATTGATAAGGACATGAATTATTACAGTGAAAAACCATTATATGGGATAGTTATTCAAAGAAATCCCGATGGAATAATGATTTTAAGTAATGTAAAAGATAAAGATATAATAAAAATTGATATAAAAACAATTGATTTTGAACATCAAAAAAACATCTTAAAAGACCAAAAAAAGATTTTAAGCGGGTATTTTTCAACTACTTCAACAAAAGATATAGAAATGATTAGTAACATTGCTAGATCACAAAATGGTTTATTAAGAATTGAAAAACATTCTCTTCCAAATATTGGATTTGATAATAAAAAAGCAACACAAGTTATTTATATTGCTCATTATGAGGATAGAATAGAAATAATAAACCCAACAGTTCCTTTAGGCACAATAGAAAATGTAAAATTGGCACAATATCATGGTATAACAACAAAAGAAAATGGTTTAATTAGTTATAAACCATTAAGGGATAATGTAGAAGGATATAAATTTTCAGCACTTACTGAAATAAGAATTAATAGTGAAATATCTTCTATACTAATGAAAAAGTTTGAAATGTTAGATGAAAAAACTATTAATACATTAATTGAGGAATATAAAAATAGTGATGGATATCAAGATGAAACAAAGCCAGATGAATTACGAGAAAGCACTAGTTGGTATTATATAGAAAAAGAAACCAAAAATTTAAGTCCCGAAAAAAGAAAACAACTAATAAATGAAATTATAAATCAAAATGATCAATTTGTTATTTCAAGTGACAATAGTAATGTAGAAGTTGCGCTTATGTTTGGTAAAAATTCAATGTTTAAAGCAAATTGTGAAGTATTAGTTGATACAAAGGAATTCGGTTTGTATAATGAATTATATAGTGAACTAGTTAAAGAAAATGAACAAAATAATACGACGTCTAATTTAAAAAATGAAGTAATTAAAAAAGATGTAACTGGAAATATAAAAATGCCAGAAAAAACAGATGAACAAAAATTATCAAGCATAAATAATTCGTTAAATAAATATCAAAATGAGTATTCTATTGTGGCAAAAGAAATAGAAGATTTTATGCAAAAAAATAGTATAAGACCAAAACAGAACTACGATCAAGAGTTAAATAAACTATTACAAAGAAGAGATAATATACGATCAAAGATGATACCTATAATAGAACAACAATACTTAATAAAGTCAAAAATTGATTCAAAAAAGAAAGAAAAACATCAAAATATGATTAATCATATTGAACAATTACTTAATACAAATATTACCTCTAGCAATGGTTATGTATATGATAGTGAACTTAAAGTACCAATAATTATATCAAAAACTAAAAGTGAATTAATGAAAGAACAAAATTTACTCATTGATAGATTGGAACAATTAATGTTAACTGGTACAATAGAAAGAGATGTTGCTAGAGAGTTAATTAATACTTTAAATATCGAATTTAATAGAATGATTATGGAAGCACCAAAGATAAGATATTCATACAGCTCTAATAAAGAGACAGAAGATATTGAGAAAAGTAGAACAAGTTGAAAGTGGAAAAAGAGGAATGTAAAAGAGTTATCATAAGTTTGATGAATTTAAAAAAAACAAAGGTGATCACTGACTAGAGAAAGTACTATAATTTTTTTTAGTGTCTTCAAGTTTAGTAGAAAAAATATAATTTAATAAAAATAATAGAACAAGTGAAATTGTTCTTTTTTCATAATCTGTTTAGAAATTGTTAATTTGTTTTAATAATAACAATATGGTAAAATATTGTATTGAAAGAGGGATAAATATGGAAAAAAACGAACTTATCAACACGTTAAATAAATTCCTAGAAAACATTAATGATCTTGGGAGGTCACTTTGACTTAGATAACAAAGAAGCGCGGATTCATCAACTAACTGAAATAATGAATCAAGATAATTTTTGGAATGATGCAAACTATGCAAATGATATCAATAAAGAACTAACTGCATTAAAAAGAGAACTAAATCTTTATTATTCTGTTCAAACAAAAATTAAGGATAATTTAGAATTAATCGATTTATTAGAAGAGTCCGAATTACAAAATCTTGAATCTGAAATAGAAACTATTCAAAAAGAAGTCGAAGAATTAGAAATCTCAACACTCCTAGGTGGTGAAAATGATAAATTAAATTGTTATTTAGAAATCCATCCAGGCGCTGGTGGGACAGAATCGTGTGATTGGGCAAGTATGCTTTATCGTATGTACACTCGTTTCTGCGATAAAAATGATTTTAAATATGAAATTAATGATATTCAATATGGAGATGAGGCCGGAATCAAAAGTGTAGTTCTTCATGTAAAAGGATTATATGCTTTTGGCTATTTAGCTTGTGAAAAAGGGGTTCACCGTCTTGTTAGAATAAGTCCATTTGATTCTAATGCAAGAAGACATACTTCATTTGCAAGTGTAAGCGTTATTCCAGAATTTGATGATTCAGTTGAAATTGAAATCAAAGAAACCGATTTAAAAATAGATGTTTATCATTCAAGTGGAGCTGGAGGACAATCAGTAAATACTACCAATTCAGCAGTGAGAATTACCCATTTACCAACGAATACAGTAGTAACATGTCAAAACGAACGAAGTCAATTAAAAAATAAAGATGTAGCTATGAAAATCTTAAAGAGCAAACTATATCAAATTGAATTAGAAAAAAAAGAACTTGAACTAAATAAGTTAAAAGGAGAAAACATTAATATTAACTTTGGTAGTCAAATTAGAAACTATGTATTAGAACCCTATAAATTAGTAAAAGATGTAAGAAGTCAATATGAATCAAGTCAAGTTGATAAAATTTTAGATGGAGACATATTACCAATTATTGAATCAGTCTTAAGAACTAAGGTGAAATAATGAAGGAAGTACTAAAATTTTTAAATCTAAAATTAAATGACAGTGATAAAGTTGTAGTAGCATGTTCAGGGGGCCCAGATTCTATGTATTTAATGGAAAGTCTAAGACAATTAAAACAACAAAAAAATATTACGGTTATCTGTGCTCATGTAAATCATAACAAAAGAGAACAATCTAAAATAGAATATGAATTTGTTAAAAATTACTGTGAATTAAATCAATTCATTTTTGAAGGAATTGTAATTGAAGAATGGAAAGATGAGAACTTTCATGTTGAAGCAAGAAAAAAACGTTATCAATTTTTTGAATCTCTCATGGAACAATATCAAGCAACTTATTTAATGACCGCACATCATGGCGATGACTTAATGGAAACAATTCTAATGAGATTAACTAGAGGTTCTAATTTAAATGGCTATGCAGGGTTTAAAAAAGAAATGCAAATTAAACATGGATTATTAATTCGTCCATTGATTCATTTAACAAAAGAAGAAATCACGATTTATTTAAGAGAAAATAAATTAAATTATTATATTGATAGTTCTAATGAATCAGAAGTATATACAAGAAATCGATATCGTAAACATATTCTTCCTTTCTTAAAAAATGAATATAAAGATGTCCATCATAAATACTATGAATTTAGTGAAACTTTACAGGAAGTTGATTGTTTTTTAAACGAAATGATGCAAGATGCATTGACTAACATTACCGTAAATGATAAGTTTATTACTGCAATGTTTAATCAACATCATAATATTCTAAAACACAAAATTATTTATTCGATATTGGAAGAATTATATGAAGATAATATATATTTAATCGAAAAGAAACATATAGATAAAATAGTAGATATTCTTCTAGATAATGAAAACAAAATAATTGATCTGCCAAATAATGTTCAATTGATCAAATCATATGATTCATTTACTTTTGAAACAAATGAAAAAGAAGAATTATCAAAAGTTTCTTTAGAAGAATATGATAAAATTTATCAAATTGAAGCAAGTGAAAAAAAATCAAATTACATAACAAGATTAAACAGCAAAGAAATCAAACTTCCATTATTTGTAAGAGGAAAAAAAGACAGTGATCGAATGTCTATTAAAAATTTAAATGGGCATAAATTGATTAGTGATATTTTTATCAATGAAAAAGTGCCATCTAATAAAAGAGGAAATTATCCCCTTTTAGTTGATTCAAATGACGAAATACTTTGGATTCCCGGCATTAAAAAGTCAAAATTTGATAAAGACAAATCAGATTATTATGATATAATATTGGAGTACAAAGAAGGAGAACTTAAATGAAAAAAAATAATAATATAAATACATTAAAGAATTTATTTCCCTATCTTGTATTAATTTGCTTGATGGTTGTAGTATTAACAGCTTTTAATTTAAAAAAGAACAAGGTTTATGATATTACTACTGGAGAATTGATGCAAGAAATTGCAAATAAAACAGTCACAGAAATTTTAATTACACCAAGCGCTGATGAAAGTATCTATTATGTTGAAGGAAAACTAAAATCATATGAAGAATATGAATCATTCAAAGCAAAAGTAGTAGATGCGGAAATAGATAATATAGTCAAATATACTGAAAGTAATAATCTAGATAAATATGAAACTAATGCTGATAAAGGAAGTTCACAATGGTGGATTAGTGCAATATTTAATATTCTGCCAATATTTGCGCTAGTTATTTTTGGTTACTTTATGTTATCAAAAATGATGAGTGGTAATAAAAACTCTATGGACTTTGGAAGAAATCGTGCCAAATTATCTGAAAATGGCGGGAATGTCAAATTTGATGATGTCGCGGGATTTAAAGAAGAAAAGAAAGAAGTTGGAGAACTAATTGATTTCTTAAAAAATCCTAAAAAATATCAAGCTTTAGGAGCTAAAATTCCAAAAGGGGTTTTATTAGTAGGACCTCCAGGAACAGGTAAAACCTTACTAGCTAAAGCAGTAGCAGGAGAAGCCAATGTGCCATTCTTCTACATTAGTGGATCTGATTTCGTTGAACTATATGTTGGAGTTGGAGCAAGTCGTGTACGTGATATGTTTAAAGAAGCAAAACGTAACGCTCCTTGTTTAATCTTCATTGATGAAATCGATGCAGTAGGACGTCAAAGAGGTTCAGGAATTGGTGGAGGACACGATGAACGTGAACAAACATTAAATCAATTATTAACTGAAATGGATGGATTTGGAGCAAATGAAGGAATCATTATTATTGCTGCAACCAATAGACCAGATGTATTAGATCCGGCATTACTTCGTCCAGGACGTTTTGATAGACAAGTTACAGTTAATTTACCAGATCAAAATGAAAGACATCAAATCTTAGAATTACATGCTAAAAATAAAATCTTAGCAAAAAGTATTAATTTAAAAAATATAAGTAAAAGAACACCAGGATTTACAGGTGCAGATTTAGCAAACTTACTAAATGAAGCAGCATTACTAGCAGCTAGAAATAATCAAAAAGAAATAACAATGGATGATATTGATGAAGCAACAGACCGTGTATTAATGGGACCAGCAAAAACATCAAGAAAAATTACAGATAAAGAGAAGAAACTTGTTAGTATTCATGAAGCGGGACATGCAGTAATTGGTATCAAATTAGAAGATGCCGATGAAGTTCATAAGATTACAATCATTCCAAGAGGACCAGCTGGTGGTTATACGATGATGTTACCAAAAGAAGAAAAAATGGGTATCCTAACAAAATCAGAAATGTTGGCAAGAATCATTGGACTTCTAGGAGGACGTGTCGCTGAAGAAATATTCTTAGATGAGATTACAACAGGTGCAAGTGATGATTTCAAACGCGCTACAAACTTAGCCCGTAACATGGTAACTCAATATGGTATGAGTAGTTTAGGCCCAGTTCAATACGAACAAAAAGATGAAAATGTTTTCTTAGGAAGAGATTATAATAAAACAAGAAACTATTCTGATACAGTCGCTTTAGAAATCGACCAAGAAGCTAGAAAAATCATCTTCGAATGCTATGACAAAGCCAAAGAAATCATTAAAGAAAGTGAAGATTTAATCTTTAAGTTAAGTGAGGCTTTAATTGCAAAAGAAACACTTACAAAAGAGCAAATTGATGATATCGTAGCAGGAAAAAATGAAGAGACTGGAGATTCTGAAAATACTGATAGTGATAAACTAAAAGAATTAAAGATTTTAGCAAAAGAGAAAAAAATCAAAGGTTATACTAAAATGACTATGGAAGAATTAGAAGTTGCACTGAAAGAAGAAAATTAATTTCTTCTTTTTTATTTGAAATAATCTTTAAGACATGATATATTTTGTATAAGGGTGAAGGTTATGGAAAAAAATGAAAAATTACAACAATTTGTTGAAGAAGTAAAAAGATATCGAGAACTAATTCTTAGTTATCTTACAATATGTTCAGATGAAGAAGTTAATGAAGTAGCAAGTACAGCAAGGTACTATAATAATCAAGGTAATTTGAATTGTATCGAATTATTTACACTTTCTATTAGAGGAGTAATAGAAGAGACATTAAAAAATTCTGATGTTAATATAAAATTATTATCTCAAAAAAACTTTTTAATAAATTTTAATAATGATTATTCATGTTTAAAAAAAGAATTAGATTCTTTCTACGATCAATTAACAGAAGAGGAAAAAAATCTTGCAGCTGAAGCTTTAAATAGATATACTTCCTTATGCAATAATTCTTATGATTATATAAAGAAAACAGCAAACGAAAAAGAAAAAAATGTTGCTGAAAAAAGAGATTTTTTAGAAATAGATTACATTGATTTTTTAATTCAATATAATAGAACTAAAGAACTTAATTTAATCTACAATTCAAGTGATATAACAATAGAACAAAAAAGAGAGTTTTTCAGAAAAATAGTTTTTTCTTCAATAGAATTGAAGAATTTAAGATTAATAGGAATTGAAAAGATTTTTACAAAAGAAGAATTAAAAACAATGTTGGAAGAAAAGCTTGAAGAAAGATATAGGCATCCAATATTTGTATCAAGAGAATTAGATTATTTTATTTCAAATAAATTAGTTGATTTTAATGAACTAATAAGTATAGAAGAAGGTAAAACTATTAGTATGATCTGCGAAATTTTTGCAAATGATACAACAGGAACATGGCAATATATTTATAAAAAATATAGTTTTCTTTTAAATACAGAAATATTAGAAAATACAAATCAAGCAATTATTGAAATAATATATAAAGATTTATATTCTTTGAAATGTTTTTTAAATCTTGAAGAATTTAAATTAACAGAAATTACATATCAAATGATAATTAAAAACTTAAAGGAAGTAGTTCGTCAAGATAAAGATAATAAGCATTTTGAAGAAATATGTTTATTATTACAAGAAAAAGCACAACATATTAAAGTCACTCCTGCAACATTTGGAGCATTAGATAAAAAATTTGTTAAAGAGCAATATCAAACATATGAAAATATTGTTGAAACTTCTAATAAAAGAAAGGAAATGATATGCAATCTTTTAGAAACTTTAATTAAAATAAAAGAAAATGAAAGACCTAGTTTCATTCCTTTATTAGAAAACGAATTGAGAACACTAGGATTATATTTACCATCATTAAATTCATTAAGGTCTAATAGAGAAGAATTAGATGAGATAAAAGAGATTGAACCAACTCTGAAAACAAAAATAGAATATGATGAAAACTATGATTTGTTACTAGAAAAGCAATATCAATCTATGTTGAATAATCCGGTTTTAGAAGATATCATGGATGAAAATCTAAATTTAAAATATGAAATATGGAAATTATTTTTAGATGAAAAAATATCATCTGGTATAAAACATAAATTACTAAATAAAATACCACAAAATATGATTTTTTTAATCTTTAATGCATCAGCAAAAGATATATTAATATATTTATATCCAGAAAAAACAGAAAATGAAATATTCTTGGAAATAATGCTGTTGGGTCAAGAAGATTTAGCCGAGAATTATATCAAGTGTTCAAATTCAAATGATCAAGAAAAATATAGAAAATTAATTGATGAAATTTAAATAAAATCTCTCCCAGATTGAGCGGAGAGATTTTTTGTATTATGTAATCATTTAGAATAAGTTTACCAAATCTTAACTAATTTTAATCTTTTATCTTAACTTTCAATTGTTATGCTTGTTACGGTGAAGCAAATGAAAAAGATTGTATTAGTAATAATAATATTATTTCAGTTAATTGTAAGAGTGTATTTTGGTAATGAAAAAACATATTTTCATATGGATGAAAGTTATTCTTATGGCTTAATGAATTATGATAAAATAAACATAACCGACAATGAAGCTTTTTTAAATAATTGGCATGATCAAAATTACTATATAGACTATTATGCAGTAAACGATAATGAAATTACCAATTTTATTCCTATATATGAAAATCAAAAAAATGATGTTCATCCGCCTTTATACTATTTATTACTTCGAGTCATTGCATCATTTAATATAAATTCATTTACAAAATGGTCAGGCTTAATATTAAATAATTTAATATTTATTATTTCTAGTATTTTTATTTATATAATTTCAAAAAAATTATTTAAAAATGAGATTTATGCCTTACTTACTGTTTTTGTAAGTGGTTTTGTACTAACTACAATTGAAATGAGTTTATTTATAAGAATGTATGAATTACTTAGCTTGTGGATTTTAATTCTTATCAATGAGATTTTAAAAATAAAAGAAAAACTAACAATTAAAAATCTCATCTTCTTAAATATTATTCTTTTACTTGGAGGATTAACCCAATATCATTTCTTTATTTTTGCTGTTGGAATTGTAATTTATTTGTTATATTTTTTAATAAAAGATAAACGATATTCAGATCTAAGAAAACTAATAATAGGTATAATTATAACTGCAGGAATTTATATTATGATATTTCCATTTGCAATCAATCATATTTTCTTTAGTTATCGAGGTATTAATGCAAACAAACCAGATATTTTTAATATCTTCAAGTATTTATATATAGTCGCAACGAAAATAGCACCATTTTCTGTTATCGTAATGTCTATTTATTTTTTCAGAAGAAAAAAATATGAAGATAAAAACATAAACATATTAGTTATCCCAGTAATTTTATATTTTTTAGTAATAGCTTTAACTACACCTTGGCAAGATTTAAGATATATCATGGCAATATCTCCAGTAATTATAATAATAATTATTTATATTTTAAAAGATTATAAAAAACTATTGCCCTTAGTCATATTCCTCATAATTATACCCAAGGTTCATTTAGATATGACCTATAGTGATAAAAAAGAAATAGTAGCTAGACTAGAAAATAATGATTTGCCTTTAATCTATGTTTTTAATAATGACAATAATCGTTTTTTAGATGATATATATTTATTTACTAAAGCTAGTAAGTCATTAATTGTTAAAAATTATGATTTATCTAAAATCGAAATAATTGAAGATAAAGGATGTTATATCATAATAGCTGAAGGTGCTGAAGAAACAATAGAAGAATTGAAAACAAAAACTGGTTTTGATAACTATGAAATGATAAAAGAATTAAATGCTGCAAAAATATATTATTATAATTAATTATGTTATAATAATACGAAATTAGGAGGGTTTATATGTATCGGATTTTAGTAGTTGATGATGATAAAGATATAGTTGAAGCAATAAAAATATATTTAGAAGAAAATAATTTTGAAGTAATTTATTGTTACGATGGTGATAAAGCCTTAGAAATATTAGAAAAAGAGAAAGTACATCTTTTATTAATAGATATTATGATGCCTAATTTAGATGGCATGGCTGTAACAAGACATGTTCGTAAAAATAGTAATATCCCGATTATCTTTATTTCGGCAAAATCAGAGAGTGTTGATAAAATAACTGGGCTAAATGCTGGTGCCGATGATTATATTACAAAACCTTTTGAACCGCTTGAATTAGTGGCTCGAATTAAGTCAAATTTAAGAAGATATTTTAAATTAGGTAGCGAGCTAGAAAATGAAAGTATAGTAATAGATGGATTAGCAATAGATGATAAGAGAAAAGAGGTCACTGTTGAAGGCGAATTTATTAAATTAACAAAGATAGAATATAATATTTTACTATTTCTAAGTAAAAATAAAGGACAAGTATTTTCTATTGAACAAATTTATGAAAATGTTTGGAATGAACCCTTTGATGGATATGAAAAAAAAGTTGTAGTTCATATTAGTCATATTAGAGATAAAATTGAAATAAATTCAAAAGAACCAAAATATTTAAAAGCCGTTTGGGGTCTTGGCTATAAAGTAGAGGATATAAAATGAAAAAACTTTTAAATTATGGTTTATCAATATTAACGATTTTATTATTCCTTCTTTTCATGAAGACTTTAAATTTTTATACTGAAATAATTTTTGTTTTAGTATTTATTATTAGAATAATTACTTTTATAATTTTTAAAGATGAAAGAGATTATAAAATATCAGTAGAGACAATATTGTTAGTAAATATTGGCTTATTAATAATTACATTTCAAAAATTTTATCTTTTTTCTATCCTTCCTTATAGTGAATCTTGGGGAGAAGTAATATTTTTAACTATTACCTTAATTGTTTTATTATTCTCAATTCAAATTATGATTGCTTATTTTAAAAGAAAATTAATAAAAGAAAGATTTGGCTTAATTAATATTATAAGTAATCTTGACCGACTTTATAAAGTTTTAATTGCTGGTTCTATTTTAACTATTATTAACCTTAACTTTGTTCAGAACTATTTAAGAGATAGATTTTTATTTAATGTTTCTTATATTGAGATAATACCAAATCTTCTTCTTCTTTTATATATCGTTAAAATAATATCAGAATTTTATTTGTTGGGCGATGAAGTTGAACAAATCTCTAAAGGAAATTTTGGAAGAAAAATTACTAGTAAAAATAAAATTTTCGACTCTTTTGTAAATTCTATTAATAATATAAGTGTCGGGATGAAAGATGCTGTTGAAGAAAGAGTAAAATCAGAACGCTTAAAAACAGACTTGATTACGAATGTATCACATGATTTAAAAACGCCTCTTACATCAATAATTAATTATGTTAAGCTTTTGAAAAAAGAAGAATTTGAAGATAAGAAAATAAAAAATTATATAAATGTAATAGATAAGAAATCAGAACGATTAAAAACTTTAACAGAAGATTTAATTGAAGCAGCAAAAATCACTTCAGGAAATGAAACTCCAAATTTAGAGGAACGTAGTATAGTTCAATTAATTTTACAAGCAAATGGTGAATTTGCTGAAAAATTTAATAAATTAAATCTAGAAATTATCACTAATGTTCCAAAGGAAGAAATAATTATTTTAATGGATAGTAAAAAAATGTGGAGAGTAATAGAAAACATTTATGAAAACATTTTAAAATATTCCCTAAAAAACACAAGAGTTTATGTTGATTTAAAAATAATAGATGATGATGTTATATTTTCAATTAAAAATATTTCAAAAGATAAATTAAATATAGATCCTAGTGAGTTAATGGAAAGATTTGTTCGAGGTGATTCTTCAAGAAATACGAGTGGTAGTGGTTTAGGTTTGTCAATCGCTAGAAATTTAACAGAATTTCAGTATGGTAAATTTAATATTGAAATAGATGGTGATTTATTTCAAATAAAAATTACATTTAAAATTTTAAATAAAGATAAAAAATAAATAAAACTTATAATTATACAAATTAGGAGAGATTGAAAGAATAATTTCTTCTTTTCGTTTTATTAAATATAACAATTATAACAAAAACGTCATCAGAAAAGGATAATTAGTCTTTTGCAATATTAAAAGCACTCTGTTATCTTTGTTTCGGTGATGAGAAATGATTATTAAAGAAACAGATGTAATTACAAGTGAATCAGTATATAAAGTAAAAATATTTTTTGACGATATTTCAATTATTGATTTATTTTTAGATGCAAATTTGGAAGCAATAAGTGAAGTGAAATATATTGATTATAAATCAATATATTATATATTCATTAATTATTCTAGTAGTAAACAAGCTAAAATGATTGATGATAGTTATTTTAAAAACGAATCCAATCAATGTTTGTGTGATAATTTTATTTATTATTTAATTGATATTAATCAGGCTAAAGAATTCTATCAAAATAGAAATTTTCAAAATTATTTACATCATGAAATTAAAATGTTAGAATTTATTTACTATTTTCTTTTAGAGCAAAACAATCAATTAATAAATTATATTAGAAAAAATAAATGTTTTAATTTTTTTCAAAGAGAAAAGCTAATTTCTGATATTTTAAAGTTGCGAGATTAGTTTTTATGTCAGAATAATTTAGGGACTGCGAACAAGCAATATCAGTTTTAAGATACGAGAAACATTTACTGCTTTTGAAACTAGTGGCAAAGAGACATCACAAAGAATTAAAGAATTATTAAACGACTTTAAAACAAGAGGATATAATTCAGTAGAATTATAACAAAAGATGCAGCGGAAACAATAAAACTACATAAGGAATTAGAAGTGTTAGGTACCGTTTGTTCTAAAATCACTTATGACGATGCAAAATATAATGGTGCTGTTTGTGTATTGCCAAGTTACTTATCTAAAGGATTAGATTTTGATGCAGTTATAATAAGTGATAAATTCCCGAGAAAAAATATAATCCACAATCATTAACTGATATGAAATTATTATATGTTGTTATGACAAGACCATTACATGAATTAGTAGCGTTATATAATAAGACTCTTACTAAGCCTATAAATTCTTATTTAGGCTTTGATAAATCAGGATCAAGATTGTCCAAAATAATTGATAATAGGTAAATTAATGTTATAATTATAACAGAAAAGATATGGTGATATCATGGGACTAAAAGTTGGAACTGTAAGTTTAGAAAATTACAATCCACAATGGAAAGAAGAATTTTCCAAAGAAAAAGAAAATTTAATAATAATGTTTGGCGATATTGCACTTTCAGTTGAGCATGTAGGATCTACTTCAATTGAGGGTCTATCGGCAAAACCAATAATTGATATATCAATTGGTATAAAAAACTTAAATGATTTTGAAAAAGTCAAAACCAAATTTACTGAAAATGCAGAATATTCAGTAAAAGAGGATTCGCTATCTAATGAAGTATTTATTAGAAAAGGACCTGAAGATAATAGAACACATTTTATTCATGTTATGGAAATAGAAAGTCCACGATATAGAAATACAATTGAATTTAGAGATTATTTAAGAAGCAATCCATCTGAATTAAAAAAGTACGAAGACTTAAAATATGAATTAGCTGAAAAATATCCGAATGACAGGAAAATGTATACTTCTTCAAAAAATGATTTTATAGTTAGTATTTTGGAAAAGTTAAATAATTAAGAAAGATGAATTTCTTTCTTTTTTTCGAAAACAGGAATTATATATTAAGCTATTACAATATAAAGAAATAAATAGTATAAATAATGATATTTATTCAGAGGTAAGAATTTAGAAAATTGAATATTTAAAACGTTTTGACATGGTAGAACTTCTTGATGATAGGAAAAATGTATAAGGAGACAATAAATTTGTTTTATGATATAAAAGAATGCTTAAAATCGAAAAATTTAAAAATACAAATGATATGCCTAATTATGCAATAGAAGTTCACTCATTAAAAAGCGATTTAGAATATCTAAATTTTTATAATCTACAGCTTCCTTATAAACATGAAATAGAAAGTAAAACAAATATGTTAAAATTCATTAATAGTTATTATAATGAATTAGTTATAGAAATAACTAAATTTATAAAAGGGTATAAAAATTATTTAAGAAAAAAGTAAATAGTTAATAAAATGTGATGACTCGATAATAGAATATTTTAAATATTTAAAGTTGCGAGATTAGTTTTTTTTAAAGACAAATCACAAGTCTTGTGTTAAACTATGAATAGTGACTATAAATGAAAAAGGTGGTATTATGGCAAAAGTTATTTCTCTTGTAAATCAAAAAGGTGGTGTAGGTAAAACTACTACTAGTATAAACTTATCAGCATCTCTTGGGGAAGCCGGAAAGAAAACATTATTAATTGATTTAGACCCTCAAGGGAATGCTTCTAATGGCCTTGGATTAAATACAAATGACTTTAAAAATGATATCTACGATGTCATAACAGGAAGTTGTGAAGTAAGAAAGGCTATTATAAAAACAAAATATAAAAATTTATCAATTATTCCTGCAACTATTAATCTTGCAGGAGTAGATGTAGAATTCGTCAAAAAAATGTTAGAAGATAATTCATTTAGACAAAATGAGCAATTAAGAAACTTTATAGAAGAAATAAAAGAAGATTATGAATTTATTATTATTGATTGCCAGCCTTCTTTAGGAATTACAACTATGAATGCTCTAGTAGCAAGTGATTCAGTTGTAATCCCCGTTCAATGCGAATATTTTGCATTAGAAGGTATTACTCAATTATTAAATTCCATTATTTTGGTT
>Ga0153938_1000243_pt1 | contig 21229 bp, 21 predicted proteins | sample TSNY022MetaG_FD_104740 | JGI IMG/M metagenome (GOLD analysis project Ga0153938, IMG submission 104740) | Attine ant fungus gardens microbial communities from New Jersey, USA - TSNJ022 MetaG | ecosystem: Host-associated > Fungi > Mycelium > Unclassified | place: USA:New Jersey: Brendan T. Byrne... | reverse complement strand
TTCCTGCGTCTGGATCAAGGACTGGCAGGCACGATGATTCCTTTGAAGGAAGGAGATGATCATAGCATGTCTGCCTTGATGTTCTCAGTTCCAGCGGTCCCTGACTTGGATGCTATCCAAAAAATGGACAGCTTCACGAAACTTTTCAGGGAGGCTTTGAGCGCACTTACCAGCTCGTCTATACGTCGGCACCGCACAATAATTAACACCTATTTTCTTGAATCTAATTGTTTTAGGCTGATGTTGTCGGTCTGTCGATGACGTTTCTTTCACTTTTGTCGCAGTTACGCGCCTCAGTAGGCGTAATATCATTTTTTTATGGTCACCTTCAAGGAATGAAACAGTTTGTGCTCACGTGTCCCATCAAAACATTATTCAAATGTTGACACAATGCACAAATGATTGTTCCTTCAGTATTGATGATGATGAACTGCTTCCAAAACTGCTTCCCTGTCCCCTATGATACTGAGAAAGCCAGTTTTTCTTCAAGATACAACCAGAATTTTGTGGAAAGAGTTATATCAAAACCATCATTATTAATGAGAGATCAGTCAGGAAGCGAGTTCAATTAACTGTCTGATGTGGCAGTCCTTCAGGGTCGGAACTGAAATGCAGATAATGGGGATTTGTTGAAGGGGAGGGGAGAGTGGGATAATTATTTCAACACTTTGACCTCTCTAACATTACAACATGAGAAACTAGATATAGCAGCACCACTACATCATATACGAGTGATATCGAAACCCAGCGGAGATTCTTCCTTTGGGCTGTAGAAATCGATTCTGGATTTAGGGATGTTTGAAATAATCACTGGTAAGCAACGCATCACCAGGTCTTGCAATTCTCCCAGGTTTGCAGCTTTCAACAGCTCAACTTCAACATCGAAGGGTAATCCAAGCTTCTCTTTGATCTCTTTAATCAAGGGAGGGTCTTCGTTTGGATAGTCGATGCTGGAAAATCTGGAGCTGATAGTTTCTTCCTCGAGTCTGACCACAATTCGGGAGGCGCAGTATGGATCTGGAGAAGAGACGGTCTTAGTCTGGAGCAGGTCAGACGCAAAATACAATCTGATCTCTTCCCAGGGTAAGACTGACAATGGGCGTAAAAACGGATCTCTTGCTAGTAGCATAGAAGGAAGCGGCTTCAGTAACGAGAGAAAAGCAAGCCATATTCGAGGAGTAACGTTTTTCAGCTGGAGGGTGCGAAGACCATGAAAATTATTTCTGAGGAAGAATCGAGCTACGTTTGAAATGTTCGCACTCATGGGAAAACTGATGGCAATCTCGTCAGAAGACACAGGAGCTGATGGTGTTGGAAAATGAATTGTAAGGGCAGTTGCAGAGCAGAACGAAGAATAGACGAAGTTTATGTATGAGTCTGTAACGAGATGGAAGGGTGGCATGACCTGGTCGGAGAAAAAGACAGGGTCTTCGATTACGCAGGTCCAACGAACAAGCCATAGCTCAAACATCATTTTTTTGGACAATAGGGGACATTGGTGAATATTCGAAGGAAAAATGAAAGCACACACATTCGTCAGATGTAAGTGTGTCACATTCGGGAAATGCTTTGTATTAAACTTGGGAAGCACTTTGTTTACAGGGGAGAACGTTTGAAAGTGCTTCTGGTATGATGTGGTCGATGGATTCTGTTGTGAATCCACAAACGCCACCCCAAGTGTTGTGATGGATCTTAATTTAGTGCGAGCGCCTCTTGATGCTGTGAGATGGAAGTAGTCAGATATGATATCAATGTGTTCTTCATCTGCAGCAGACAAGTACAATTTCATCCACTGCGAGGATGGGAACTCAGGGGCGCTTTTGAGTAGGATATCCAGAGCACCGTTTATGATCTCTTCGACATTATCTGCATCCTTGAGCGATTGGAAGTCCAGATCAATGCAATTGAAACCTCTGCCGCAACGCTCCAAGACGACCTCCATACAATCGAGTGCTTGGCATGAGGAAGGGTGTGTGAAATTTGTGAAAGAGGTATTAAGCCAGAAAACCCGGTCAGACGTCATAATCTGACGCCAGACCCCACAGACGCTTGAGAGTTTGATTGATTCCCGAAGATGTGGCCAGGATGAGCGGTGAGAAAGTATTTGTCGAACGTCACGGTCATGAGTAGAGAGCGCTGCTCGAAGAAGAATATCACGAAAAATTTCGTACGGAAGATACTCATGAATCATGTGGGACATTTGACAGAGGTGTCGTCTATGTGCAAGCTGTCGAAGAGAGCTGTTATATTGGTTGACGACGAGTCACAATACTTTTAGGAGACAAATTTAGCAGTATTGAGTCAGCCATAGTATCCCCCATTGAGTGATACTAATATGAACTGCTACACATATCAACAGATGAAACGGACATCATTCCAGGTGGGTATAACTATATTGTGAGGACAAATAACGGCCGGCAGAAAAGCACCCGAGTCATAGTTCCGCAATGATGGTGGATAAACGACCCATTTAGAAAGTGATTGAGAATTTTATTTTTGCATCGGTGATGGTTCGTTCTTTTATATCCAGAAGTTGAGTTTGATTTCTGCACAAGTGAAGAAGCGACAAGAAAGGCGACAAGACGATCATTGTGATTATATAATTATTACTACCACGTGCTGGCATTGTCTATTGACTCTTCCCTAACACTCTAATACTCTTGGCCGTCGATACCGTGCAGTTTTCTCATAGAATCAAGCTAGTCATGGACGAAATTATTGATGACGAGAAGAAACCTTTTGACGCCGAAACTGCAAACGACGATGACGCCCAACCTGACCCAGATGAACACCTTATGCTGGACCAAGGCAATGGGCGTGTGTGGCTCATCAAGGTCCCTATCATGCACCGTCGCACACAACGATCGTTCACATAAATGCGTTTTCAGATACCTAAATTTTTGCTAGAACGATGGACAGCTGTGAGAGCCGAAGACGTTCACTTGGCCACAATACGTGTATATACGCCTCCACCAGGAACACCTGGCGCAAAATCACGTTTTGTTTTGTTTCTTCCACCGAATAAGAATCCAATTGGCGGCCAAGAAAGCAATGCTAGTAGCATCCCACCACCTCCACCATCTCAGCACTCTAATCGCCCTACTTTCAACTTTGCCACCTCTTATATTACTACTGGGCCAGAGCCAGACTGCTATGAGCTTGACATGGTCAATGAGGCTGTTGAAAACCAGATTGTTGTTGCTGAACGGCCCAAGGATCCTTCGTTATCCGTTCATGGTTCAAGTGTACCGTACAATTCCAGAGCACGGACAACAATCCTTACAGGACGGATCAAACACGAATGTAATCTTCGCCCATCCTTCAGCGAGACCTACAGGAATCAGTTGCGCAGACGGCATCTGATGCATAACATAAAATCAAGGCAGATTAAGAGGATTGAGGAAACTGGTGTACCACGTGGTGGAATCAACAGACTCAGTAGTGGTGTTGGTGTTGGCGGTGGGGGAGCTTTCAGTGACCTTGTCGTGTGTATCTTGTCATCTGTTTGCTTCGCCCTGTTCACTGACGTCAATTACAGAAAACGAAAACAAAACCGCAAAAAGGGTTCGAGCGCATGGCTCGTATCCCTCGAAATCAACTTCTCGATCAACTCTTCTCTCATTTTCGCGATACGCCGCATTGGGGTCTACGGCCACTACGTGACAAAACGCAACAACCTGAGGTATACCTCAAGGAGGTATTGTCAGAAATTGCATTTTTGCACCGCAGTGGTGAGCATAATGGAATGTGGGAACTGAAAGACAATTTCAAAGATGAAAATGTACGTGACATGAGATTTTACAACAGTTTCTGGTCCGCTTACGTCTCTGATTTCAGATCAAGGCTGAGAATGTTCCTACCAGCAATTTAGGAGAGTCGTTGGGCGTTAAGATGGAACTTGAAGAGGATTATGATGAAGATGAAGATGACGACGACATGGAAGAGGTCTCATGACTTTGACTTCGTTTCGTGTTTTTTCCTGATGTGGTTTTACAACCAATTGATCCATAGATCCCACATTTTATGCATGTACTAAAGTACTCACAACCCTATCCCTATGTACTTCATCTAATTTATGTCACGCAAATGCAATTCAGTTGCTTTTCTGTCTTATGAACAGCGCGAGCTTGAGTTTGGTCTTGGAATGCAGATGTTAGAAACTGCATCAAAACAACCTGTGTCCTCCTGGACTAGCTCTATTTTTCGCCATGATACGAGTCCCTACCATCAGCAATGACCAGAATAAGCTTGTGGCTGTTTGGGTAATCTGTCGTTGAAGATTCAAGAGAAGTGTAAAGACCTCAACGATTTAGAATAGGCGGTGATCAAACATATTGAGCGAGAGGGAAATTGAAGGATTCATATTCGGGAGGAGGCTGAGGAACGACGTTGATGAGAGAGAAGGGGCAGGGGTTATCAATAAAAGCACTACCAGGCAAGGCTTCTCGAAAGCCTGTAGCTGAGAGAGTCCGGAGGTGTTCCCTTTCCCCCTTAGACGCACACATGGCTGAGAGCTTCCAATTGACATTAAAAGAGGAATCGAGCATGCCATATGCTGTTGTTTGCCGTCCATTCGATCCTATGAGGAGAGTCTCTGAGGGTATGAACCTAGAAGAATGTCTTGCAATTTTCCTCCTTTGCGCCGTCTTTGTCGACGTTGGGACGGTTTTGGCTCGAGGCGAGGCGGTGAATATTGCTAGACCAGTCTTCAATTTCGGCGGAACGCTGCATCCGCTGTTCGTAGGTTTCTCTCTCAGAAAATTTCCACGAAAAGAACAATTGACACATGACGACCATGACGAAACGAATGACAACAACACCGATGATGAAGGCGAGAGAGAGATAGAGAATGACTTCGGAAGCAACGCAGCCAGTCGTGCTCGTATCTATAAAGCCGATGGTGACGAGATCCTGTAAGCGGTGACCAACATTGTGTTCATCTATGCGCATGAATAACATCGTCAGGTCCTTGGTATTGTAGATCCCATCTGCGTGAGCCATTTCCTCGGATAGTTGACCTTGATAGGGCTTATCCATTGTAAAACATTGAGATCGAGATCATCCACTCGCAACATTGTTGTTTAAGGGGAGCCAGCGAGCATCGCACAGCGGTGAGGCGCACCAGCAAACTCACCTAGATAAACCTTAAGTTGTATATTGAGAGTTTAGAGGCAAAGGCGAAACTAAACTGCCACAGATGAACGGCGGATATCATGGAATAAGAATAAGAATTCGGAGATAGGATATTTGATAGAAGTGGAGAAGCTATGTGTTATTCTCTGCCCACCAGCCCCGTGGACCAAAGAAATGGACTATTGGTTGTGGGGCACCGTAAGGGTTATTAGAACTTTAACTGTAGAAGTTTTCTTTGGAATGTTTCAGGTAATAAAGGTAATAAATGAATTTTGAGAGAGTGTAGTGCATATGATTCCTGTAAATCGCCGTCGTGCACATGTGTCTTGTGCTGCAACATCGAGGTGAGCTTCGTATTGAACTTACCCTCGTGCACATGGTACTCAAAAGCAGCACCAGATCTCCTGCCACTATCTTTGGCTTGTTTAGTCTTGAGGAGGTCCTTGGTGGTAGGAGAAATCAGTGTTAACTCAAATTTGGTAGGTACCATCACTGTAATTTTGATCTGCCTGCCTATCGAAGATTGTTCCCCCCTATTCATGTCTGCGTCTCAGTACAGACTTTTCTGGGAAAAACAGGTTTCCCCCAGCCATCTGATAATAGGCCAAGTCCATTGTACAGATCACCTCGTAACTGGCACGAGTGGTTCAAAGACCAATGCAAGAAACAGAGACTTTTTACGCGGGTAAACGATCGTTCTCGTGGATTCATGCCTCAGAAGACAGGTAGATACATTGTATAGATCGTAACAACAGTCTATATAAAACAGAAAATAAACATTCTACTAAACCATCTGCCTTCTCCTAAACATAACTTTTGCTCTCGGGTGAGGAATAGTTATAGCTTCAAAGTAGATATTAGGGGGACGCTCCAATGATCCATTCTCAGTTCGTACATCATACTCTAACAAAATATGAGCAAGAACGGCCTTGATTTCGTTGACGGCGAAGAATCGGCCAGGGCTATGAGATCACATCAATCAAAGTGTCAACTGTCTGAGAGGTCCTTTACCATGCATGCCGGCCATGTCCAAAGACAATTTGATCAAAGTTCAAAGAAACCATTTGGTGCTTGATACTATCCAGTTCTCCATCTCTGTCACGTATATCTGAGAACCTGAATGCTTTGAAAGAATGGGCATCAGGAAATAGCGCCTAATTGACTTGTTCGTCATTTCATGCTTCACTGCATCTATACAAAAAGCGAACCTCATCTTTGTTCATAGCATCACTCGCGATTGCAACGAAGTTATCGGCTGGAATGTGTGTTCCGTCAGATAGTGTCCAATCCTTGAGAGTTTTTCGAATCAAATTCACTAATCATGAGGAAATTGAGTGCATGCTGAATCTGCAGCAGTCAAATTGGACGTACTGCTTCCGAGCCCAGTAAACCGTTGTGATTCCCTCAAGAAACTGTCAATCTTGCGCATTCTCTGCATACTGTTTTTGGTCCAGCCATATGCCTTAATCATAGTCTCTGCTTCTTCGCGCATTTCTTTGACATATTCTGGATGAGCAACGAGGTCGTACAAAGCGTGAGTCAAGAACTGTGTGTTTTTTGAAGGTTCAATGGTTTCGGATAGATGGTTAAGGTCTACGCACCATTGAACTAGTGTGGATTGCTGTGAAATTTAGCACCAAAATGCGCATGGCAATCTCACGAGGGTCGAGTTGACTTTCATGTGTTGAGGATTCAATCAACCAGCTGATCAGATCGTTCTGTCATCCTGATCAATGCATGTCCATGAATATGACGACGAAGATTGACAGACTGGCATTTCTCCTTGCTCGGATTTAGGCCGTCTTGCCTGAGCTATCCTCGATTCAATAGTAGGTCCAAGGTACCGAAGCACTCTTGTTATATCTCTGCGTATATTCGTTAAACATGTGGCGATGAATCTGTTGGACCGTTAGTCACAGAAAACTACGAGAAAGGACTATGACAGACGGCCGCAGGAACTTTGGGAAGCAATTAATTATCCGAGCATTCACAACGATATTGACTGTGAAGGTCTCATTGAGTGAACGGTAGCCTGGCTCGCGGCCTAAACAGAATTGTGTCAAAGATCGTCTGAATGTCTGAGATACCCACAAGCAGGGAGCCCGACGAGATAGCGGTTAGTTGTACGACAGATAATATGCATGAGGGTATCGTATGCTGGCACAGGGGTCCAATCTAAGTATATATGTGGTAAGCAGCTGTTGCCACAACCTTTGTTTCAATTTACCTTCGGTGAGTGGGATATAGTCCCTGAATGACTCCACAATTTCATCTCTAATGTCGTCGAACTTCAAAGTCAGGTTGCGAGTAATCGGAGAGCGGACTACCGTGATATGGATGGGCTCATCACTGTACCGGGAACCAAATTGATACTTGTTGTGAGTTATCTAGTTCTTCTCAGCCTAGTCCCATAAGGATATCTGCCAACTTCATACCTCGTCTGAAGCTGCCGTGAAGGAAAGAGTGTCATCTGCAGCCTGCCGGATGTCATCGATGTGCTGCTTCCCACTCAAAACTATAATCCACCGTGATACCGTTGCTACTTTAAATGGTCGGTTGGGATACTACAGATTGGCTATCGAGCACTGAAGAAATATGGCAGAGATCTCACACACCCTATCATAACCTTCTTGAAGCAACTCAGCGGCTTTCCAATACCATTGAATCGCAGTGATATATGAAGTGAGGATACCCGAATAGCCGACTGTCGGGAGGGCATTCAGCTAGATGGGAATTAAGCCAACATCAAACGTTCGGAACAAGTGAGGATATATCTGTTCAAACGTACCGGCGACCTTTTGGCCTCTATATACTTCCAACAGGCGTGAGCGATGAGGAGCAAGCCTGCAAAATGTACAAAGAGGTATGAAAGACCCGAGTTGGCCTCTGATGCTGGCATTGAAGGCTTGGTCAATTAGGACTCCACAAACGGGAAATTACGTTGAGAATATATAAGGGTAAAAGCCGCACTGTCAGTTGAAGTTGGCGCTTCCCATACATGAGCCAAACTGAACGCCAGAGCCCAGCAAAATACATGTCAGTGCCAATCTTACGAGATGCACCATGCGCCTGTGTACGATTCCACATTGTTGTGCATTCTTTATGGATCCACCGGAACATTTCATTGATTGTAAGGGTCAGATTTCTGGACACGTTGACCCGCTTGTGGGTTGGAATCAAAGCGAAAATAATCAGGACAACTGGTATTCATTCCTGAAGCTGAAAGTCTCAATGGCAGTCGAGGTCCGATCCTGGCGAAGTGTCTCATCATTTTCCCGACGCATAAGGATAGGGGTGAGCAGTCAAATGTTGGGCGGTCATAGAGTACAAATGTCCAAACGCACGAGGAAATGCAGCCTGAGTCTAAGAAACTTACCCCTAAACAACCAAATCGGTATTCAGTCTCCTCGCTGGAACGGAAGCAATGAATTTTCTTTTGACGCCCTAAGTGCATCAGCAAGTGTTCCTGGTCAATGAGCACAGCCACGACTGCTGATGAAAACAATGTTTAGCTCTCGAGACCATCGCCTAGTGTCACTCGCCAATATACCTATATTTTGCTTAGGATGAACATTTACTTCGATTATATGAGTGGAAGGATGTGTGTTTGATTCGTTCTCCAGTATGACACGAGCAAAAACATTGTTCTAGCAAGAAATCATCCCAGAATTTTTCAAACTGGACGGTGACTTGACGTATCAAGCATGGCGACCATGACCAAGTGAAATCCGGTCTTCTAGGGAGAGAAAGGTGTTTAATGCTATCGAGTTTTGCCTTCGTTCATCTCTGCGACTGAAATTAAACCTGAGGCAGCTCGTCTAACATTCATTGACGACCATCGTCGTAGCTGAGGTAACCCCGAATAATGAACTATCCTACTGCACCCTGGAATATGAGTACAACTACTGCTACTCATTCCATCCACCTCAGAACTACTGATGCATTAAGCACGCTTGTTGCCTTTGGACTTCATCCATGATACATCACTCCTTCATACTCTTGAATATCTTTGCGCCAGGCCTTTTTGTCCTAAACATGTTGTGCTACCTCTAAAACGCGAGAATCAGATACTCTCCAGAACATCATCAAAGCTGTCAGACTTACAATTGGTTCATCTTTTTTGGCAGTATAGAAGGGTATCAACAAATGCTATCTGCATCTAAACAAGACTACTATCATGTTCGTTGTTCCACATGCCCTCCCAACAGTGATACGATTTCAAAGCATAATACAAGTAACAATTGACCCACTAGGTCCATCATAGCCGAATGAATAGGCAAGGCATACATATCCGGGTCTTTTTTGATCGACCACAACCAGTTAGTGAGTAGGCGTGCGATAACGAGTGAAGTAAAGACCTGTAGCCAAAACAACACGCTTTCGTTAGATATCATTGCTCAGAGAAATATAGACATGAAAATGACACTTACAGCACAGCAGAAAAACAGCATTGAGAACACAATAAATATAGCAGGAACTTGTAGCCACCCAACAGATTTCAAAACGACTAGGAATACTATTTCGACCGGTAGAGTGATTAGGAGGAGTGTAAGCATGACGAGGCGGCCACTTGGCTGATTATGAGGTTGTAGCAAGGGCTTAGGAAGTACGGCAGCGTGAAGGGCTGTTGAGAGGCGAGAGACAAAGATGGAACCTGCAGCGCCAGGAAGACCTGAAAATCAAATTCAGCCGGTTCCAGTATAAGAGAAATCGAGGCTGAAGTACCACTGATAACAACTGCAAGTAGCGGGAATCCTTCATATTTGCTCACGAACATGTCTAATACGACACCAGTCCCGCTGCTAATAACCATGGCACCAAATAGCGGCGTCCAGCCTTCACCCAAAAGAGATCGGACGTGTTTATTGCGAAGCGTATAGGCGAGCGAAATTGAAGCACTGACAACAACAATAATGCAGATAACAAATGGAAGTGGAGTGTGAAGAAATGGTATGAGGAGAGTTGAGACGAGGCCGATGAGGCAAAGAGTGACAAGATCACCAAGGCAAGAAGCTATCGCTGGTGCAATGTTGTCTGAAAGTACGAAAGGGACGGGATGTGAGATGAATCAATGGGATGATGAAAGGGGATATAGTACATACCAGGGTCACGATTGAATTTCTGACAGAGAACGATCAAGGTGCACATGAATGAACCCAATAAGATACCTGAGAGACATGTCGCAGACATCGTCGTTGAAGCTACCATGATCAATCTAAAATGGTTTATTTACTAGTTAACTGCTCCTTCGCAAAGAAAGTAATGAAGGGATACTTACGTAGCCAGATCAGTGTTGCGTTTCGACTCGGGGAGGGGATGAGGGATAGGTTTCCTAGATTCTAAATTGTATGAAGGTAGATGGTCGCGGACTAACAAAGCAATGGTAGCAGTTGAATTATTTGAGGGCGAGGGAGCAGCAGGATCTCCATGGGGTACGAAGAGGCCGAGGATGATTGCAATACAAGCAGCAACGAAGGACACGACAGCAGCTTGCACTTGAAGGAGTGCCAAATTTCCGACGATCATAACACGGCGTTGTTTGGGTTCGTTGAGCTCGCCGACGTTCGCGGCAGTTCCGAGGCGCGCAGAAAGATTCATTTCGAGGTTTCCCTTCAGATTGAGGACAACAGGGATAATCATTATGAGCTGATCTACTTCTTGCATGGCCCGCCAGCGCTGGTCAGAATCAGATAATGCCATGTGGGCAAGAAGGCTTGACATACAGAGACTTGATCCAGCAATTTTCCAGTGAATAGTAAACTGATAGTCGTAAGCAATAAAGTTGGGGCACTCTTGCGAAGCAATCAGTGACCTACAAGAATATGAAGAGGATGTCCCCACCTCTAGGACTATATCTTTTGTTTGCGACCACAACCCCGCAGGAGAGGAGAAGCGAGGTTGAGGTGAGCTCCTCAGCAGTGCTACATCGCCATTGTCCTCAACCTCGTCGTCCGAGTCGTGAGGAGAGCCAAAGCCATTAACCTTCACGTATTCCATGGAAATTGTCTCATTGTTGTCATCGAATAAGTCCGTCCTCTGACCAGGCGAGCTGGCGGGCATAGTGGGACGTAAAGTGCGTGGGAAACATAGCAAATCAATCCGTATATCCTCCGAAGAAATGGTTACCACTACAAATCAATAGGTCTCATGGGCACCCTCTGGTGGGTTTAGATAAGAAAAGAATGTCACACAGAAAATATATACTTTTGACCTAGACCAGAACACTGGATGATAATCTTCTCTCTGAGACCTGTCCACTGAGTCAGGGTGATTTTCAGATCATGCCGAGCAGCTGGATACAGAATCCTCATCAGCTTTTTGTTTTCCGTGCTCTGTCCGATATGGTCTACATTTATTCTCTTGTCATGAAGTACCAGACTGACAAAGTCAATCGTTCTCCGAATATAATTGATATATTGTTATTCTATAATCAGCTGAAAATGTATCGACGTCTTGTCTTCGACTACCAAGAGAGAAGGCTAATGACTTTTCAACAACTGACCATGTCAACCTAGCGGAACACCCGGATAACTAAGCGCTCTATCTTGATTCATCTAACGTTAACATCCTGACGATTAGAAAATAAGCGTTTTTATCCTGATCGGGATCGAAGTTTATTTTGGTATGAACGCCTTCGGTTACGACGTGAAGAGGACGTGAAGAGTCCCATTTTCACGTGTCTATTCAATAACACTATGCTCTTAAATCGCACACAGGACAGGTGGTTTTCTCTCCATGAGAGACTTGGATTGATTTTCCTGCCAGCGGGATGAACCCCTCCAGAAGATTGTCCAGCCTGCAGGCTCGACACTTAAACCACTATACGCACGAAATCAGACATGCGAAGCAAGTAGAAGTTCAAGTGCAGTACATTTCCTCTCTGATTCTGTTCCATGATCATGGCCGAGGCGACACTGACAAGCCTCCAAGCCACTATATGTCAAAAAACAAAGGGTTGTCCAGGTGCCGAGACAAAGTTCCATCAATGTTAGTAACCGAACCATAAGATCATTGGATGAAGTGGGCAGTGGCGGAATGGGGATGTTCACGAAGAGATCAACATGCAGACAGGGGTGAATACAACAGGGACAGCTTGCACAGCCAGCTTTCCGACGATCATGACCCAACATTGTTTCTGAAAATCTGACTAAGAACGACTAAACAATTTCTGAGCAGAATATGATTGGCGAAGAGTGATCGAGAGGATTCCCCGTGAGCAATAAACCTATGTGACTAATCAAGTCTTGTATCAAGGTGGCAAGGATAAGTAGGCGTGGGAAACCGGAGTAATCACTGAAGATACTCTTTCTCTTTCTTCATCCTCCACTCTCATCAGATTTTCTCCCCGTTTCCGTCTGCCACAACGTCTGCGGAGGCTCTACCGCCTATATATCTGTCGCGAGTACTGCTGCATACCCCCATTCACTGTGCTCTGCGTGACACCTTGGACCCTTGTAGACCATGCCAGCTAAATTCAGTTCATACCAAGTACCCGAGTTAAACGTCTCGGCTTTGTTCAAGAATACTCCGGAAGCAGTTCCATCTGTGGAAGAACTTGAACGAATACAGTCCGAGTTGAAAATGCTACGACAAATAGCGATTGAGAGAGCCAAGAAAGCAGGTGAGGACCTAAGGAATATTGAAGATTCCATGCGTCGGATAAGAGAGAGGGAGAAAGGAAAGCTAAAGTCTGCTGATAAGATCAAGCGTGAGCGAGACTGTACGTCAAACAATTCTGACATGTGTGCCTTCAAAGACTCATGGTCCCTGTTCATATCATCATCTTCTTCTTATGCGTTTGCCTTTTTTCGTAACTGAATCAAACCTTGACCGTGCCTTGGTTACTTTGACTGGATTCTCTTGTGATCAAAAACGACCTGTCTGTGCCTTCACGTCTATGACAACTGCTCGATTTATCATTCGCAGTCACACCTCTACCTGACGGTGACGATCCTAAATTGTCCGGTGCTCATGGTTCAAAGTCGCGGACTAACTCCCTGCCCTCATCCACAAATACTCCCGCTCCACGCAGCTCGTTAGAGTCAAGAACTCGCACGTGAGTATAATCATCCCTGATACCACCGACCAGACTTTTATGTCTCATTTTAGCCTTGAAGAGCTGAAGAGGAAGAAGCGGAAGCGGAAGCGAGAAGATGATAGCGATGGTGATGCTGGTACATTTATTCTAGCCGTAGGATGTGCATACACTAATTTGGGGTAGATACTCGACCTCGCAAATCTACCCCTCCATCAAATCACGCGCCTACCTTCATTCCGCCCCCACCCAAAGCCTCAAAACCACCAGCGCTTACGCCACAACTACATTCAAAGGTACGTCACAATAAATAGCTACATTCCTCAGTTCTCAGTTGCCCTTAGCTCCATGCTGGCCCCGACTTCTCCGTTCCCGCCTCTCAATGCCTCCTACAACCTCGACCTCCCATTCCCCCACCTCCAATACCTGGACCCAGTAAACCCTCCCAAGTAATGGAGGATTTTAGTAAAGCAAAACAACCAGCGCAAACTATAGTCACCACTTTTTACGCAAACATCGAGCCATGGATACGATCCATTCGTGAAGAAGATGTTGGATTTCTTGAATATACGGGCGACGAAATTGAGCCCTTCATCATGCCTAAACTTGGTCGACATTACACGGAAGTCTGGGAAGATCAGGATGCAGGGTTGCTACCACTAGTACCACTAAACCATCAAGAAGCACACCCATCTCAGTTTACGCCTCCAGAACCGAAATGGGACCCCTCAACGCTTGCAGATATGGATCTAGTGAATGAGGAGAAAGGTCATGGACCATTGACGGAGAGAGTGATAAGCGCGCTTTTACCGCTTCCTGATCAGTCAGGATGGAAAGGCGTGAAGGCAGCAGAGGATGCTATGGAGGGCAGACCAGGGGGAAGCGGTGCTGCAGCGGCGCGGAAGGAGCGGCTGAATGTGACAGACCTGGAAGCAAGGATACGTGACAATCTGAGGTTTCATGGTTTGTTAGATTTCCCTGTGAGCTGCTCTCATTCGACCTCCCGTGAACGACCATCACCTCACATCTGGCCCTTCACAGCCAGATTTCACTGAAAAAGTAGATGACCCCATCGCGACTGCCCTGCGCCAAGCACAAGCAGAACTCCGTCAAGTTGTAGCGACGAATAAAGCGCGTAAAGCACGTCTGATAGCAATTGCTCGTGATCAACTCGGCTACCAAGAATATCTTGAGTGCCGGGACTCGATAGATAAAAACATTACCACGATGTTCACTAAGCTCCAGAAAAAAGACACTCCGAAATTGAATAAGAAGAAGAAGAAACTGGAAGGGTCTGAACTCGGGAGTACTGGAAATGGAGGAAGTACGAATGGCGTCGGGAACGGTGCTGGCGGTCTGATGGGCAATCTCGCGCCATGTCCAGCTGCTATCGGATTTAATCTGAGTGACGATCAATGTCTACTCATTAATGACCAGTTAAAACATCTAGTTGAGACAAGAAGACAGTGGGTGGACACAGTCGGGTCTATCTTCGAGCAGAAGGAGAAGGAGAATCCAGGAAGGATATGGGGTCTTCCTAAGGAGAGTGTGTATGGGGGTACCGAAGAAGAGATACAGCGATTATTGGCCAATCCTGGACCTTTGCATATTGTACAGGACGAGGATATACTCAAGAATGGTCTTGGAACAGGTGGTGTTGCACCGGGGAAGGCAAAGGTAAAAGGGAAGGAGAAAGTTGGGACACATTGTCTTGGGGGGGTTGGGATGGATTTGAGCTAGTCGAGTGCTCTTTTTTCGAGGCATTCCCTGTGAGGCACAGTTGCCTGGTGGAAAGACGTTTATCGTGGTGTGGCGGTATAGTAGATGCGGTTAATTCTTCATACACTTTATTTACCAGAGATCCTCTCTTCTTTCCACAGGTTTTTGCATCGAGCCCCTTTGCCACATCATCTCCCTTACTCCCATCTCTTACCTTTCCTCTCTCCCCTTCGTCTCTGAAAGTTCATCTAACATTATTACTCCATTGTACGCATCAATTGCTGTGTTGTGTATTAATCTTTCACTGTCTCCTGCTGAATTCTACGTCGCTTTATTGGGCTAGACATTGATGCATACCTCATGAGACTAAGGGAGAACCAGTGCCGTTGTACATGGACTGGGAAACTTGACAATAGTAAAGTGTCACATGAACGCAATGAGCAATGATTAGGTAGTCTACCGAGATGCCTTAGATTTCTTCAACTTTTTCGCCGATCTACTAACTTCCTGATCTTCGCCTTTCCGCTTCTTGTTCTTCTTTTCCTTCTCCACCTGATGCTCTAGCGCGGGCTCTGTTTCATGCACCTCAAAGTCTGGACCTGCCTCTGCCAGATTTTCTCCACCTTTTGTTTTGGCAGTAGCTTTTTCTGCCTTCTTTCTACTTTTGGATGTCTTCTCGCCTATGTCCAGAGTCAAGTTAGCAGTTTGATTGTCAGTCTCCATCATCATGGTTATAGTACCGGACGTTGCAGACGTTGGTTTGTCCGCTTCTGGTCCCAGAGTGGAATTGACAAGTGACCCGTAGGGCATGAATCGGTGTTTGAGTAGTTCTGGAGGGTATCTCTGTCTTTGTGGATTCTCATGTACCACTGGGTTGGGTAAAGCACTTTCTCCTTCGGACGTTGGGAGCTTGGGTACGTGAGTGGATACGATTAGATGTCGTGATATGGGTTTTGGAGCTAGAAAAGAAGACACGAGCGTGAATGAACTTGTGGGAGAGGTATAAAAATGAGGAGTGATGTAGCACATACCGAGATATAGTTTTCCATCTTTCATTTTTCTTGGGAGTAGACAAGATAGTGATCTGAGCTCCTCTCCTCCAATAAAGTGGGATGCACCTGCACGCCTATCACTCACGTCCTCTTCCGAGTCACCCATTGACCAGATGTCATATGAAGTATGTTTTGTGTTGAACCCGCCGACTCGATTGGTGATTCGTTTGCCTGACTTGGCCGTCGAGTCGGCGGGGAAGTCAAGAGAAATGCTTTCGAGATGTTTAGGCTTGACCTTTAACAGAGAACCTGGAGTTCATAATCAAAGTGCTTGAAGAAGAAAAAAAAGTACGTTATGAGGGACTCGAATCAACCAAATGTCAGTATTTTCATCGTTCTTCACGGCATCCCAGTCAAATTCGCCGTTATCCTCGTTTGTGGCGATAGCTGTCAGACCCGGAGGCGGTTGGAATGCCCAATTGGGGTCTCTGCCTTGGCTGTTGCCAGAAGCTGATGTGGGGGGTTCAGAAATGAGGGGTATCGACTTTTTTGATTTGTTTTTTTTGTGTTTTGTTGTTGTTGAGGTTGACGGCGCGGTTGACATCGGATTTCGTATCTATAATGAAAGGTGTGGATTAGATACTTGTGCGAAATTTAAAGCATTAAAGTAAGTATTTTCAAAATAAGGACAAGAACCCTCGAATATAACAACAGTAAATCCACATTGTATCCTTTAATGCAGAGGGATCTAGTGCTCAGTGACTACTAGATCTGCAAACTGTCTCATTTGCATCCGGTCTTTTGAAGGCTGATTCAACCAATAATATTATACAGGTTTTCTCCATCAGATTGTGACTATTGAAACTCAAACCATTGATTTATTCTTCTTTGGCTGCCGACCACAAAAGATGTTGAACATAGAGCAATGTTTGTTAATCATGATGACTATGATTGCCTTTGCCCTCCTGGTGCTATACCATTCCGACGGGCTTCCATGGAGATTAGATGAAGTATGCTGCATTGACCCTCCTTTTTCTGTGAGATAGCCGGCACGCTCACTGGCATCATGGTGAATTAGTAAGATACTACCTCTGGGGTTGGGTTGGATAACGATGCTAATTGTAGACCCGCAGGCTAGGATTTTCAACCAAACGCCAGAAGAAAGTCTCGAACAAGGTTTGAATCCAGGAGAAACTAACGTATGCAGGTAATTTGGTTGATGGTGAGATTCAAGTGCAGCCCGTATGTACTACTGTTAGGTCATTGATATCGAAAACGAAGATCTGGCATGACTCCAATGACATATCTGATAGGATATCAGCTTACTCAGAATACAGGAGTAGATCAGACACAGACATTCACGTGAAATTCAGCCGCAAGCCATCAATGCCTTGCGTATTGTGCTCGGCATCGGCACAACATCCGAGTTTGACGGTCCGGTCTGACGGATGCTTGAAATTCAACGCAAAAAAATCTGATTTTTGAGGCAAACAAGGATGACATTTAGCAGAATTTTTCCTAGGACTGAAAAACTTGAAATCATCGAGGGAGGTGTTTTTTTCCATTCAAAGGAGATATTCCTTTCGTCGTTCCGGATTTGAGAGATGTGATCGACAAAAATAGTTCCCGCCAGTTAAATAGCTGATACCGGTCTCCTAGCCACGCACACACTTCCATGCTAACTCTCGACAAATTGATCAGCATCGAGCACATACCGTCCCTGTTTCTGAATGCGCTCGTCAAGTTATTCAGCCCCTTGGCTCTGATCATGGGCACCTTTACACTATACAAGTTCATCAACTTCGTATGGAGAGAATACATCTCGAACCCTCTCACAGATTTTCCTGGACCCCCAAGTCCGAGTTGGCTTTATGGGAACATGCGACAGATCTGGGACAGCGAAAATTCGGTAATGCATGAGCGTTGGGCCAGCGAATATGGCAACACAATCAAGTACAAGGTTTTTCTTGGAGTGAGCGTACTGCTTGTCTCCCTGCACACAGTTGTTAACCAATTTTTCTCCGTAGATGTCGAGATTGTTTACGATAGATCTGAAGGCGATTAATCACATATTGATGGATAGCCAGACATACCAAAAGCCTGAACAGTCGAGATTCTTCCTCAGTCAACTCTTAGGCAATGGTAAGAGATCTCTCGTGGAGTTCGTAGCATTCGCTTGACACATATCTTGCCCTAGGTATTCTCGTTACTGAAGGCTCGAAACACCGCGAACAGGTTTGCATTGCCACTTCATTCTTCTGTGGTCTTCACTGATTCTTGTTCCTTATAGCGAAAGATCATGGTCAGTTGATTAGCCATACCCAATCGTCTTTGCTTTTCTCGGTTCCTTGAACGCCCGCTAAATTATCTGCATTTACCAGAACCCGGCATTTGGAGCCGCTCAAATCAGAGAGTTAACAGAAATCTTTGTCGAGAAAGCACTTGAGGTGAGGTCGTTAATTCATCTCTGAATCCACATTGAAACAGACCCATTCAAGTTGAGGGATGTTTGGACGGCCGATATCAAGAAAGCGGGAAAGACCCAAACGAAGATTAATGTTCTTTCGGGATTGAGTAAGATGACACTGGACGTCATCGGACTCGCCGGTTAGTACTAGCAAGTATGTCAGATACAATTGATGTTATGATCGTGGCTTAGGGTTCGACTACAAGTTCAATTCGCTATCAGGAGAGAAGAACGAATTGAACGAAGCATTTAACACTATATTTAATACGCGACCAGCGATGACTATGCTTATGATTTTGCGAGGTATGCTCGCAAACTTCGGAATCCCCGTTGTGAGTATGCCCTCGTCCATCGAAGTTCCATTATATTAATACATTCTAATTTTCAGCCTGTTGCCGGCGAAGCAGCAAGAAGTCAAGCTCGGAGTACCATGGATCGAATTGGGAATCAGTTGTTGAAGGAGAGCAAAACTGCGTTAGCAGGGGCTAACGGGGAGAAGGATGACAGATTTCAGAAGAGAGATCTATTGTCATTGTTGCTTAAAGCTAATCTGTCCACCGATATTCCTGAGAGCCAGAGGATGAATGATCGTGATGTTCTTGCCCGTAAGTCTCTTTGCCTTCCCCACATCGGCTGGAACTGAACATACTCCAGAGGTCCCTACGTTCCTCGTCGCTGGCCACGAAACCACCAGGTATATGCCATCCTCTCCCGGTCGTGATTTTGTAAACTCAGACATCATGATAGCAATGCGACAACGTGGGCACTATATTCTCTCTCAATTGATTCCAATATCCAAACCAAATTACGCGACGAACTGTTCACTATTCAGTCAGACAATCCAACCATGGATGAGCTCAATTCCCTGCCGTATCTCGACTCAGTGGTGCGGGAGACGTTACGTTTACATACACCTGTCGCTGGTACGATGAGGGTAGCTGTGAAAGATGATATTGTGCCGCTTGGAACGCCGTTTGTTGACAAGAAAGGGAAAGTTTGCGATAACATATTGTGAGTCTATCGATTGTCATACTTTTGTTGTGAAGATTGAACATGACGGAATGACTTGTGCTATGCAGAGTGCGCAAGGGACAGACATTGTATATTCCAATTTTGCCGATCAATAGATCGGAGGGATTATGGGGGAAAGATGCTCGGGAGTTTAAGTATGTGTGTATTCAGTGTCTTGATAAAAATAGTTGACTAGTCATGACTGAAATAGACCAGAACGTTGGGAGTCGTCTAATGAGGCAGCGAGTGCCATTCCAGGTGTATGGGGCAACATGCTGACATTCCTCGGTGGACCGCATGCGTGTATTGGATATCGATTTTCTCTTGTAGAGTATGTTTCTCTCCTTGATATTACAAAATATGCTGATGAATGACTTATAATCTGTAGGTTGAAAGCGCTCTTGTTCACACTCGTACGAGCATTTGAATTTGAACTCGCTGTTCCTGTTAGTGAGATTGGCAAGAAGACAAATATTGTGCAGAGGCCTGTCTTGATCAATGACCTGAAAGCTGGAAGCCAGATGCCGTTGTTGCTCAAGCCATATGTACGTGTAGACTGATTGAACTTGTTGTGTACTGTACGGCTTTATCTTGTTGTGGGGAAATTTGTAATTTGAAGCTTGCTACGACAGAGGTCTCGGGCAAGAAGAAGATGCAGGTCCCTGTGGTGTTCGATAAGTGTAAGCATGGTATGTTTCATGTAGACATTATTAGTAGTGACGTACCATACCTGTAGTCATTCTGCTTTTGTGCTGTCAAATAAAAATTTCAGACTTAATGGTTCTAGTGCACTTGGACTGTTGGAGGCAACAAGCAATGTCTATTTGGGATGGACGCACACATATCTTCACAACCGTGATTTGTACCAAGCACAATACGGGCAAATTAGCAAAAGGAGATAAAGAGAGATGGGGAGGTAGTGACATTTATCTACAAACCGAGGATTACACTATACCTATACCTATACCATTACTTATACTATGTCTGAGGCAGTTGACAATGTACCTACAGAGACTGGTCATTACAAATGGCTGATAATATGTCTTTAACATCATCAATTTGTAACATGGTGCTTGAATGCAGTCCATGGTAGGTACAAGGTAGGCTACTTAAGTAATAGATAACGTTTAGGAGATGAAATGAAACTATTCATGTGACCTGATTAGGGAAGCATGTTGCAGGGATCGCTCTTGAACTCAATAGATAAACATAGTGGGACACAAAGGTGTTTCCTCGAAGGGCAGACAGTAGTAAAAGAGGCAAATGACTATTGGTAGGTGTCCTGTAAAATACGGCTCCCAAGGGGGATGGTTAAGGCGATGGATGGGCTTCTTTTGGTAATAGTATTGTCACATCAAAATTGATATAGCACTTCCCTTTTAATCCCTTGTACGAGACGGATTCACACTGTGAAATGTCGACGTTACGAGGTGTTGGGGGAGCTCAGAACAGGCCTATCAAACTTCATGATGAAGAGAGGTACAACGATGCTGACGAGAACCAGGCTTTGCTTTCCAGCTCTGAACGTGACAAACGCACGGAGAATTTCCAGAATGAAGACAAACATGAGCTTCAGGATGGGGGTAGTATTGAATCTCCAACGATAGATGGCAGGTACCAGGTTGGAGCCAAGAAGATGTCCAGCATGGCACATTGGAGCCAGCTGGTTGGCGCATTCGCTGTGGGGGTGTTATGCACAGTCGCAATGTACTTTATCATCGCCCACTGCTCAAATTACAACTCCTCTCTCCACCATGACAACGTGGAAGTTCAAGTTGCCTCTCCTTACGTGGGATCTACTGAGGTGCATCAGTTCCCTCCGGCTGAGCCGACGAACAAATTCCCAGAACTTTTCCCTTCGAACGTAGGATA
>Ga0153938_1000241_pt1 | contig 21334 bp, 17 predicted proteins | sample TSNY022MetaG_FD_104740 | JGI IMG/M metagenome (GOLD analysis project Ga0153938, IMG submission 104740) | Attine ant fungus gardens microbial communities from New Jersey, USA - TSNJ022 MetaG | ecosystem: Host-associated > Fungi > Mycelium > Unclassified | place: USA:New Jersey: Brendan T. Byrne... | reverse complement strand
TTTTCAGGCTGGGGGTGAAGGGTAAGTCCAAAACCCCTGCGGCAAAGGCGCGGATGATACCCACCGCTGCGTCGCCATCGCCCATCTCCTGTACCTTATCCACGATGGTCCGGGATTCCCGCCACGCAGGATCCCACGAACAGGGGGATTTCCTCCTCCAAGGCGGCTCCATCAGAATCTCTATTTGAGAGGATCTCTATTTGAGAGGGTTGACGCTTTGTTTATTTTCCGATAAACTTTGGCTGGCGTTTTTCCAGGAATGCGTATACGGCTTCTTTATGGTCTGCGCTACGACCGCATTGCAGCATATAGCTTTTTTCCAGTTCGGTTACATAATCGATGTCGGGGTAAAGAATTCGGTTGAACATCTGCTTTTGGAAGCCGATCGCGTATGTTGGCATGGCCACTAGCTCACTGGCAAGCTTCATCGTCACTATCTCCAGCTTGTCTTCTTCGGCCAGGCGGTTGCACAGGCCCAGGCGCAACGCCTCTTCGCCTCCAATGGTCTGGCCAAGCATATAGAACTCAATCGCCCTGGCTGCCCCGATCAACCTTGTCATGTAGTAAAATGAACCGCTATCGCCCGATGCTCCCACTTTGATGAACCCGGATGTAAGCTTGCTTTTCGGCGTCATGACGCGATAATCACTGGCAAATGCCAAAGCGGCTCCGCTACCTACGGCAGCGCCGTTCACCTGTGCGATAACAGGCTTGTTGCACTTTCTGACAGCTTCGCAGACCTGGCCGGCTTTTTCCACGCTGATGTAATTGAACCCGCCGCCAGCATCTACCTGCTCCTTCATTGTCCTGATATTTCCACCGGCACAAAAATGTTTACCCGCACCAGTCAGAATGACGACGCGCACATCGTCATTCTCGGAACACTGATTGACCGCTTCTATGATTTCATCTTTAATCTTGAGCGAATAAGTATTGGAAGTATCCGGTCTGTTGAATGTGATCGTGGCGATCTGATCCTTGACTTCTAACAAGATTTCTTTTGATACACTCATAGATCAGCATCCCTTCTTTGTTTTTTCTTTGTCGGGCGACTACCATGTGTTTCGCATTGTTCCATGCCGAAGTGTTAATAGTATTTCATCAGTTATCTTGCGTCCTTCCTTGCCAGCTTCAAAAATCCGGGCGGGCGTCTCACCTTCGGAGTCATTTTTGAGCGGTATACAGTCCGGATTACAATAAAGGTTACAAACGCCATAAGCCCAAGTATTGCGAATACGGGAGAATAGCTGCCATACAAATCGGCCAATATGCCGGCGCAGGGCGCGAAGAGCAGACCGCCCAAAGCGTAAACGACTTGAAAGCGTCTTACTGTTCTATCGTACTTTTCAGGAGCCGCCAAATCCGCCGCCCATACCGATATGCCAACAGTTGACAGCGATAGGCCGGCTCCGATTAAGGCAATCGAGACGAACAGGCATATGGTGGAACCTTCAATGAAACAACATAACAAAAAGCCGGTAACAAGAAAACCAATAAACAAAAAGTTAGAGTAGTAGCTTCCTATTACATCAGTAATGATTCCATATATAATTTTGCCCAGCAGCATCGTAAGCCCATAGATGGATATAGCCGTTGCCGCCGTCATGCTGCTGAATCCCGATTTGACAAAATGCAGGGAGAAGACGCCGGTAGAAGTCAAGGCAATTGCGCCGATAAGCATGGGGGCGGCGTTGATAATTCGGTTGTTCCATTTACTGAGCTCTTTGAAAGCCGGTTTCACATAATCGATTCTCTCCGTTTTCTCAGACCGCGCCGCCGCATTGACGTATGGCGTCAGGCCTTTATCGCTTGGATCATTGCGCACCAACGCGTAAATCAAAAAGCTGACAGCCAATGTAAAAACGGATACGATAAGAAACGCAGCCGACAAGCTAAACCGCTCGACCATAATGGTGATAAGGGTGGGAGAAACCATGGACGCGATTCCTGTGCTCGCGGCGCAAATTCCAATAGACAGGGCCAGCTTGTCTTTAAACCAGCGATTCAGTATGATGGATGCCGGAATCATAGAGCCGAGGCCGTAAGCTATACCGGAGACGGACGCAGCGAGATAATAACCGATATGACCGGATGCCGCGGAATAAAGCCAAAATGCCGCAGCGGAAAAAAGACAGGCTATTGTAACGGACCGGCGCACATCAAGCTTTTTAATAAACCATAAGGTAAGTAATTTCGCGCCCAGTCCAAAAAAAGAACGCAGTGTTGTTATTAGGGACGCCTCAGCCTGAGTGAAGTTATTTTGTGTGACAATGTAAGGCATGTATACGGAAAATGAGGTTACGCTCAGACCAGTGCAGCAAAAAATCAGCAGGAAACAGCCGGCGCACACAACCCATCCATAGTGAATTTTCATTATTAAGCCTCTTTTCGATAATTTCCCGTTCGCGGTGACCACTAATTCGGCAGAACCGCTGGGTGCTAGTACGCGAGGCGCTCCATCCAACGCTTAACTCTACGCAAGCTTGCACATGTAGTGATTAGAGAAGTACTCTACTACTTGTGCCTGACCGGATAGAACCGCTTGGATATTCGCATTCATTGCCTCCATCTCAACGGTTCCGGGGTAGTTTAATACTGGGGCGGCCCAGCCGCAGCGGTCCGTGATCCAGTCTACCAGCATCTCGGAGTGAGCCATGCCCCCGGTCAGGCAGACGGCGTCTACCTTGCCCTTAAGTACTGCGGTATACGAGCAGATTTCTTTTGAAATACGGTAGGCCATCGCTTCGTAGACAAGCGCCGCCTGTTCGTCGCCCCTTGCTATCCGATCCTCAATCTCAATACAGTCGTCTGTACCAAGATAGCTGACAAGCCCGCCGGACTTCATCAGCAGGATCTCCATTTTTTCGCGAGTCATCCCGTCCGAGAAGCACATATTTACTAGGTCAAACGGTCGTATGCCGTTGGCGCGCCGTCCGGAAAACGGGCCGGTGCTCTTGTTGGCGGCGGTGCTGTCCACCACGCGGCCCTTATGATGTGCGGCAATCGATATGCCGCCGCCAAGATGAGCGATAATCAGGTTGCATTCCTCATAAGGCTTGCCCAATGCGATTGCCGCGCGACGCCCGATCTCCTTGTGACTCAGAACATGAAAGCGGTTATCCTTCAGGCTTCCCTTAAGACCTGATATGGTGGCCAACGGCCACTCCTCAAGGATGGTGTCCGGGCTGGCAACGTATGCCTTGACGCCCGTTTGCCTGGCAAAAATATCTGCCAGAAAAGCTCCAATGGAACCCTCGTGGTTGCGAGATGCAATTTTAAACTCCTCCAAAAGCAGGTCCGTTACCTCGATGGCGCCGCAAGGGAAGTCGTGACGGAGGAGCTCCCCGCCCCGACCTACAATCGCATCCAGATCCCGCATGTCGACACTGCTATTTTTGAGAAAACATTGAATGTTATCCGCGCGCATGTCAATTTGATCGAATACGATGGGAAACTGCTTGAGCTGCTGCCAATCGTGATTGATGTTTGTGGAAAGCACTTCCTCCATCCCATCAAATATAGAAATTTTAGTCGATGTGCCACCTGGATTGATAGCTAAAACCTTTGCCATAATATTCTCTTTTCCATCCATTTTTATATTAAACGGCCGCAGCCGTTACCAGCAGTGATAAATATTTTGTTTTGACACTGGCGCCACGAGACGTTAGTACGATGGGCACCTTTGAGCCTAACACAAGATTGGCAGATTCGGCGCCGCCCATCAGCCGCAGCGACTTTATCAGCGCATTAGCCGCCGTGATGTTCGGAGCCAGCACAAGATCGGCGTCGCCGCCCACCTCGCTTTTAAAGCCCTTGGTTCGGCAAGCTTCCCGGTCCAGCGCCAGGTCGAGGGAGATAGGTCCCTCCACGACACAGTCAGGGATTTCGCCCCTTTGGTTCATTTCCTTTAACATAGCCGCGTCCAGGGTATCCTGAATACGGGGGCTGACACTCTCCGTGGCAGTCAGCGCCGCTACCTTGGGGCGCTCATAGCCCATGGCTCGCAAGGTTCGCACTGTGTTTTCAATCATAAGCTTTTTCTGATTCAAATCAGGCTGTATGACAATGGCGCCGTCGGTGATAGCCAGTAATTTATGGTATTTCGGAATCTCCAAGATGCAAAGCGATGACATCAAACCATCCACCGGCAGTCCCCGCTCCTTATTTAAAATCGTTTTTAGAATTACGGAGGTATGGATGCTGCCCTTCATTAAAAAGTCAGCACTGCCATTCCTTATCATCTCTATTGCCAAATAGGCGGCCTCGCTGCCGTTGGGCTCGTCTATGATCCTATAACGCACCGTGTCCTCCCCCGCATCCTTCAGCAGACGTACTATGCCCTCTTTATTTCCAATCAGAACAGGCTCAACAACCCCCTCCCGCCGCGCCTTGGCAACAGCTTCCAAGACACGGGCGTCCTCGGCGGATATAACCGCTACACGCCGAGGACGGTCCGTGCTCGTGGTTAACCTCTTTGTGATATCTGTAAGATGCTCGAAAGCCATAATATATGCCTTCTTTCTTCTCAAAATCTACTCCGTCAGGCCATTGTCATGTCTATCATTGGCGGAAGTATTGTTATTTTATATAATTCCCCTCCCCGTCATTGCGGGCTTGACCCGCAATGACGGGGGATAAAATCCTTCGCTCTGCTCAGAATGACTACTACAGTTTTTTTATCTCGACTAAATTATAAGCAACACTGCCAAAGACTTCATGCACTATAGAAGCAACGTTAACCTGAATACCATAATCCGGGTTTTCGATGGTGCCCTTATATACTACTTCGCAGCCATTTTCAGTCACCTGCTTCAGTACCTCTTCCATGTTCGTTACAGCAATTTGAATACAATGAACGCCGGTGCCATGCTTTTTGATAAAATCATTGGCAACAGAATCACCTGCCACAACCTCGGTAAGCTCTATCCGCATACGACCGTCGTAGTCGCCCTTAGCCGGATCGGGAAAGACCGCGCCGTGAGCAACGGCGTTCGCCTTTTTGCCGTAGTACTCGAAGTGTTTCAGGTCTTTGTTCTTCGAAATTTGCCACGGTCCCCATCCGAATGCTTTTTCATAAAACTCAGTAGCTTTCTCCAGATCATTGACAACAAACTGAACTTGGCTAATTCCCGGAAGTTCCATAGTAATTCTCCTTCTTAAAATATATTTTTTTTTCGGATACAAGAGATTCCCGTGCTTCAGGTTCATTCAGTCATACATCAGCAATTGATAAATATCCTGCGCTGTGATTCCATTCATGTAATGACCAATGTTTAATTTCTGAAGCGAGGCAGTCAAGCCTGTATCAAGGGGCAGCGACTCCATGGACGACTCCAGCTCCTGCAACTGCCCGCTGCCGAAAAAATCACCGAAAAACCGGATGCTCTTTACGCGGTTGTTCGCCACCTGAAGGTACGCGGTGACCAGACCGGCCTGGAACTTCCGCTCGCGCTTCAAATTGTATTCCGGGGATTTGCCGTAATTCCATTCCCAGGTGGAATACTTTTCGTCCCGCAAGCGGCGAACCTCTTCAAGCTGCTCCTTGCTCAATTCCATGGGCGTTAGGGGATTGTCCCGCGAAACGGCGCTATTGAGCATCCCCTTGAATTGCTCCATGGATACCGGCGACGGCGCATGAGCGTTAATTGTCGTCACGCGGCTCCGAATTGATTTTACGCTTTTCGATTCGAATTTCGCGTCTTTTGGCCTGAGAGCGCCAGCTACATTGGCAAGGTTGGAATCAAGCATTATACAGCCATGGTGCAATATTCGTTTTCCGCGAATAAACTGCGAATTGCCCGATATTTTACAGCCCTCGATTGTAATGTCGTTACGCCCGTTAAATTCGGCATGGATCCCCATTTGCTCCAATACCCTGATGACAGGCAAAACAAAAAACTTAAAGTTAAAGCTCTCCAGATCGGCTTGATGCACCACGAAGGTGAAATTGAGATTGCCCGTATCATGGTACACGGCACCGCCGCCTGAGAGGCGGCGCGCTACCCTGATGCCATGCTTTTCCACAAACTCCTGATTGACCTCCTCGGGCGTATTCTGGAAATTTCCCACAACGATCGTGTTATCATTCTGCCACAGCATAAAGTAGGATTCGTCCCGGTTAAGCTTTTCAAATATAAACTCCTCTAGAGCCAGATTGAAATAGGGATCCCTGCTGTGAGACTCCAGGCAGATCATGTTCAAAAGCTATTTGGGATAATGAAGTCCTCGGTAAAGTGCTGCGATTCATAAGATGCTTTTAGGGGATATACTTTATAGGGTTTGTCGCCTACATAGTATGTACCTTGGGCGTTGTAGAGGCCTCTCGGAGCTTTAAACGGATCATCAAGGCCGCGGAAACCGTACTCGGTGGTGTAATGAATCGTCTTTGACCCGAGCTTGAAATCAGCCTTGACCAAGCTAACGGTTCCATCGTTGACAAAATCAACCTTCTTCCACTCGGCGCGGAACTTTACATCATCTGTAATTTCATAGCCTTCGCCTTCCCGCCAGTATACGCCGAGCGAACCCCTATCTTTGTCAAATATTTGTATAAAGGCGTACTCTGTCCTTCCGTCCTCAAGAGCGCCAAGCAAATGGAAGGTAAGCATTGGCGGGACTTCGTAAGCTGAAAGGCCGGCCGCCTCACTCGGGTAGAAGAAAGCCTGCTCGCTTCCGCCCATGCCTTTGTAATACTTGCCGTCAACCATTCCTTCCGCCTCGGCGAAGGTTAGTAGGTAAGGGACCCTTGCAGCTGACTCCTCGGTCAGCACAATGCTGTTAGGGAAATACTTGAGCCTCAGGTCTACGACATCACCATCTATGATGTGCGCCATCTTGGAGGAATATCTGAGCAGGAAATCGTCCACGCCCTCCAAACGCACCTCATAGGTCTGCTTGTCGTCCGACATCTCCTCCGGGTCGCCTTGGACAGTGCTGAATATGCATTTGCCACCGACGGGGAGCTTATTAGTAATAGGCAGTACTGTATGAGGTGAGTTCATATCGTCTCCAAGACTAACAATTTTGCGCGAGGACGGGGCGCCGGGATAAAACGCTCTTACATACCAAGACGGCTTATCGCTGACGCCGTCAAACAAGTTCGTCCAGATGAACTGAGTGGCCTGCGTAGGCAGTTCCCCTCCTTTTTGGTTGATAAAACGAGGCGGCGACATGCTCTGATCTGTTTCGTTTAGAGTAATCACTTCAATCGGCTTTAGTTTACCGCTCATGGATAAATCTCCTTTCATTCTTGAGACTTCAGGCAGATCATGAATCAAAAGTTGTTTGGAATAATGAAGTCTTCGGCAAAGTGTTGCGATTCATAAGTCGCTTTGAAGGGATATACTTTATAGGGTTTGTCGCCTACATAGTATGTACCTGCGGCGTTATAGAGGCCTCTCGGAGCTTTAAACGGATCATCAAGGGCGCGGTAGCTGTACTCGGGTACGTAATGAATCGTCTTTGACCCGAGCTTGAAATCGGCCTTGACCAAGCTTACAGTTCCGTCGTTGATATATTCAACCCTCTTCCACTCTGCGCGGAACTTTACATCATCCGAAACTTCATAGCCTTCGCCTTCCCGCCAGAATACGCCCAGCGAACCCCTATCCTTGTCAAATATTTGGATAAAAACGTACTCTTTCCTTCCATCCTCAAGCGTGCCAAACATTTGGAAGGTGAGCATTGGCGGGACCTCGTAAGCCGACAGTCCGGCGGCTTCACTGGGGTAGAAGAAAGCCTGCTCGCTTCCGCCCATGCCTTTGCAATACTTGCCGTCAACCGTTCCTTCCACCTCGGCAAAGGTAAGGAGGTAGGGGACCCTTGCGGCCGACTCCTCGGTCAGCACAACGCTGTTAGGGAAATACTTGAACTTCAGGTCTACGGCGTCGCCATCTATTACGCGCATCATCTTGGAGGAATATCTGAGCAAGAAATCGTCCGCGCCCTCCAAACGTACCTCATAAGTCTGCTTGTCGTCCGACATCCCCTCAGGGTCGCCTTTAACAGTGCTGAATATGCATTTGCCACCGACGGGGAGCTTATTAGTAACGGGCATTATCGTATGAGGCGAGTTCATATCGTCTCCGATACTAATAATTTTGCGCGAGGACGGGGCGCCGGGATAAAACGCTCTTATATACCAATACGGTTTTTCACTGATGCCGTCAAACAAGTTCGTCCAGATAAACTGGGTGGCCAGCGTTGGCAGTTCCCCTCCTTTTTGGTTGACAAAACGAGGCGGCGCCATGCTCTGGTCTGTTTCATTCAGAGTAATCACTTCAATTGGCTTTAGTTTACCGCTCATGGATTAAAGCCCCTTTCACTTTTGATATGATTTTTACTGCTTATATCACGCTCCCGCGCTTTTAACCTCTTGCGACGCTTCCCGCGGAAGTCGTAAGCCGATGAACCCGAACAACAATGCGGCAACGCAGAATGCCGCGGCAATCATAAAGACGTGGTTGAGTGTGCCTCCTAAATTCAATGTCAGGCCAGCCAGCGCCATATAGAGGCAGGAGCCGCCGGTTCCCCCGAAAAGATACAGCCCTTGCGCCGCGTTAATTTCCTCCGGCTTAAGCTCAGTCTGGAAGAATGAGGGGAAAATGCCCTGCGGAACGACCGAGCCGATTCCTCCAATCGCGCTTGCCACAAAAATCACCACCATGGATGTGGTCGGCTGAAGCGTACAGATGATCAAGGCTCCCGCGGCTGAAAGAATCAGAGAAATCATGGCGGTGTGGCGGAACCGCTCAGTGAACTTTTTGCCGACATATCTCCCGATAACCACGCCAAACACAGTTTGAGCGATAGTCATTGGCATCGTAATAGTTGAGCTCAATGACGAGGATATCTGCATAACCTGCTGCGCGTAGACAATGGTGTAAGCGGATATGACTGTAAGAAACGACGTTACCAAAGCGCTGCAAATAAAGGAATATGTGAGCCGTTTTTTCTTGAACATGTGAATCGGGACGGAAGGATTGGGATGCTTGCGCTCGACTTGAATCAGAAGTATCATTGCCAACACCCCAACAACAACCAGAGCAATACTGATCGGGCTTACCCACTCGAAAAGCTGCCCGACAAGACTAAGCCAGAATACGATGCAGCTTATGCTTATAACGAGCAAGAAGATTCCGGCAAAGTCGAACCTGTTCTCGTCGGTCTGACCCGGCATTCGAGCCGGCTTCTTATTAGGATAAAGCGCCATGATGAAAGGCAAGGCGAGAATGGTAAACGGGAAGTAAGAGATAAAGGACAAATTAAGATAACCACTGTCTACCATCAGCCCGGTCAGCGGCGGGCCTATCAGCGCGCCCAGGCCCTGGAAGGTTGTCAGCATGCCATAGTATTTCGTGCGGTCGCCGACGTCACAAACCTCCGCAAGCATGGTGAACGGAGCGGACATGTAGAGCCCCGCGCCAAAACACGACAGCGTATTAAGAACTATTATTGTCGTTGCGTTGATGTCAAATATCATGAAAAAGCGGGTGACGAGCTGGAAAAGCACTCCAAAAACAGCGACCGCCTTGGTGCCAAACGTATCGCATATCTTGCCCACCAGAGGCAAAGCAAGCATCATCCCCACGGTTCCCAAAGCCGCATACAGGGAATATAGCCCCATGGCGTCCAACTGCAACAACCTTTTCGGCGTGGCGACGCCTCTGCCGTAGTTTGCGGCGGAGTAGCCGATATACAATACCATGAGTGCGTAGACAAACAGTGTACGCTTGCCTTTACTCATCGGAATCCGAACATCGTTTTGGCTCATTTCGCATTTCTCCTATCCTAATTTGGAAATATGTTTCAATTGACCGCACTTTCCATCTATTGCATTCGTGCCTGCTCCATGTCGACCCAGACGGTGATCGCCGCGTTGACAAGAACAATCGTATCGCCGGGACCGAGGGCGGGCTTATTTAATAGCGATTCATATCGTTTATCCTTTCCCGCCTGACGGCGACAGACGAAAATATCCGGCTCTCTGGGCGCTCACAAGAACCTTGCGCAGATCAAGCCGAATGGGACCGTTTCGAACAATTTTAAGTCCCACCTCATCTCCGCAATCCCAACGAACCTCCCGCTCTCCGTCCAAGGCGAGGGTGCCGGCGTTGTCCATCTTCCATATCTGCATATTATCCAACGGCAGGGTTTGAATCCTTTCCAGCCTAAATGGCGATATCACACCTGCCGCCAGGGAAGCGCGCACGTTTGGTTCGCCGGGGACGCATTCCGCCGCGGCACCGAAGTCGTCGTCCGGCAGGATCGTCAGAGTACTGCCTAATAATGAGGAAAAACCTATTGTGGCCGGATGGCATTGACATGCCACGACCCGTTGGATATCGTCCCGGTTCCAGATTGCTTTGGAACCGATGTATGTATATCCGGAGAAGACGGCGTCAACGAGCGCGATGTCCACCAACTCCCGATTAAGATAGACCTCAATCCTCTTGCACCGGCTTCCGCAGTTCGACGGATCCGCGACCTTATCGGCCAGGGCTGACGCGGCCATCCCCGCGACGGTCCCTTCCACCATTTCGGGGAAGACATTGTTGGTGCCGGTCGACAGCGAAATCAACGGGGTTTTCGTGATTCCTTTAGCGGCCGCCCTGCATGTCCCGTCCCCGCCAAGAACGATCAGGACAGCGGCGCCCTGCTCCTCCGCCCAGCGCGAGAAATCGACCGTATCCTCGGCTGTTTCCGACCTTGGTGTATCGGCAACGAAAACGATTCCCGTGGGAATAAAATGCAAATCTTCTTCCAGACGCCGGATAATCCTGTAGCCAAAATGATAGGAGTCAGGCATTATGGCGAAGCGGTGCTCACCCAGCTGAGAAGCGGCCAAAATGATTCGTTCCGCGGTGTTGGTTTTATCCAGGTTGCTGTATACGGTCGCGTGCGACACCAGCCTTCGTATGTCGCGGCCTGAATCCGGGTTGACGGCGATCGCTATTAGTGCCATAGAGGTTCCCCCGTGAATTGAAATATTTTGTCAGACAGAATGCAATTTCAAACCAATCGCGGCAGCCGCCGTTTCTCCAATGGTTTCGCTCAGAGATGGGTGGGTGTTGATATTTGTGGAGAGGCTCGCAACATCCAGCCCTAGCTTGATTGCCAGAGAAGGCTCGGCAATCAGCTCGGTTGCTTTCGGGCCAATAATGGAACAGCCCACAAGCCTGCCGGTATCCTCGTCAATCAGCATTTTGATAAAGCCGATATTTTCCTGTTGAATCAATGCCTTTCCGTTCCCGAAAAAAGACTCCTTCACAACCTTTACTTTCCGGTATCTTTCCCGCGCCTCCTCTTCGGTGAAGCCCACTCGCGCGACCTCCGGATGGGAGAAGATACAATAGGGAACAGCGGTATAATCGGCAGTCTCATCCCCCTTGCCCATAATGTCCAGCGCCGCCACTCGCGCCTCGTGGTAGGCGACATGGGCGAGCTGCGGCGAGGCGGTGATATCTCCGACCGCGTAGATCCCCTTAACATTCGTACGCATGCGCTCATCGGTGGGAATGAATTTTCCGGCAGCCGACACACCGGCAGCTTCTAACCCGATATCCTTGATATTGGCCGAGCGGCCGACACATACCAGAACCTTTTCCGCGGTTAACTCGGATATTTGACCGGATACGTTTTCCAACTGAAGCGTAACGCCCGCCTCACTTTTACGCGAAACAGATTTCGCTTTCGTTTCCGTCAGCACCTCGACCCCCTGCTGGGACATGTATTCCCGGAGAGTTTCTGCTGTTTCCCGGTCCTCAGTAGGCAGCAGGCTTGCTGTCAGCTCAACGATGGTGACTTTTTTGCAGAAACTCGAAAAAATCGAGGCAAATTCCACTCCGATGACGCCGCCGCCGATAATCACGATACTCTCTGGAAGCTTCATCATGTCCAGCATATGGGTGCTGTTTAAAACATATTGCCCATCAAACGCAAGGCCCGGTAATTCAATTTCCGAGCTGCCGGTGGAAAGTACGATCGCGTCCGCGGATATGGATTGGCTGCATCCGTCGGCGAGGACCACCTCGACCGTATCCGGCCCCGTCAGCCTGGCTACTCCGGAAATAACGTCCACACCCGCGGAGGACAGTAAATAGCCGACCCCGCCGCGAAGCTGCTTTACCACGTTGTTCTTAAACCTTGCCAGTTTTTTGCCCTCAACCGTTACTTCGCCTTCTACCTTCAAGCCGAAGACTGCGGCTTCCCGAATAGCGACGTACCGGCTGGATGCCTCGACAAAAGCCTTGGTCGGGATACATCCCACATTAAGGCAGGTGCCTCCCAGATACTGCTTTTCCACCAAAGTCACCTTTGCGCCCAGATGGGCCAGATAGATAGCAGCGGCATATCCTCCGGGCCCGCCACCGATAACGACTACGGTTTTCTGCGGACTCATACGTCACCCACTTCCGGCTGCGACACCTGATACATATAGGTCCAAGGATCGTCAACTACTTCCTTCAGCGCCCTTATGAATTCCCCTTTTTTGGCTCCGTCCACAAGGCCATGATCAGAGGTAACGGAGACGGAAATCTCATCCCGTGCCACAAGATTGCCCACCTCGTCAAAGGCAGGGACTCTGCGAATCCGTCCAACCCCCAGGATTGCTCCGTTTGGCGGCGACAGCATGGGAGTAAAACCATCCATCGGGTACATTCCTAAATTAGAGATGGAAAAGGTAGAGCCATCCAGCTTCACGCGCATGAGCTTGCCCTTGCGAAGATACTCGTAAATCTGACTGAGCTCGACGGAAATATCTTCAACCGTTTTACTCTGAACCTCGGTAATGATCGGTTCCATCAAGTTTCCATTGATATTCGCCATCATTCCGATATTCACACTGCGATAATAAACGATTTTGTCATTAAGCCGGGAGCCGTTTAGCTCCGGAACTTTTTCCAGGGCGCAAGCGGATGCCTTGACAAACAAGTCACCGAAAGACACTTTGATATTCTTCTCCTTGAGCTCGTTACGGAACTGGATAAGCTTTCCGGCGTCCAATGCAACGATTGCGGTTCCCTGGGGAAAATGGTTGACACTGTATGTCATCCTTTCCGCAATGAGTTTACGGGTGCCTGCCAAAGGAATGCTCTGACGAATCACTCTCCCTTCGGCGTCTCGTTCTAACATGAAAGTTCCCTCCTTTATATCATTACTCAGTAGAATACTAAGCAAATAATGTGCCAATGCCGATAAATATCATTTTCCAACAAATTATCTTCCTTTTAATGATAGCAAATATTTAATTAGAATCAATTATCAATATATTGATAATTGATTCTAATGTCAAGATGATATAAGCTTACAATTAGCAACTTAGTAATAATACCGCGCGCTATACGGTAAGGAACCATCCTCAGCTCAATTACATTGAAATCACTGACGTGATGTATACTTTGGTATACACATTCAATCAAATAGCTAATGTGTATACACTTATCATCGGAAAAGTAAGGCCGGATAGTTCCGTTAAGCTGTGCCTATGTATTATTAATATATTGATAATTGATTATAATATCAATATATTATAAACTTGCTATTAGACAAATTTGAAGCTATTGATAGAGTGTATACCAAGGTATACACTCTCACTCAAATAACAGATATGTATACAATGATTCTGACGCAAAATGTCAAAAGTGTTAGCCCTTACTTCGGAGCTTTCTTCAGAAATCCACCCGAATAAATCTCTTGGCACAATTATTGCTTGAAACATACATGTTATGTTATGAAGTAATTAATATTAAAATAATGGAGGTGTCATTAGAAAATGAAGTACCCAAAAGAAGAACTGATCTCAATGTACCGTGCCATGCTCACCTCGCGGCTTTTCGACGAAGAATTGATTTACCGAAACAGCCAGGGACAGCTTGAGGGTATGATCCATCTCACCCTCAACCAGGAAGCGTTCAGCGCGGCTCTCGTTCACTCTTTGCGCCCGGAAGATTCCTATTTGCACTCCCACCGCTGCCGTCCGCTGCATTTGATTCGCATCCCCATCCGCGTAACGCTGGCCGAGATGGTGGGGCTCAGATCCGGATGGAACGGCGGTATTGGAGGCGAACCCCACACATTCTGCCTAGAGAAGAACATCCTTCCTCATACCGGTTCGCTGGGGGGTGGTGCGTCGATGTGCGCCGGTTACGCTTACGCGATGAAACGCCGACGCCCCGGCTCCGCGGTTGTTCAGCTAATGGGCGACGGCCAGTTCAATCAGGGCATGGTGCATGAGGCTCTTCACTGGACCGCTATTATGAAGCTGCCCATGGTGTATGTTGTCGAGAACAACAAATGGGCGATGACCACTCCCGACTCGCAATTCAAAAGTGGCGACAATATCGCGGACCGTGCCCGCGCCTGCGGCCTGGAAACCGTCGTGGTGGACGGTCAAGATATATTGGCTTGCCGCGAGGTGGCGGATGTCGCGCTGGATCGCGCCCGCACACAGTGCCTGCCCTCGTTTATCGAGGTCAAGACTTACCGCGCAGGCGGCCACTTCTCCGGAGACACCATGTTTTACGCCAATAAGGAGCTACACGAGGAAAATCTCAAGAAGTTCCCCGATCCTATTCCCAAGTATGAGGCGGTCCTTATCGAAAACAAGGTCGTGACACATGAAGAGCTTAAAAAGATCAAGGACGAGGTTAAAAAAGAGATGCATGAGATCACGGAGGATGTTTATCAGGAGTCTCTTAAACTGGAAAACCGTCCAACGCGTGAAGATATTGTAGGCCGTCTTGATAAATTATGGTCTATGCCGATGGAGGGATTATTAGCATGAGTACAAAGAAAATGGGTCTCAACGAGGCTATTAAGGACGCAGTCGAAGCCATGCTGAATGAGGACGACAGGGTCGTACTATTTGGCGAGGATGTGGAGTCCGGTTTTGGTAGCGCTTTTGTCCATGTCGGTCTGCATGATAAATACGGAAGCGACCGTGTGTTTAATACTCCGATCAATGAATCACTGATCGCTTATATCGGCGTGGGCATGGCGCTCGGTGGAATGCTGCCGATCGCGGAGCTATCGCATCAGGACTTCTCGACTCTTTCTTTCGACGCTTTGGTAAACACCGCAGCGAAAATACGTTTTTGGTCCAACGGCAAAGAGTGCTGCCCTCTTACGTTCATCGCTCCGGGCGGAATGGGCGCAATGTGCGGCCCCAATCACCAGCAAACCGCGGAAGGCTGGTTTGCCAATATACCCGGCCTTAAGCTTGTCGTCCCAACCTCTCCCGCCGACGCCAAGGGCCTTATGCGCACGGCGGTATACGATACCGATCCTGTTCTCTTCTTTATTCCCCGCTGTACCGCCTGGACGCCTGAGGATGTACCGGTGGAGCAGTACAGCATTCCGTTTGGACAGGCTCGCGTCGCACATGAGGGTACCGATGTAACCGTGGTGGCGTGGCAGCTGGCGCTGGTCCACGCCATGGACCTTGTGGACGAAATGGCCGCGGAGGGCATTAGTGTAGAAGTGATTGATCCGCGCACCCTTGTACCTCTGGACAGGAAGGGTATCATCAAATCGGTGCGTAAAACCGGCCGCCTGGTGGTGGCGCATGAAGCCTGGAAAAACTTTGGACCCGCCTGCGAGATCATCACCAGTGTTACTACCGACGCGTTTGACGCGCTCAAAGCGCCTCCCGTTCGTGTCGCTACGGAGATGTACATCCCTTCCTTTGTATTAGAGCGTGACGTCGCTATTCGTAAGGCTGACGTCAAGCTTGCAATCTATCAGGCTATGGGCGATAAGGATCGAGTAGCAGAATACCGCGAGGAAATGAAGAAAATTCCGCAAAGCCTTCCTTCGAGCTTTAACGAAATGTTTGAGGGTGCCGGGATATCCCTTTAAAAAGCGGTATCTGCCATGAAACACCGCTGTGTTTTCTGTATGGATGCCACACTGTCCCAAAAGCTGAAACATTAACCAAAAGGAGCGTTTTAATAATGGCGAAGCAACCCATCAACATGCCGCGATTTGGTGTGAACAACAGTCAAGGTGATATTCTTGAGTGGCTAGTTAAGGTTGGTGATACCGTGGAGGAGGGCGATTCCCTCCTCCGGATCACCTATGAAAAAGGCGAGGCAGAAATTGAAGCCTTATTTAACGGAACTATAGCGGAAATTATTGCGAAGCCCGGAGAAACCTACAAGGTTGGCAGGTGCTTGGGATATATTGACGCGACGGAATAAGCATGGTCACGACCGCATTACTAATCCGAGATAGTGAAACGCCATATCAACTAATAAATACATAAGGAGATGAAAAATATGGAAGGCACAATGCGAGCAATGGTAACGGTAGCCCCTAAGAAATTTGAGCTGCAGCAGGTTCCCATCCCAAAATGCGGTCCTGATGAGGTTCTGTTGAAAACCCTGTACGCCGGCGTCTGCGGCAGTGATTTCCCCATTTATAATAAAGGGCTTATGATCCCGGGATTTCCTTGGATCCAAGGCCATGAGGCCAGTACGGTCGTTGTGGAAATCGGGAAGGATCTTGTGGAACCACTGTCTAAACAGGGTGTGAAGGTTGGCAGCCGCGTCGTCGGCGTCACCGATGGCCTTGGAGTACGCATGCACGGTTGTTTCGCCGAGTATTTCATCGTCAACAAGATCAATGTTGCCGGCGCTATCGTCCCTCTGGCCGACAATGTGAACGATCTGGACGGCGCGGTTCTGGAATGCATGATGAACGCCGGCATTTGGTATAAAAAGCCTAATGCCCAGCCCGGCATGAAAATCGTCATCATTGGCGCCGGCATTCAAGGCCTTGGCCTGGTGATGACGCTCAAAAATAAAATCGAAAACATTGAGATCGCCGTCGTGGACTACTCCCCTCTCCGCCTGTATTTGGCGAAGCAGATGGGAGCCGACCATGTCTTCAACCCCTCCGTGGACGGCGACCCGTTAGACTGCATAATCAAGCTATGGGGCAATGTTGAGTTCAGGCACCATCGCGGAGAACGTGTAAGCGGTAACGCGGATATCGTATATGAGTGCAGCGGCAATACCAAGGCTTGGACCCAGGCGATCGAAATGTGTAAGATTAAAGGCAAAATGTGCAGCATAGGCATCTACAAGGAGATGGCTGAAATTAATCCCCTGTGGATCCTATTCAAACAGGTCGAGCTGCTTGGCGGCATTGACGGCGACCCCTTCGGACCCGCCGCGGATATGGCTGCCGGCAAGCTTCCCGTTGATAAGCTGGTTACTCATGTCTTCCCCTTGGAGGAGATGGAGAAAGCCTTTGAAGTTGCCCAAGATCCCCTGAGAGCCGGTAAGGTTTTAATTAAGGTTGATCAGAGTATCCCGGACTACCCTTACAATAAGCAGGACTGACGCTTAAATTCACGCAAAACCGGTAGGGGCGGCATCCTGCCGCCCGCATAATCCTGCAATAAGCAGAGCTAACGGTTAATTCACCCAAATGCAAAAAGCGTTTCCGCTTCTCTTAGACGTAAGCGCTTTTTGCGGGTTTCATCCCGGAAGAGGAACGGTCGCCGTGAAGCAACAGAAACAAGGAGCGGTGAAATGGGCATGAAAACGCAATCATATTTTGAATATGATAATCATGAACCGCAGGATTTGTTTGCGGAAATATTCCAATACGGCGATGGGGATCCCATCAAGAATATACTGATTGAAATCATAGATAAGATGCATGAAAGCGTGTTGATCGTAGATAAAAACACGAAAATATGCTTCGTAAACGAAAGCTACTGCAAAATGTTTCACATTGATAAAACGAGGATTATCGGTCGCCATCTCGCAAAATTCGAACCTCTGGCAAGGTGCAACGACGTGATTGTAAATGGAGAGCCGGTGGTAGGAGCCATCTGCCATGTTCACTCGGCAAATATTGATGTTTTCGCGGATATTACCCCTTTGTTCAAAAGCGGCACAATCATTGGCGCCGTGGCTTGTATGAAGAACGTGACGGAGTTAGTCAGCTTAAATCAGGAATTGGCTTACTTCAAGAAAATAACAGAGCTGTTACAAGGAACGCTGGAAATCAAAGAGGAGTTCCCTCCAGCCTTTAAGAAAATTACCGGACAAAGCGGCGCGTTTATGAATGTATTACATATTGCTTCCAGGGTAGCGCCTACCGAGGCGGCGATCTGTATTGTGGGCGAAAGCGGCGTTGGAAAAGAAGTCATTACGGATGCAATTCACAAAAGCAGCAATCGCTCGGACGGTCCACTTATCAAAATCAACTGCGCCGCGATACCGGAATCCTTGTTGGAAAGCGAGCTCTTCGGATATGAGCACGGGGCTTTCACCGGCGCAAAATCAGGAGGAAAACAGGGGAAGTTTGAGCTTGCGCATAATGGAACGATCTTTCTTGACGAAATCGGCGATATGCCCATCACTATGCAGGTAAAACTCCTTCGGGTTTTACAAGAAAGAGTAGTGGAACGCATAGGCGGTAATAAAAGCATAAAATTGAATTTCCGCCTGGTTTGCGCAACCAGTAAGGATTTGCAGGCTATGGTAAAGGGTGGGAGCTTTCGTGAGGATCTCTATTATCGAATCAATGTGATACCCTTGAACATTCCGCCATTGCGTGAGAGATCGGATGATATTATTCTGCTGGCAAATTTGTTTTTAGAAGAGTCTTGTAGAGCCTATGGGAAAAAGATGCGGTTTTCTCCGGAAGTGATCCCCTATTTAAACAGTTACGACTGGCCGGGAAATATACGCGAACTAAAGAATCTAGTTGAGCAGGTGGTAATTTTGACGCCAGGTGACACGTTGCTGCCGAATCATTTGCCACCGAAATTGCTGGCAAGGCAAAGCGACCCCAATAATGACATTAACCATATCGGCAAGCTGAGCATGATTATGGACAACACGGAAAAAGAAGCCGTATTGATGGCGTTGCGATTGACAAACAATAACAGGACCCGCGCTATGGAAATGCTTGGGATTTCCCGCAGGGCCTTTTATAAAAAGCTGGAGAAGCATCGAATATCTCTTTGAAGCATTGGCGGGGCTATGTAATATCAGCATGCCCTATTATTCTTTCCCCCGGAATAAAAACATGCTGCCTCCCTTTTACGGTTTGTTTTAAATAGCCTTTTTCCACCAATCCCAATAGATCCGCGCGCGCGGTTGCATAAGCAATATCGTTTGCTTTTTTATGGAATTGTATATGAAATTCTGCGTCCGGATTACGCTTTGCCCGCAGAACAATCGAATTTTGACGGTAATTCAGCGTGGTATCCATCAGTGACAGCTCATGTATCTCCATCAAGCCGGTTGTCAATTCCTTCTGAAAGCTGCGCAGAGCTACGAGCATCAACTCCAAGCTGGTCACAACCCATCGCGACACATCTCCTTCGTCCTCGTAGCATTCACTATGAACCTCTTGCATGCTGGTGAATCTATGGGCGGCGCTGGGTGTTCTGCCCAATATATAGTGAGACGGATTCATTGGGGTGGTATCCTCTTCGGTTGAGAAGCCGTAACTCATCACCTCCGAAGGTATAAGCCCTTTCTCCCACTCCAAGGTTGTATGCACGATCGGAAGATAAGCAATAACAGGGTAGTCATGCTTAATCGCGTACAGCCGGAAGATCATCCACGCCATTGTGCAATTCAGGTGGGGGAAGGGCTTAAAATATAAAATCGCTTCCCTAAGCATTATGGCTGTCATTATATCCGGTTCCCATTTTTCTTTGGTGATATCATTGGCATAGTCATAAATATCCGGGTAAGAAAGCATATATCCGAACAGCCCCTCTCGTTCCATAGCGGGCAGCTCGCTGTCTAATTGCCGCGGCGTCAATCCGCCGGTAACGCTTTGATAGAGATTACCTAAAAGTTTTTCGGAAAACGGCTCATTAATCATCGAATCCAACTTGGTCAGCAGATCAAATGAATTCACGATGATTCTTTCCTGAGCGTTATTGGGAGGACGATTTGTGTAAAGAAGCTGCTCTATCTGCTCGAAGCTGACCTGCATTCCATCAGACTGAGCTGTGGCATGGGTTTCCTTTACCAGTGCTTTATACGTAAACCGCCGGCTTTCTCTTTGCAGGGCCTGATGATAGAGAGAGGCTCCAGTAGATGTTTGGCTGGCCAACTCCACAACAGCCTCAATAAACTCACGCGAGGCAATATAGAAGCTTTTTCGCACATCATCCTTATTAGTTATGGGAATATAAAAGCCCGATAAACGGCGCAGCGCGAACAGCGCCTCCCATACGTCGCGCGCGCTCCATCCGGACGGCAGAGCTCGACGGGTCAGATCGTCCCAGCTTAAAAGATGCATAGCGTCTTCGCGGGCTAGCGCGTAAAACTCTTTATCGTTCAAGATATCAAGCAAATCCTGCAAACCGCGTTTCATCCGGTTGAACTCCCTTTGTATAAAATTAATATCATTATTTCAACTACTTATTTTAATATTTTAGCATGAAACAATACAATTTTCAAATTATTGATATTTGCTATACTTAAAATCAATTAAAAAGGAGAATCCTTATGGCAGAAAAAAAATCCACCGCTTCGGTAACTCCGACTCTGGACACCAGCGGCATCACCGGAAAAACGATAATAGTAGAACAGGACGTTATGATTCCATTGAGGGACGGCACGAAAATTTCATGCGACATTTACCGGGCAAACGACAATGAGAAGCGCCCTGTCGTTATTGAGAAGTCACCTTATGAAAAGAAGCAGTTTTGGCCTATTCACTCACAGCTCTGCAGTCCGTATGTTATGGCTCAGAAGGGCTACGTTGCCGTGATCGTGGAGGACCGAGGCCGCAACATGTCCGAAGGCACATGGCATCCGTTTATTGATGACGCGCAAGATACCTATGACGCTGTGGAGTGGGCTGCGGTCCAGCCCTGGTCCAACGGAAAAGTGGGGCTTTACGGCAATTGCGGTTACGGCTATGAGACCTATCAGGGTGCCGCGGCAAATCCCCCGCATCTGAAAGCCATCTTCGCCCACACGACCAGCCCCAATCCTTATGGCAGTTGGACCTATCATAACGGCGTTTACCACCTAGCGTTTATGTCCGCCTGGACTGCGGTTCAAAGCATGGATACGGCTATTCACGATTTTGGCATGAGCCCCGAGGAGATGGGGGCGAAGTACTATCCTGAGTTCTACCGGTACTACCTTTCCGGACGTACCCGCCCGCCGAAGCCTCAGGACGCGTGGGAAGCGGCACCACGAGATTTGCCCGTTGCGGATATTCCTGGTCTTAGTGACATGCCTTATTGGAAGGAATGGCATAAGCATCCCGGCTATGATGATTATTGGAAGCAGGCTAACACGATAGAAAAAGCCAAGGAGGGCAAAATCAACGTCCCTGTACT
>Ga0153938_1000236_pt1 | contig 21526 bp, 23 predicted proteins | sample TSNY022MetaG_FD_104740 | JGI IMG/M metagenome (GOLD analysis project Ga0153938, IMG submission 104740) | Attine ant fungus gardens microbial communities from New Jersey, USA - TSNJ022 MetaG | ecosystem: Host-associated > Fungi > Mycelium > Unclassified | place: USA:New Jersey: Brendan T. Byrne... | reverse complement strand
CCCTTGGGTTTGAATTTGAACCGAACGTTCTGACATCCACTCCTTTCAGAGAAAATATCGGAATCACGTAATGAAGAGAAATTGAAAAGGGCAAACCAGTATGGTGTTCTCATCAAGATCCAAGCTGTGGCAATCTCAATTCCCAATGCCACCGTTGTTTCTGTCATATCTTGAGCAATGGGAGTGGTGGAAGGGCGATGTGAACATCATCATTTGATCGGTGTTAAGCTGTCCCTTTTTCTTGTTTTTCAACATGGATGGTATCGACACTTCCAAGCTCAAAGTCTCTCTCGAACCTCATCTCCTGAAGATGCTCAAACCCTTGCCAGACTTGCTGCCGCTCGCCTTGGCCGAGGAACTCAAGATTTACGTCTCGGATGTGTCGAGTGACATCATCCCGTATTCCACCCTCCTGACCATTTCCCAATGGTCAAGAACTCTGGAGGGAAGAGAAAAATTAGAGGCATGTACTCTGGATCCTAACGATTATATGATGGTTTCTCTCTTAGCGGGAGTCAAAACCTCGCCAGAGCGGAATTTCGGCGCGTACGTGTCACTCCCAGAACCAGAACAATTAGCCGAGCAGCAGAAGCGCGAGCGTCAGGAGATAACAGCCATTATAGATGGCCTGTTGAGTGTCCTTTGTGTGGGTTTTGCGACCTGGTGGGCGTCTGACAAACTGCATTGGCAAAATCACTGGGTGCGGACCCTAGCTTTCTTCATCAGGCACACTCACAACTCTACAGCGCGTGTTATTAGCACTAGGCACAACAATCATTGTTGCTCTCGCTGAAACTGGACTGTTCATCATTTGGCGGTCCCGCCAGAGTACCTCCAGTGCTCGTCGCAAACATCATTCAAAGATGCAGATAGTCGGGCGCAAAAAGACTGATGGCGACGACGGAAAAGCAAATGAAACAAAGATAAATATCGAATCACAGTTCTCAGGACAGAAGAAACCTTCAGCTGGTAGTCTACGCCAGCGTTGGGTGCAGATGGAGAAAGCTTGACATGTAGTCCTCACTCCTGATATACCCGCAATCTCTGCAACAAGAGTGAAAGATACCACCCTGTCAATCCCCATATCTCAAGTCTACACCCTACTTCGTCATACTGGGTCCCGCCACGGACTGCCTCGGTACTGATAGAGGTGATGTCACTCGTCTCAGAAAATCCCTCTGCTGAGCGGACGATATCTGTCACGTCCACAGCCCAATACGGCCTCTTGCCACGAAATAGATATGGCCGTAATCTTCGAGGTTCTGTCAATTCTGTCAACGGGACATGAAACACGATTGCCACCTCCGAAATTGACATTACTCTCCGGATCTTGCTGAGGTCAAGTGAGGCGTAAGGATAGTCATCTGCCTCCGGCTGATTGACATTCCTTTCGCTCACGAATCCCTAGACATTCATCTCATCGTTATTTATCAGTGTATTAAGTATGATATTACGCACAATATATGGCCATACACGCATGTCTCCCCGTAAATTGACCTGGGGTGGACCTATTTCTCCGAGAATTTGGATCTCTTCAGGTCGTATACCCAGCTCTTCTTCTGTCTCCCGCAACGCCCCATCCAAGAACGATGCATCAGTCTGTGTTGCCTACATTAACAAGCCACCAGAACGTCTGAACGCTGTGAGACCCACGTCGTCTATTCGCCCTCCAGGGAAACTGTCCATTTGTTCAGACGTGCCTGGGCTGGATAAATTGTAATCTTACCTCACCTCGCCAGAATGACTTCGAAGGTTCTTTGCCCTCACTTGAAACAAAATTCCGGGTCTTCCTTCAACATTGCAGAGGGGGACTAATACACCAGCATTACGTGACTTGTTGCCAAGCTGTGATTGTTGGCGCTCTAGCTGTTGGGCATCCGAAAGTACACGGCGCAGGGCTCTGAGTGATTTAGGAGTAAAAGGCTTGGACAGGTTGAGTAGTGAGGGCGACCTGAGAACCATAGAACATCCTGGCATGATCGCATGCAGAGGCTAATCAATGAATGAATTTATTATGTTTCGAGGGATGTATATCTGAAACCGCTCGACCCAACTCAAATGATCGACTCCGGAAGATTGTGCCGCTGTGAGTGTAGCAAAACTGATACGATAACCACAAGAAATAAATCCGACTCTCTGGAGAAGTAAATCCACGAGAACATAGTACTCACTGTGGATTAACAATATTAGAGAGCATTCAAAGTAAAGGGGATCACCGGGACTCTCATTTGAGTCACTCTGATGTAAGGATACCTATTTCGGAGGTTGTTTTTGACACTCTGCTCGGAATGAAGGCTTGACTTTAGAATGCGTGGCTATCATCTAATTATTTCCTTGAGCAACTCCAAAATCGCACATGAAACAACCCCAGACGCTATATTCACACCAAAGCACTTATTTCAAAGGCTACCTCACCATCAGCGATCTCCGAGTCATCGTCGAGGTTTCGTTAATCAGCCTCTAGGAAAGGATTACAGAAAAGGACCATTACAAATAGACTGGATGGAGTTTGAGAAGAACGAACTTGCCGGTAGACGGCCGTACGCTAATGCTGGAAAAAATAAAGAGGGCGGAAGGGGTGCGATCCAGAACTGCTTGTAGAATCTCGTTGAGCCACAGAGCTGATATCTTTGAATAGGTCCGGTCGAGGCCACGTTCGTTCCTAGTTCTCGTAGCAAATCTGGCACCACTAATCTGCCTGAAGGAACTGTCCACATTTTCCGAGATGCTGGAAAACGTCCTGGACTCGATGAGTTGGAAAGAAAAGCTTCTGAAGTCCTTCCAGATATCGAGGATGCCGGTGTGACACTAGGGGTGCTTGCGGTACCGTCTTGGATGACTCCCTCAGACTTTCTGGCTTTTGTCGGACCCGCCACAGGGAGCATCGGCCACTTACGAATAATACGGTTCGCAGCAGATCTCAAACCAGTTTTCTGGAAATATCTGACAGATTCTCTACGCATGTAGGGATTTTGCACCGAACCGATCCATTGTATTGGTCAGACTGGCAAACCCAGGTGACGCCGCAGATTTTGTGGAAGCGTATAATGGTAAACCATTCAACTCGATGGAGGTGCGCTTCATGGTCATATCTACATCGCTTGAACGAGCATTCAGGAATCAATGATTTAGCCTGAGATATGTCATGTCGTTCATGTGTTGTCGGTTCAAGTTGAACCTGATGATGCGTTATCACAAGCAATTTCCCGGATGAACAGCACCTATGGACCTGCCCAAGAACTCCCTACATGTCCTGTATGCCTCGAACGTATGGATTCTGCTGTTACTGGTCTCATTACAGTGCCTTGCTCGCATACTTTCCACTGTATGTGCCTCAGCAAATGGGGTGATAGTCGGTTAGCTCAATGTCATTTCTAATGTGAACTTGCTTCTAACATCAGCTAGGTGTCCTGTATGTCGGTACTCTCAGAATATCCTCACGTCTCACCCTACATCCGCTTCGAATCGGCCACCTCGTCCCCCACCTTTTAGTTATCCTTCCTCGAGTGCCCCGTCTCAATGTTCTGAATGCCTTTCGACTACTAATTTGTGGATCTGCCTTATATGTGGAAACATTGGTTGCGGGCGATACGGACAAGCCCATGCTCAAGCACATTACCAAGCAACGACCCATCTATATGCGCTCGAACTCGAGACGCAGAGAGTTTGGGACTATGCTGGCGATGGTTATGTCCATCGACTTATTCAAAACAAGGCGGATGGCAAATTGGTTGAACTCCCAAGTGCTTCTGCATCTATAGATACAGTACCCAGAGAGGGTGGTTTGGGACCAAGTCAAGCTGACGCTTTGTCCGCAGAGAAGATTGAAGCAATTGGGATTGAATATTCTTATCTTCTCACGTCGCAGCTGGATTCTCAGCGCTCTTATTATGAAGAACAAAAGGAGGATCTCAAGAATCAGATAAGCGACCTGAAGCACGTCATTGCGCAGATAAATAGCGACAGAGAGCTTGAAAAAGGTAGGGAGCGGGAGGAAGAGAGGCGACATCAAGCAGAAACAACAAGACAGATTGAGGAGCTAGAGAAAGGAAAGACAAGGGCAGAGCAAAAAGCTGATCGAATGACAGGACTCGCAAAGAGGCTAGAAGCTGATTTGAGAGAGGAAAGGGCTGTGACGGAGGGGTTGCTCAAAAATGTCAAGGGAATGAAAGATCAAATAGCGCTGACAGAACAAGGGAAGAATGAGTGTCTCGCGAGAATTGAAGAATTGACAGATCAGGTTCGGGACCTGATGTTCTTCCTGGATGCCAATTCGAAGATTGAACGAGGAGGGGGAGTGGAGGCCGAGGCCGCAGGTGGATCTCTTGAGGTTGTTTCATCTGCGCCCAGCAGCAAAGGCAAGAAGAAAGGCAAAGCTAAGAAAGGTTGACGTCAGGTACGTATCCTCGAGGTGATTCTTCTTGCAACGCCAATACGAAATATTGGTATGTTCCCTCTGTTAGGACATTGCATTTCGGCGTGATAGGCTTGATATCTTCCCCTGCAAGTCCACTGGTAGTGCCCTCTTCGCTCCAGATCTCTATCCAAATTGTAAGACCGAGAGAGTGATGTGTCATTTGACAATTTTCGTACCAGCCCTTCGGCACGCAGTGTAGGTTGTAGGATCGAATGTCGTGATTGATGCGTTTGATTTTCGGGAAATGGAATTTCTGGTAGAGCACCACAGAACAAATATTCTTCAGGGTTTTTAGGGTTGGGCTTGGGCTGACGCTTTGAATCACGATTAATCGATTGACAGCATCCATGATAATATATATTTGTAGATTACTTCATCTGAAATTCAGTTGATATCACATGGACGTGAGTAACCCTCTGACTGGGACCCAAAAAAAAATAACCCTCTGACTGGTAGATTTTATCTATGGACTCTGTCGATAACTGTATGTGTCCCTGAGCCTAGATGTTGAATCTTTGGAAGAGCAAGATACTTCAGCTTTGTCGTACCAGTCTAATATCATTGCGATTTGAGATGGGTTGCTACCTTAAGGTCAATACAGGACTGGAGATAGCCTTATGAGCTGCCTTGAGGTAACCGTTAGAGTAGCAACCTTCGAATTACCAGGCCAGACCGCAATAACCCTTTCTCTGAACATCAAATGCCCCATCCCGTCATGACCTGTTTCACAGTTGTATGGACAATGGTCTTGATCCCAAATTTTGGAATTGTCGAAGATTCAGTACTCTTCGGATGCTTCACGGGCCCAGCCAGTCACTCAAAACTCGGGTGATCAGATTTAGCGTACTGCCATTTCCTACCATAGAAAGGTTACTGAACGGGAGATGAATTTCTGAGAGTATCAGTGTGGTGGTAAGGATTTGAGTGTATTCAATGTTTGCACTGTCCAGTCCTCTATGGCGTCCAAAGGCAGCTGTTCCCACTGGCTATATGTCTAAAGAGGGTTTATCAGTATAGAATCTATAGAACTGATAGGGAGCATGCCTCCTCGAGCATCTGCAGAAGTTCCAGGGTTCCAAGTCTAGCCTCGTCCTTGGCCCGAGTGTTCTCGTCGAGTTGAGCTTGCAGTTGGCGGTTCTCTGCTTCAAGCTTGGTAGATTTGATTAAGTGATTCATCCCAGAAGTGTACAAATTCAATTACCCGAGCCAGTGTCTCTTCAAGCTGAGCTGCCTCAGCCTCGAGAACGGGGATAGTGCGGGCACAGACAGCTCCCTCTGGCTGTAGATCTCCTCTCCAGGTGTCTTTTGTGACATCTTTCCGAGCTTTTGCTTCTGTCACAATCTTGTGAAGGATGTCTATGTTTTCTCGAACGCCATATTTCTCAAACAATTGAGTGATATCATCCTGCGAGCACGATTTTCAGGACAAAGTAGAGTTGAGACTTTCAGTAAACGCACCCGGTCTTGTTTCTCAATCCAGTCGGATATGATATTAAATGTGACTGATGCTGCGTTCTTTTCTTCCTCGACGTATAATGGAAAACACTGTGTAAAATCCTCGAATCTGGGTCCATTGTCGGCTTATGAATTGCGGAGTGTATATAATCGTTTACCTACGTCCATTTACGCGCTGATCGCTGTATAGCAAGCTGTAGGGCTGATTGAAAGTGCATCCAGCGACGACTACCGTCTTGATCAAACATGGCAGAAGGTTTGAAACAGACACCCACCGACGCGATATATAGCGCGGCGGACTGAGCACGTGAACTCGTGATGTACGTGACACTGCTCACTGCCTCTTAGGCTGCTGGCCGTATCATGGACACTCGTGACGAAACAACGGGGACTGCAAACGACAGAACCAGACCAAGAGGCTCTGTTTCTTCCTTTCTTCTTATCAGTCTCATCCTCTTTCTCCTCTCCAGCCACAATGGCGAGGAATTTCTGGCTCGGCATCATTATCAGGATGCTATGAATTCACTTGAGAATCAGTTGTCGAACTACACTGCATGGATGAATGGAACTGTGTCAAATTTTAGCTTGGTGTGTCGAGAATATGTCTGTAATCGTCTGTCCAAAGACTCATGGTTACCCACGATCGTAGCCTGAACCTGATTTCACGGTCACTCCGCTCTTGGATGTTTTTCATATCAAGGGACATACTCTTGACAATTCTCGCGAGTCATACTATCCCAACATTACAGGATACGTGCGTGGTAATGCCCGGTTCTATAACATTACGCCACTGGCATTGGAGAAGAACAAGTCGTTATCATGGAAACCGTTGGCTGAGCACTATGTCTCCGGGGCCAATGTCACCGAAATGATTGAATTAGGTTCGACTTGGAATTGGACGGCCTCTACCAAGCTGGTAATGACATTGCACGAGAAGGAACCCCTTGCAATGCAAAAGAGTGGAAGCAAATCAAAGGACTTGGTTGCAGTTCATGTATGTTGATACCTTTTGTCAAGGTTCCTGCTTTATCTCGTCTTAATTAGGCAAGGATGGAGCTCATAGATGAAAATTCACAAGAAACCATACGCCTTGAATTTGATGGTATACACTTTTTGTCTCAGGGATCTATCGTTGGGCTTGTTGAACCATCCGGGTAAATAAACATATCATTTTTGGCTCTTTTCACCTGACAAACTTGTAGCCAACAATTGGACATTCGCCTTTTGCCTTCCCTTGTGCCTCTTGATCGTCAGAACGAGACCGCCGGAATCATAGCTCCAGAGCTTGAACATAGGATTACTCACCTGAAGAATATGATTGACGATGGTTTGATTGATAACGAGTCAAGTAATGGTGAGTGGGTTTTTCCATCGGCACGCTACGGAGGTTGAATACACCATGAAGAGGATGTACCGAAGTCTCAGTGCCCATTCACATTTCATGCTCAGTTTCAACCTGTTCCTATCCCAAATCGTCTTATGCAAGATTTGGAGAGCGAGATCCAGCATCCTACCGGCATATCGACCGTCAAGCCTCCCAAGATAGTCCTGAGCGCTGTGTTGCTCAGCAAGAAATGTGGTATTCTCTATGAAATCCATAGCACACAGGGTTTGAGGTCGCAAGCCTTCTTCAGCAAGATGACAAGATGTTAGTACAAAATGTTCATATTCTTATTTCACTTTCTCAAGTTTTTCCAGATGGTGGATTGTCAGCGCTTGCCTATTTCGTTGCCCTTCTCATATTTACTCGACAAGCAGGGCTTAGTCGCACGGCCTTTGGAATCACTCGAGTTTCCCGTTGGACGTTCCTTGTCAATGCCACGATTGATGCTGTCTGCTTTGCTGGTCACATCACATTTGCTATCCTTGCTGAGGGAAGAGCGTCTTTGGCGCTTATGGCCACGGCGTTTTTGTCCTGTGTCCTTTTCATCCAGGAGGCAGTGAGTATCGGCCACTTCAAACACAATAGCGACTTATTATTCTCAGCAATTTGCCGCTTTGATTTTCCAGGTTCAAGGATCCGAATCGCCGCCTACACCACCCCCTTTACCTCCAACCCGAACGGCTGGCCCCACAGTGGGAAATCAAACTACGGCTGCTACACCACCTACCCATCAGCGGAATGATGATCCACACTCCTCTTTCTTCCGGTTCTTCCTACATCACGTGCGAACTGATCCACAGGCAAGACTCTGTCCGTTTACGATGTCATAAACACAGGGCTTTCTCTAACTCGTATCTGCAGGGATTATGTTGTTCTTGTTTTTGACGGTCTTAGTTCGAGTTATACTTTCGCCGGCATTGTCGATGCTCTTCGTTTCTGTGACATACACACTCATCTGGTTGCCACAAATCTGGCGGTCAGCGAGGAAGGGAAGGACCAGTGGGTTGACACCAGAATATGTGTTCGGAACGACAATTTGCCGTTTAGCTGGTGCATTATGTGAGTATCGATCTATATCGAACCCTTCTCATTTTAATTATTCACAGACTTTTTGACATGTCCCCGTAATGTGTTGGATGTTGAACCGCGAGGTGGGTCAGGACACATACCAGCACTGTCTAGCGCTGATCAAGGAGACAGGCTGGGCCTACTGGATGGCAGCTGTTGTCTTACTTGAGGCCTGTGTACTCATGCTTCAAGAGTTCATTGGGCCGTCGTTCTTCCTTCCTGCCAAGGTGAGTAGATAATTATTTGAACTATCTATCAATCAACATAATCACTTCGACTACCAAGTACCAAGCTGTCAAGTTGCACGACTACCACCCTCCTCTGCCACTCCCAGATCCCGAAGCTCCGGAGAAGTCCTTGGGGGACTGTTCAATATGCATGGACTCCATTCATATTGACCCCTCATTGCGTCCCAAATCAACCCATGAAGCTGAGAAAGAAAGAGGTAAAGGATGGATAGGAGACTCAGGCGATGGAAAGGGAGCGAGCATGACCATAAGCCCTGGTGGTCTGTTAAGCGTTATGCAAAAAGGAGTAGTGATCTCAAGCAGGAGGGAATATAGCCTGGCTCCATGTCATCATTTATTTGTGGGTTGCCTCACCCTGAGTTATTGACTCGAGGCTCATTTTTTGATCTCAGCACACGGAGTGCCTGGAAAAGGTGAGCTCTTTCTCGGCTTTTTGTACTATTTCTACTTATGACACCCCTTAGTGGCTGGCAATCAAAACCATTTGTCCACAGTGTCGTCGCCCACTTCCACCATTGTAGCCTTTGCTTCCACTTTGATGACACTCAGTTTTTGGAATATCTCATTGCTTTTAAATCATGTAATTTTATTGCACATGTATTGTAAAACTATCATAAACCTGACCATCTTACATTTATTGTTCATATAATTGACATACTTGAAGTCACAAGGCATTATAGCGAATGACAACCAACATGTTTTTTTACAGTGGAGTTCTCATGGAATGACTCTGGATACTCGGCGCAATTCTCCAGTTTGTTCAAAAATTGCAATGCTCACTATCCTCTTTCTTCCAACAGGATAGCTTTTAGGTTTTTTTCAAATCCTTCATCAACGTCATTTTTTCGAGTAAGAATTCTATTCTGAAAGACATGTGTCTGTGTGTATGCATGCACAAAGAATGGGATCACACAGAATCGTCAGATAATTTGTACCTGAACAAGAATTTGACGAGTGGTGGTAAATCCAATGGCATCTATTGTTAGTGCTACCTATGCTGGCATGAGTGTACAATTCCTCAATCCAAAGAACAGAGAGGAAGTCTACATCCCTGAACCTTATCCAGGGAAAAAGTTTTTCCGAAGAGCTCTCTTTTCATCGACTGAGTTTCCTATCAAAACACCAAAAGAATTCAAGGCAAAGGCGATCTCGAACCAAATTCTCACAATTGCTACATCAGCATCTGAGACCAGTTTACCCTACTTTACTTGGGTCCTTGAACCGTGACGCAGGGACATAGAGAAGATCAGAACCAATGCCCAAGGTAGGATTTGTCCACATGGCATTTTTCTTGATTCAGGATTTCTGTTTCCGCAACAAGCAAGCTAGTGCTAAGACGTGGAGGGCCTAAATAGGGCCTAACGCTAGGGGGTGTGTCTACGGAAGGCATGTGGCCATAGGAGGAGGAGGGCGTAGGCGAAGTTTGCTAGTGGATGTCTGGAGTAGCGGCAAGTCCGGAGAATTGTTACATGACACATAAATATATATGGAGAGAGATGGGTTCACAAAAAGACGTAGATCAGGGCTCCAACAAAGACGGTGAGGCAAAAGTAGCCCATATCGAGAAGTTTGCCGGCGGGAAGGGCCATAGATAATATGAAGAAAATTTGCGTGGCACCTGTCCAGGTGACGGCGGATGCAGAGGCAGTAGTGGAACGAGTGTAAAGCTCCTGGCATACACCGAAACTATTGCTGTTACTGTTACCAGACGTAGTTGCTGAGGTTAAAAAAATAGTGATGGTGAGACTCACCGCCGATCACGGTGGACTATGCGGCATCCTTTTTTGTCATTTGTTAGTGATGTCACATCTAAGGATTATCTAGGGGTTATTGCTATGGGAATCACATGTGTCCCAGATTTCCTCAGACCATAGAAGTTTGCACTACACTTACAACAGTGCTAACTACCAACTTTTACTCAAAAAGAACATGGAATTCTTTGTTACCCACCCCATGAGGTTAAGTCAGTCGCTCACTCAGTTAGTAATGTAGTCAGCCATTCACAAAAGCCAATAAACCAGCCATTAAGTCAACAAGTACAACATGATAATATTATTAGGGCAAATATGTTCTAGGTCTATCAAACTGAAATATGTACCTAAATATACAATTCTAACCAATGCTCCTGAAGATTTTGGCTTTTGCACAGAACGAAGTCCCTGGGTGACTGTCGAGTTATGGGCGAATTAAAGCTGAGAGGAGATCCACCAATCCTGTAAGGTGAAAAGGAATGACCACATATTACTACACCCCATTTTGCGCCTGCTGCTCAGGCAACCAAACTTTTCTCTTGTAGTCTTCGAGCATCTCGATGCTGATCATCTTCAGACCCCAACGATCAGCGAATGCACGACAGTCATCTCGACGTGCCATAGTGCCCATCAAATCGTCATTGACAAGTTCACAGAGAACGCCAGCTTGAGGTTGGTTTGTCATTAGGCAGAGATCAACACCAGCCTCTGTGTGACCCCTGCGAACGAGAACACCGCCTTTGCAAGAGCGAAGCGGTACCATGTGTCCAGGACGTGTAAAATCGCTGGGGGTGGAATCAGGGGATGCAAGTGCGCGCACGGTCAGAGAGCGATCGAATGCGGATATGCCAGTTGTCGTGCCTGTGTAGGAGAGTGAGTTTACAATAAAAGAAGAAATTGGTGGCAGGAGACGTAGTAAAGAAAGGCGAATGTACCATGTTTATAGTCAACAGTAACGGTGTAGGCAGTCCGATGGCGCTCTTGATTATCGGGAAACATCATGGGAATCTGGAGTTCTTCAAGCCGCGAGCCGGGGACCGCGCAGCAGATATACCCACTGAATCCGCACGACAACGGGGAAGGAGGTCAGAAAAGAGAAAGAGAGAGAGAGAACAGAAGGCAGACAGACCTCGTATGCTTGATCATCCAAGCCATCTTCTCCGTTGTACATTGGCTGCCAGCGATGATAAGATCACCTTCGTTCTCGCGATTTTCGTCGTCCATCACAACAAGAAATTCACCGTTTGCGAAAGCTTCAAGAGCTTCAGGTACAGTGTCAAAGGTGAAAGATGTGCGCTCAGGTGCATCGACCTGCATTAGTAGGAAGGAAAGATTTTACAAAAATTATTGGATAAGCTATTGAGATTGTGATAATACACAAAATAATTCACAGCGGAACATGGTCACAATGTCAAACTCCGAACTTAATTGAATTAGGTCCGGCGACGGATGGCTTGTTCAACAAACAGATATACAACTACTATCTCGCGTCCTATGGTCATCCCTTGTATGTCCTGGATGGGCTTGCAGATGGATAAAATGTTACCTCGACCCACCTTATTTGGGGATCCCATGGTAGTATGGCATTCGCTGCCGCCTGCCATCATACTGTGATAACAATACACATGATATTTTTCACAAATTTATTTACAGTGCTCGATCGCAGTCCGCGGTAGAGGGTACTCTACGGGTGCTTTTGGGGAACCACAATCCTTCTTAGTAAACAAAGACAGATTAACACGTGACATCTTTTTCATTCTCTCTCGCCTGCTGAAACATTTGTCCCATAAACTCAGCGTAAACACGATTTCTACCGGATTCTTGTGCCATGGCAGATTCGAATGTCAAGCCCGCGTCTTTGGAGTCAGCTTCGACGTTGATTTTATCGCCCTTGAGCGATGGTCTGATCGACATCGATCATGCAGTTGACAATGATATCAGTCCCGCTGATCTCCTTAGTCAAAACCGTGATGAGCTCTACCCATGCATCTTTCATATCTACTTTCAAACGTGCGAGAACGTCGACTGCAGGTTCTCGCACTCCAAAAAAGCCATTGCTTCACGTCCCGCGTCACCGTCAAGCGGTAAGTGTGGCTCAAGCTACTTCTATGGATGATAATGCAGAGTTTACGTCATGGGACGTACAGACCTAAGACAAACCACCTTTCGGCCCCGAGGAGAACTGAGTCAATCCCGCAGACATCCCGTGAAAGGTTCTCACAAGCAAGGTAATCGGCCCAAGCATTCTCACCAAAGGCCGGAAATCAAAACCAACCTTCCACGGAAAGACAAAGTTAGTCATCGTGGTGATAGTGTTACAATTGCGCCGTCTCCGGAATCTTCGAAAAAGCCAACGCTGGAAAGTAGTACAACATCTGCGAGTCCAGTCGTGCAACAAGCCGAAGTCAAGGTAGCTCAGAATGAGGGCTCTTTTGGTGGCCTAGAGGATGATCAAAACGACAACCAGCTTCATATGGAAGACAACATCAACCAGCTCAGATCACCGCGTTTTGAACGTGCCTCTCTCACTTCATATCAAAGTACCCCCACTCCAGAAGTACCATCCTCCTATTATAACCCAAATGGCCATGATGCTTCCCCAAGCTCTGGTTACGCTGATGGTCCAGATAATGTTGATTCTAACGATGATTACAATTCGGAATCCGGTTCTGATGATCCAGGCGCTTCCAGGGACGGTGCAATTAGTCGGTCAGATGATATTGAGGAAGATAAATGGGGATGGAATGAAGATCCTCGAGAAAAGCCAATTATTCCGAATTCTTCTGCGTCGGCGACGAGGCGAGATGAAGTTGATATCGAGGTCGAAGAACCAGTGTTGCCTGAAGAGAATTCGGTGGTGGAGAAGGGGAACAAGATTGACATCACTTGGAGTCAAGTTCCGGATGATGAAGCGGAGAACGTACAGAGAGGATTGAACGATGATAAATCTGTTGGCGATAGTCGGCAAGACGACTCAGAGGAGGAACTCCGTCCTGCTGTTGATGAAGTGCATAGTACCCAAGACTTTGACCAGCAGGAATTGGACGAAGGCCACCATAACATACAGGCTCTTGCTTCAGAAGAACTGAGTGCAGCAAGGGAACAACAAGGCCTCGAACAATCAATTGATGAACCATTAGAATTGGATACAGGTGATCGACCTCATAATGTGTACTGGCAGCACTCTGCATCTGAATCTGCAGAAGAGCCTAATGCAGGTGACGAGCCTCCTGCTATTCAGCTTCTGTCAATTCAATCAGCGGAAGAGTCAACAAGCGGACCTCACGATGATCAACATCTGGTATCTGAGCCTGAAGACGCCCCACCGGTCGGTATGAACGGAGATATAGATGCCCAGCATCGAATATCAGCACCTCATTCCCGACTTTCCGTTCAAGCACATTCATCCACTGGGTCTATACAATTTCATGGAACTGTTCTTCCTGATATGCCTGCCGGATCTGTTCCTGCTGCCACATCTACGACTTTGACATCCATTCCTCCTCCTGCACCTGTCCCTGCACCTGTCCCTGCACCTGTATCTGTTCCTCCCTCAATGCCTGCACTCGCTCAAACTTCTGATGCTCGCCAAATCTCTATGATGTCGCTCCACTGGTGCCGCTTCGCTGATGGCACGACTGATCCAACAGTAGCATTCTGTAAAGCTTTTGCTCAAAATAAATGTTCCAATGCGACCTCAGATACCTGCGCCTTTCGTCACTGCCTTACTCCATGGGAGTACACCCTTCTCTTCAAAGATCCTCAACCACTTCAGTTCTCACTTCCAAAAAGTCTAATCCGCAATGACTCTCCCGAAAACACAACTATGATCAAATCACCATCATTCACTCTCCATTGGAGTCATTTTGCAGATCCTACATGCGATTCCCAAGTTGCATTTTGTAAATTATATGCTGAGCATACGTGTCTACAGGATCTTTCCTGCAAATATAGGCACTGCCTCACGCTGGAGGAGTATACCCTTTTATTCAAGGACCCACAGCCGAATTTGATTTCCGTAGGCGGCGCGGTTCGAGATCCTTCTACTATGATGCCTCAACAACGGTCCAGCTCTCAGCGAAGGGTGCCTTGTAGTTACTTCAAGAAAGGCAAAGGAGGATGCAAAAATGGTGTTAACTGTCCCTTTTTACACGAATGTTCTAATGTCCATGCGACTAGCTCCTGCAACGACGCAAACTGTTCTTTTTGTTCAAGCACTCTGGGAACGATGGACCAGGTTTGGCCTCGTGCCAGTCAGAAATTGTGCAATTTCTGGTCGAAAGGCACTTGCAAATACGGAGATAAATGTCCATTTGTTCATATTGGTGACCCGGGAGCTATTGCCACCTCGGGAGGCGTTGAAGTTACTTCTGGCGGGGCGTTAGACGATGATATTCAGAGATCTGTGTGGGAAGCGAACGAGTCAAACGGTCAGGATAACGGAAACGCTGGAAATTGGGGGGATGTGAATTACGAACAAGATATGAACAACGATCACAATAATCAAAACCACTTCATGGACTGGGACGATCAAAACATTACAGCTCGAGATCAGGACAAGCAAATCGACGATAATATTCGTCAAGACGACCAACAGAAAATTGATCACAGCTCCGAGAATCGGGAGAATAATGCCAATATTTCGGGGAACCAGAATGTTGATACTTATGGCTGGGATGATCAAAATAATGATGCTAGCGGTTGGGAAAACCAAGAATTTGATGCTAGCGGCTGGGGAAATCAAAATAATGATGCTGGTGGCTGGGAGAACAAGAGCGATGATAAGAATGGTTTGGGAAGCCAAAGCAACAATTACGATAGGCAAAGGTCCAGTGACAGATGGAACAATGCCCATAATGGCTCTAAGCGCAACAACCGTGATGACTGGCGTAATACTGGGAGCAAAAGAGATAATACATGCTACAGCTTCAGGCAAACAGGCCGATGTTGGCGAGGTCAGGATTGCCGTTTCAGCCATGACCTGGAGCAAAAAGGGAGCAGTGGTCATGAATTAAGTGATGTGCCAACCCTACGCCAATCAAAGAAGACCCTCCACGCTCCCACAGCAGATCCAACAGTATCCGTTTCTCATGCACCCTCGACGTATGGTGGTAGAGGTCATTACGATCGAGGCTTCATCGACGAGTGGAAACGCGAAGTCGCAGCAAGCGAAATAGCAAGCGAGGCAAGTGGTTCACAAGCCACGGGGAGACACAAAGGCACCAGCTCTCGATCCGGCTCTCGAGGGCGTGCTAATGAAATAAATCGGTTAGTAGAACATCTTCCTACCGATGATAACTGCCAATTCTATCTTACTGGTCGATGTACCATCGGTGACAATTGCCCTTCTTTTCATGATGCAGTCGCTTCAGACATAAGTGACAATGAATGTCTCGCTCTTGCAGATGGTCGGGAGGTACTTGGTGATGAAAAAAGGCATGGGGGCAGAGGAAAGGGGAGTAGGAGAGGGACACACAAAGATTCTCTGAGCGACAAAATCGAGAATAGAGCGGAAAATGATGATACCGAACTCAGTCATGTTGTCAACAGTAACAAGGGCCACGATGACCAGCGGGATGATGTGTTCATGAGAGGGCCTGAGGAAGAGATCCAGATCAATGTATCTCGAGGGCAAATTTCTTGTAAGACAGGGGAGTCCCATCACTTTGTTCACGTTGAATGTGAGCAGCCAAGTTCAGAGGTGTGTCTAGATCACTCACTTCTGGCCTTGGATTGCTCATGAGTTCACCAGAGGAGTGTGAAAAATCAGCGACTTGTGGATGGAGAGGATGAAGAACAGGAAGACGTGTCGGAGCCCGGTACACGGAGCCATGCATCAGATATTGATTCACAGACAGAAGTAAAAGAAGTATGTTGCATGAGCTTCATAAAGCCTTCATTAACTTGCATGTAGCGTGACTATGGTCACCCCCTCGTTGAAAGGTCCATCTTTAATTGTGCTGTCACCTTCGGCCAGAGCTGTTTACCGGATGAAATCATGACCGGGACTGACTCCCATGCTTTAACACTGGAGGGTCCTCCTGGTATTTCAGAAGCTCGTGTTCACGATTATGCCCACAAATTTGGCCCGATAAAAGACATCATCATCACACCAGATGTGCCTGTGACAGTTGAAGGCAGCGAAGATGATGAAGAAGAGGATGAGGAGAACAGACCCCAAAAATCTGCTGTCCGTATCGAGTTCAAAGATATGAAGGATGCGGCAGCGGCAGCTAGAAGCTTGAAGGATCAGGGTGCTATTCTCGCTGATGCAATACCCATTGAGCCAGCGAATATGAAGAGTACTTGGGTCAGATTCAAGTGGCCTCATGTTACGCGCGCTGCATGGATCTACTACTCAAGCATCACTGAGGCAAAGACGATGACCGAAAAGCTTCACGGTTCCTTCTTTCGAGAGAGGAAGATAACGGCTTCTTCTCTGCGACCAGACAAGCGGCAGAAGGACTTATTTGCAGTCAAACTTGAACGACTTCCTGCAGACACAACAAGGGCGGATCTGGTTGACATCAGCCAGAATTCTAGGCTTATCACCATCAGCGAACTTACCTATACCGCAAGGCCCCGAGAAGTGTTTCAGCAATCTGCAGGGGTCAAATTCTTCGTCAATATTCCGGAAGATCCTGCCAAGCTTGGTGCAGTGGCATTTGCTTGTCTGGACTCTGAAGACTCCATCCTCCGAACACTACAGATGCATGGAACAAAACCTAAACTTATTGGCAAGCAAGAACTCACCGTCGAGAGAGTTTGGTTCGTTCAATATAGCTTACCTACCGATGTATTCAAGTCGGTATCGACAGAGGTAGCAGCTCTTCAGATACAATACGAAGGACGGGCTCAGGTGGAATCGTGCGAGTTTGGGGATCATTACATGGTTTACCTTCATGCACATTACGAAGAGACTGAAATATTTGTTCAGGCAAATTTTTCTCTACAAGCAATTTGTCATGGCTTGATTGTCGTAGCTCTGAACGATCAACCAGAATGGGACGACTACTTATACTCCACGAGTAGCATCAAAGTCATCGAAAACCTGAATTCCAAGAACAGTTTCTACATCTTCCCAAATTTATCAACCCGTCAAATCCACGTATTTGGCTGTGGCATTGATCAGGATAAAGGAGTTTCAGCGGTCAAAAAACTTCTACAAAGAGTGCGAGGGTCGTGTCGAGAATATCCAATACATCGCAACGTCATACGGCAGCTAGTTGACGGTGGGTTGACTGAGATACAAGCTGCTGTTGGTGCAAACAAACTTTCGCTCGATGTAATCCGCTCTGTCCTGATTGTCAGGGGAGAAGATTCAGTGTTGATGCAGAAGATTCACCATCTCTTGGACTTTTTGCCCTCAAAAGAGACTCTCAAGCGCTCGCGGCAACTTTGCTCCGTCTGCAAGCTAAAATCAGGCGGTAGCGAGCGGAATCCCACGGTCAAATTACTCTGTGGACATGTCTATTGTGGAGCATGCCTGAAGAATGCCTTAGTTTTCGCCGCGCAGAACCACTCAGCCCCTGTAAAATGCATTAGTCGAGGTCCAGCTTACGACCTTGAGAGGGATAGCATATGCGGTCAACCGATTGCATACACAACGGCTCGGGACCTTCTCCCTCTCCCTATGGAACCGGACTACCTCAAAGTCACATTTCTTTCCTCCATCCATTCTAATCTTGATGTATATTTTTTCTGCCCTTCATTGCAATGTAACACGGTCTATCGACGCGGGGAGTCCGAGACTATCATTCGTTGTTCAATTTGTCGAGCTTGGTTATGTCTGTTCTGCGGGTCTATGAGCCACGATGGACTAACGTGTGAAAAGGCGAAGGAGATGAGAATGAGTATCCCTAGATGATGTTGATGTACTTTACTAGATCGGTAACACTATCATAAAAGTTTTTGTATCATTTACAAACTTCCAGGTTCGGCATCGACATGATAAGTCTCGAAATGAACTCCTGATCTCCACCGGATACCCGCAAGCAACGAACATTAGGAAGTATCCAGAGTATAATACTGGGAGGACGTCCCGGTGGAGTGATTACTATTTTTGGGGGAGAGATTTCGGTTTCTGTCCACAGGGACTCCAGATTCAAGAATTCGACAGTGCTTGGAAAATCAATGAAGCGTGCCCAGTCGAAGATATCGTATAGATCTACATCGATGTAGCGCACTGTGAGCGTTCGAAAATTCGGTAACCCTCCGAAAACACGTATGTGGTATAGTAAGTCGGATAATGCAACACCCATCGGAGGTTCTGCACTCCAATGCACAGCGCGGATCGGTGAACTAGGCTGCGAAATCTGGAGCGTGATCGCACGGCAAAGCTCCGAGACTTTGCTCGTTGGTGTGATGGGGAATGGTCTCGTACCCTCACGCATTGCTTGAAGAAACCTGTCGACAAAAGATGGACAAGGTATATGGACATCCACCGAAGATACTCGTATGAATGTAGCAAGGACATCTCGGTTGACGAGTGGTAAAGATGTCATGAGTATGATGCGTTCAGTCAAAGTACATGGAAGCTCCCAAGCTCTGACCATGACCTCTTCCACAAGCTCTGGAGGAAGACGAGGAACGAGTTTTGTCGAAAGAGGTGAGAAATCGGACATTAGCACGTACAATTATGCTGAAGGGTTTTTAAGTCTCGCCTTACCCCTTTCTGAAAGAACTGAGACAGCAGGACCCCTGACTTTCCGAGTATGTAGGGCATCACAAGATATGGAGAACCCAAGCTTCATGAGTTGGCCCGACTTGTTTCCTCTGGACGGCAATAAGACTATGCGAAACATGCTCGGAGTCCACATTGGATGTAGAATTCAGCCTCGGGAAAGTGCTCCGCACCCATCGGGTAAAGACTTCTTGGCACTGATCACAGAGACTCCTTGGCATTTATCAGAGACGAACGATATGACATGTACACTAAATGCACAAAATCATAATTGAGTAGACTCGTCAGAATTCAAGATTAAAGTGACAAAAAATTCAATCATCTCGAGGAATGTACTTATTTCCATATCTAGTTCCCGTGTGAGCCAAGAAAAAGTCGCGTCGAAAGTAATACTTACGCTCGTTGACTGTATGAATTCCCTTTAATCCCATGATCGTATTGCCGAAATTTTGGTGATTATAACGGAAGATTGAGGAAGAGAGATCCCAATAGGATCGAGTATCTATCAGTTCATGGGTACCTCATTTAGTGACCTCCTGTTCAAGTGGAAATGTGCTCTACTACATACCTGTATTTCCTGTCATCATTCCTGGCGCAACTATGACGTTGCCAGAGCCTTGCAGTCCACGGTACATATTATAAGTGGCTTTGATGGTCCCAGAAAGAAGCTGATATGGGGCAGCTTTCGTACTAGTGATGGGTGCAGGTTCAAGCGCATCTTTGAAAATATCCGAAAGGGTAAGGCTACCGGAAGAAGGCTCTCTGGCGTCGGAAATGCTTTCACCAAAAGCGGTATACGTGAGGTTGTACTTCTTGGCGAAAGATCTCAGGAGATTAATATCTCTGGATTTTGTCTCCTTCAATGAACTATAACTTGAGGTGAGTGGAACTGAACCTGGTCCTAATCAGTGATTGACCTGGATACTGCAACACGATGGTTGACGATGGCGTGCGCTTGCTCAGGAAGGGCATTCGACTTGATTCCACCACTGATGATATCAATGGCCTGTGTCGTGCCAAGTAGACTCCTGAAAACTCGGTCCTTCGCGAGTATCCCGGTCAATTCGTACAGAGCAGTGTCAGAATTCAGTGACCGGAGAATCAAGTTCCGAAATTCTTCGGGTAACCCACTCGCATGTTCCGCAAAACACTGAAGGTACTCGTACATGGGGTCTTCACGGGTCTGAAGGACTGACACTTGAGCAACGACCATCTGACTATTTTAGATAAAGGACGCACGAACTGAATCTGGAAAGGGTTTTTTTCAAACTCTACTAACATCGCAGCGAGCATCCCAATCGACTATAGTTAGCAAAGTCAGAAGATAGGTCAAGTCATGAAAGGCAGAGATACCGTATGGTCAGGAGGAATACTTGAATGGCCACCAGCTGTTTCAACTTCAACATTGACATTGATGTATCCTTTCTCTGCAATCCCAGGCGTTGCAAAAACAGTATCATACTCCTGTCCGAAGCCAGCTAAAAGGACATCGGTCAATTGTACCTTTCAACCACAGATCCTATATCACCTCCTTCATCAATAACGAAGGCAAATCCATCTTTCCCGTAGAGGTCCAAGAGAAAATGACCTATGTTGGCAGCACCCTGAACAACTATTAGAATCTGGTAATGATCAAAGGAAAGGGGGCACCCAACCTCTTGTCCACTAGCTTCCTCGTCAAAGCCAAATGCAAGTACAATGGTACGGGTCGGTTGGAAACCGTTGGAAATCAGAGTTTCAATCGCAGAACTGGGAAGATTCCATCATTGTTTTGGCCATTGAATGATAGAAGACAAAACTAACAGAATAGCGATAAGACCGCTCTTGTCGTCAGAGCTTCCGCGACCCCAGACACTCTCACCTAGAGCCTGACATTAGCTTCAATTGATCTGGAATTCCTACGTCAGCAGACTTCACCATCAAAGTACCCGGAGAACGGAGGATGGGTCCAGTCATCAACAGTTCGAGTTTCAACAGGTACGACATCTGACAGATTGGATGAATAGATCAGCAGTTACTTGTCGGATAACCCCACACCTTCGTGAGCAGCTAATAAGATCGGTTTCAAAGCAGGAGAGGATCCTTCCCATTCAAAAACCTGGCCATATGTGTTGACTCTCGTCAACTTGAAGGCTGAATGCCTATAGCAATGTTACATACTTGCACTCAAACAAGTAAATGAGCTTACACAAGTGGAAAAGCATTCGCAAGGTACTCTTGAAATGGTATCATCACCTCCCATCGCGGATCAACGCCGACAGGATCCATTCCATCCCAAGATTCAGTTCTGGGATTACGTCAACATACTAGGACACGACGTACGTCAGTGTGCTTACGGGATCTGCACGGCATGACTTAACCAGTCGACAGCCTTCAACTTGAAGTTATCTGATAGAACTGTTACGCTGATATTGTTCCAGAGTTCACTATGCTTTTGCGGAAACAGTATGTCTGATTGCATGCAACTTCCTCTATCTTGCGTTTCCAAGGCTGTCGGTAGAGCAACTCCATTGTGGTATT
>Ga0153938_1000234_pt1 | contig 21664 bp, 22 predicted proteins | sample TSNY022MetaG_FD_104740 | JGI IMG/M metagenome (GOLD analysis project Ga0153938, IMG submission 104740) | Attine ant fungus gardens microbial communities from New Jersey, USA - TSNJ022 MetaG | ecosystem: Host-associated > Fungi > Mycelium > Unclassified | place: USA:New Jersey: Brendan T. Byrne... | reverse complement strand
ATGAATTAAAGTTTATTAATTTGTTTATATTCCAATTCAACCGGGGTTTCACGACCGAAGATTGAAACATTTGCGCGTAATTTAGATTTATCAGGATAAACTTCGATAATATCTGCAATAAAGTCAGCAAACGGTCCTGAAATAATTCTGACTTTATCACCTGCTTTAACATCAAGTTCAATTTTTTGAGTTGTTGAAGTTGATCTGTTAATAATCTTTTTAATTTCGCTGTCACGCGCAGGAATAGGTCTTTTGGCGGAACCGACAAATTTGGTAACACCTGCTGTATGTCTTACAACATACCAGCTGTCCTCATCCATAATCATTTCAACAAGAACGTAACCCGGGAAGATTTTTTCTTCTTTTTCTTGTTTTTTCCCGCCTTTTAACTGGGTAACAGTTTTTTGAGGAACTTCGACTCTAAATATTTTTTCACCCATGTTCATATATTCAATACGTTTTTCAAGGTTTACTTTAACCTTATTTTCATGTCCGGAATACGTATGAACAATATACCAGCGTTTTTGAGCTGTTTTTGTTTTCTTTTCCTCTTGTACAACCTCTTGTTGAGAAGCCTCTAGGGCTTTTTCTTCATTCAGTTGTTCTTCCATTGATTTTTCTTTTTTTGCCATAAGCCACCTTTATATGATTTTATTTATTTTAGTAATCCAAAGATTCCTTTAAAAATTATATCGATTAAATACACTGCTACAGTAAATACAAACACAATAACAATTACGAATATTGTTTCTGACACAACCTGACGTTTCTCAGGCCAGCTAATTTTACCCCATTCTGATCTTACGCCTCTAAAGTAGGTCTGAACTGCACTTGTGTCTTTATTCATTTTTTGGTTCATTTTTATATTCCTTTTGTTATTTGTCTTGAAGTTAAATCGCGCCCTGAAGGACTCGAACCCTCGACATTCGGCTTTGGAGACCGACGTTCTACCAACTGAACTAAGGACGCATCTTTATTTTGTTTTCAATCCTCTGTTCAGTTGGTAGAACTTATTTTAAAGTCCGTTCGGCTCTGCCTCACTGGGCAACTGAACTAAGGACGCATATCGAAAGCTGGGAGGACGAGGGACAGGAAGTTCGGTGTCTGTCTTCTAAGCTTCTTAGCCATTATTTTGTTTTCAACTCCTTGTTCAATCAAGTATTGTTTTACTATACAACCGAACTAAGGACGCATATCGGGAAGCTAGGAGGAGAGAGAACAAGAAGTCCGGCTGCCTGCCTTCTGAGCTTCTTCGCTGCTACTTTGTTTCCTTGTGCGGTGTGGTTTTTTTACATCTTGAACAGTATTTTTTCAGTTCTAATCTTTCTTTGATGTTTTTTTTGTTTTTTGTTGTTGTGTAGTTTCTTTCTTTACATTCTTCACAAGCAAGAACTACCATTTTGTCTACTTTTCCTTTGATACCCATTGTTTTATTTCCTTTTGTTTTAATTAATTTGACTTTTTGCTCTGTTGAGTTTATTAAACAAACTCTTATGTCGCTGTAGTTAAGTTCAGCCATGCAAAACCTTGTCCTTCGAAAAGCCTTTTTCGGCTCACTCCGGCTTCGCTTTTTAAAAAAGAATGCGTTCTCCAACACATTCTGATTAATCGGCTTATGATAACATAATAAACCAAACAAAATAAATTGCAAATATTTTGTTAACAATCTATAAGTTAAATCAGCTGTCTTGACAATAAAAAAAAGACTAAAATAATTAGTCTTTTTTTATTTTTTATTTTTTTAATTTATTTAATAATAAAATTAGCGGCTCTTCCTCTGTCCATATTAGGTAAATTATTATCCCCAAAAGATTCTGAGCGGAGTTTTTCCATGTGCACTTGACCGTTCTTAACTATTTGTTGAAGATGGCCCAAATCACGCTCAAGATTTGTCAAAACCTGTTCTGCATAAATTTCTGCGCCTTCTTTAGTTTTTAACGCTTCTTCGCGAGCTTGAAGTCTGATATTTTCAGCTTCTTCTGAAGCTATTCTTTTAAGTTCTTCACATTCTTCCTGAACTTGAGATCTTATTCTTATGCCTTCTCTTTCAAGAGCTTTTATAAAGTCAGCTTCGCTTAATTTTCTTTCAGCTTCCGTCTGAGCATCATATATGATTTTTTCAGCTTTCTGCTGCGCTTCCATCTGCATTTCTTCTTTACGTCTTAAAAAAGCACGCGCTTCTTGCACTTCCACAGGCAATGTTGCATAAATCCTGTCAATTAATGTTTCAATCTCTTTAGTTTTAATTACCGAAAATTTATTGGGAATTAGCGTAAAGCTTTCTTCCAAAGACATCTCCAATAATTTTAATAAATCATATACTCCATTTTGCTGCATAATATCACATATACCTTTCTAATATGGTGGGTATCCCTTATATCCATTCTTTTCAGACCCTCTGTCAGATTACTGGCATGACTTTTGAAATCTACTCCAACATCCTGATACTTACATTCTACATAAGCAGCCCAAAATTGTCAAATTATTCACAACCTAATAACATGAATATTTTAACAAATCTTAGCGGATTTTATATTGCTTATTTAAATAATCACATACAGGTTTAGGAACAAATTTTGAAATATCGCCTTTATTCATCAAAATTTCTCTTACAGTACTTGACGATATAAAGTTATATTTTGGTTTTGTAATCAGAAATACGGTTTTAATCTTATCAGATAATGCACTGTTAGTCTGCGATAATTGCATTTCGTATTCAAAATCGGAAACAGCTCTTAATCCTCTGATCAAAACCTGCGCTCCTTTTTCTTTTGCATAATTTATTGTAAGCCCTTCAAAACAATCCACTTCAACATTAGGAATATCTTTAATACTTTCTTTGATAAGCTGAACTCTCTCATCGACAGTTAAAAACCCGTTTTTCTCGAAATTGCCTGCAACTGCTATGATAACCTTATCAAAGATTTCAGCACTGGTTTTCAATACATCTAAATGTCCTTTTGTAATCGGGTCAAAACTTCCCGGGTAAATTGCGATTTTCATATTCTAATTATAATCCAAAAATAAGAATATATTTTATTAATTTTTGTAACAGAAAATGCATTTTTATATATAGAATGCATTACAAATATATAAAAATAATATGAACGAAGCTTTTTTGCACTAAAAAAGCACCTCTTTAACAGAAGTGCTTTTTATATTTTTTAATTGACTATTTAAGTCTTACATTAACAGCAGCGCCTTTTTTAGAAAGCTCGATTTTATCTTCTCTTGCTAACCATCCAAGACCTAGATCTGCAAAATTGCTTTTAATATCTAATTCTTTTTTCATTTTAGAGAAAGAAGACTCTCCGTTATTCATTAGATAATCGTAAATTTGTCCTGCTGAAACTCCGATTTGTTCTTGTAGTTCTTGCATTTTGACCTCCATGCGTTTTCCTGTGTTACATATGTCTCCGTTTAATTAACTTTATAATAGAACAATTATTTCAAAAAAGCAATAGTATATTATAATAAATTTGAATTCTTTGAGAGCCTTTCATGATACAATTAAGTTATGTAAGGAGTATGAATTTTGTTATTAAACGGAGATTTATCATCAAATAAAACCGAAATCCTGATAGAGGAATATGCAAAGCTTTTAAATTCAGGCTTTGACTCGTCAGAAATTCTTGTGCTTGTGCAAAATTCAAGTTTAAAAAATAAATTTATTCAAAAAACATTAGAAAAATTAGAAATTGAATCTGTTGAAAAATTAGAAGTCCATTCATTTTTTTCGCTTGTATATAACACAATAATTGATAACTGGGCTTTTATTGAGAACGGAAATCCTTATGATAATCCTAAAATTTTACCGAATCTTGCAGGATTGGAAGTTTCGCAATTTATATTAAAAGATATCTTAAAAGAAGTTCCATTCAAAGGTTATAACTCTAAAAAATCACTTCTCCATCAGATTTTCAGAAGATATTCTCTGATTGTGCAAAACAATCTTTCCGATAAAGATATAGAAGAACGTTCAAGAATTTTGAAAGAAAGTTTTGCCGATGATGCAAAAATTGTTTTGAAAAAGTTACTGGCTAAAACATTAGCATTGCGGGACTTTGATTATCTTAGGCAGACGCTTGTTTTCAATTATGTTTATAAAAATACAAAATACTTTGAGAAAATCAAATATTTAATAATAGACGACGGGGATGAAATAACTCCTGTCTGTTTCGATTTTATAAAACATCTTGCGCCTCAGCTGAAAGATGTTTTTATAACGTATGACAGACATGGCGGAAGCCGTTCAGGCTATTTAAGCGCTGACAGAACAGCTGTTTGGGAATTTGAGAAATTATTTAATCAAGAGTCAAAAGTTGTAGAAACTCAAACCAAACTAAAAAACGATGCTGAAATTATTTATGAAAATATTACTTTGGGTAAAAATGAAAAATTGAAACATTTTTCGCTTCAATCTCCATCAAAAAGAGCATCTATGCTGGATTCTGCTATCAAAAAAATAAACGAACTTACGGGCAAAAAAGGTATTTTACCATGTGAAATTTCAATTATCACACCTATAATAGACGATATGCTGAAATTCACCTTAAAAGAAAATATTAAAAACAGCACAAATTTAGTATTCATGTCAGGGAGTGAAAAATTAATCCAAAACAAACTTGTTTTATCAACTCTTGTTATTTTGAAATTAAATACGGAGTTGAAAAATGACCTGAGCGAATTTGATATAAGGTCTATTTTATCGGATATTCTCGGGATTCCTGTTAAATATTGCAAGGATATATTAGATAATTTCGAAAATAGCAAAACTTTTATAGAACACAAATTTATATTAGATGAATACACCGAAAAATATAGTAAATTTTTGAAACTTATTGATTCGCTATCAAAGACAGACGCTAAATTATCCGAGCAGGTATATGAAATTTATCAAAGTCTTATTGAATTTGGTGCGATAGATTATAGAGAATTAACTAAATTTAATTTCTTTATTAAACAGCTTCAGGATTTTGAAAATGTGTTCGGTGATGAATTCAGAAAAAGACAAACTGAAATCATAACTCAAATTGAAAACTCTATAATTGCGGAAAATCCTTATTCCGTATTGGAAATTATGGAGCGAGACCTTGTTATTGCAACTCCTCAAAAAATCATTGACAATCAGGTGAGAACAAAATATCAATTCTGGCTTGATGTATCAAGTGATGAGTGGATAAAAAGCGATACAGGACCTTTATACAATGCATGGGTATTCCAGCGCGGTTGGGAAAAAGATGAGTTTACGATTGATGATAATATTGAGCTTTCCAAAGAAAAAACAGCAAAAATTCTGAGAAAACTGACGCTTTGCGCGGACGAGAATATTTTTGCGTTTGCGAGTTTATTTGACGGGAACGGTGTTGAAAACTTCGGAGGGATAGAAAATTACATTAAATTTGAAGATACACAAATTTCTGTCACAAACATAAAACCTATAATCCCTCGTGATGACCAAAAGCCGGTGCTGGATTACAAAAATGGAAAAATGGCAATCTCCGCTGTTCCCGGCGCCGGCAAAACAACTATTCTGCTTGCATTAATACTAAAACTCCTCGACAACGGAATAAATCCTGATAATATATTTATTATGACATACATGGAATCTGCCGCAAGAAATTTCAGAGACAGAATAAAAACTCTCCGTCCTGATTTAAGCCAAATTCCAAATATAAGCACTATCCACGGACTTGCGCTGCGAATACTTAAAGAAAACGGAAATTTTGAAAGACTTGGATTATCCTCCGATTTTGAGATTTGTGATGATACGCAAAGATCAAGAATAGTAAGAGAAATTTCAACCAAATTAAAACTAAAAAAAACCGAGACTGACGAATTTGACCGTGCAATTTCAGTATTTAAATTTTCACAGGGAACTTTTTCCGGAGTTACAGATACTAAAGTTGCTAAATTTAAAAATTTTTATGAAGGATATCAAGCTGTTTTGAAAGAAGAAAACTTAATAGATTATGACGATATGTTGATTTCTTCCGTTAAACTGCTGGAAGAAAATCCGGATATTCTTGCATATCATCAGGATATTTGCCATTACATAATAGAAGATGAAGCGCAGGATTCATCATCCATTCAACAAAGATTAATTAATCTTCTCAGCGCGAAAAGCAAAAATCTTATCCGCTGCGGCGACATAAATCAAGCTATTACAACAACATTTTCCAATGCGGATGTTGAAGGTTTCAGAAGATTTATTACCGAAAATGATAATGTAAGTATGGACCGCTCCCAGCGCTGTGCAAAAGATATTTGGTCGCTTGCAAATGATTTGGTTCTCTGGGCGGAGGATAAGGAAGAATACAAAAACGCTTTTTTTAGAATTTTTATGAGACCTGTTGACGGACAAAATCCTGTAAGCGACAATGCAATTTTTTCAAAAATATTCAATAATACTTTTGAAGAAAAAAATTATATTCTGAAAATAATAAAAAATATTTTCAACAAAAATCCGAAAGCAACCGTTGGAATTCTTTTACGAAATAATTTTCAGGTTGCGCAATGGATGAATTTTATAAATGACAGCGGATTAAAAAGTATTACTCGGAGTGAATGTCTGGAGCAGAAGTCTATTTTCAGAACAATTTTTGCAATAATGCAAATGATTTTACATCCGTTTGATAATAATGTAATAGCTGATAATTACGAAATTCTTTCTGAAATGGGATTATACCGGCAGCGTCTTGCTTCCGAAATAAGAAAATTTGAAACTCCGTTTATGCAAGCTTGCTGCGATGATATCGATAATATGTATCTGGCGCAATTTTACTGGGATTTGACTTACTGGCTTTCTTTCCCGCATCTTGCTCCCGAAGAATTAGCTATAAAAATCGGTTTGCATTATTATTCTTCCGAAATTGAAAAATCTAACGTTTATTTAATATCAACATTAATAAAAAGATTAGGTACAAGTAACAAGAATTTTGAAAACATATTAAACAGGCTTGCAGAACTTGCAAAAAAACCTTCTTTGAGCGGATTCAAGTTCTTCTCGGAAGAAGACGAAAGTAACCGTGAATTTTTGGCGGGGAAGGTTCAGATTATGACGCTTCATAAGTCAAAAGGAGATGAGTTTGATTATGTATTCTTGCCTGAAATGGCAGAGAAAAATCTTACTCTGGATTTTGAACAAATAAAATTAAAATCATCCGATTTTATGGAAAACATAAGAAGAACAAGCATTGAATATAAGCCTAAAACAGAATTTGATTTAAAAAGAGAGCTGGTTTCCGAGAATCTGCGGCTGCTTTATGTGGCAATTACACGCGCAAAAAAATATTTATATTTCACTGTAAGCGAAAAAACAAAATCGTTTGAAAAAATGATTCCTCAAGAACCGAGTACTGTTTTTCATTCACTTTTGAAAGGAGGAGCTGTTAATGAATAATTTTTCTCCCAATATGTTGAAAACATTTGAAGAATGTCCTAAAAAATATTATCTTAAATATATTGAAAAAATTTCTATCCCGCAAAAGGCAAGTTTTTTTGAAAAGGGTAAGAAAATACATGCGCTTGCGCATTATTATTTGAGAGGTGATGACATTTCGAAACTTGAATTCGCTCTATCAACTGAAGAAAAACAATTGTGGGAATCTCTAAAATCCAATGAATACTTCCAAAAAAAATATGTGAATTCAGAATATAATCTATCGTGCCGAATTGACGATTTTTGGATAGGCGGACGTCTGGATGCGGTTGTAGAAGATGTATGTCATTCTGAACCATCCTGTCATCCTGAACATCGGATTGACCTCCGTGTTTCAGGATCTCTTAATTATTATATCCTCGATTACAAAACAGGTTCAACCCCTAAAAATCCCGAAACTGATTTTCAGACAATAGTTTATCTGCTCGCATTAGACAGCTATATGAAAAAGTATTCTGAATTAAGCGGCAAATCTTATTCTATAACTTTTATATATATTGATTTAAAAAACAATCAAAATCACATAATAGAATTTAATGACTCTTTAAAAACACAATATAAAAAAGCAATTACAGACATTTGCACACAGATAAATACGGTTAAAGATTTTGATAAAATTACAAAGAAATGTGATTATTGCGAGTTCAATAAAATCTGCAATTGATAAACAAAAAAGCTGTCAATATTGACAGCTTTTTTGTTTAATTTCAATATAATTTTTGATTATTTGAATTCTACTGTTCCGCCTGCAGCTTCGATTTGTTTTTTCATAGCTTCAGCATCTTCTTTTTTAACGCCTCCTTTTATTTCTTTCGGAGCAGCGTCTACTAAATCTTTAGCTTCTTTCAAGCCAAGACCTGTGATAGTTCTTACTTCTTTAAGAACAGCGATTTTGTTAGCGCCTGCAGAAGTTAATACTACAGATACTTCAGAAGCTTCCGCTTCAGCTGCTTCACCGTTGCCTGCCGCAGGAGCTGCAGCAACTGCTACAGGAGCCGCTGCTGATACGCCGAATTTTTCTTCCATAGCTTTTACTAATTCAGATGCTTCTAATAAAGTTAATTTTTCGATTGATTCTAAAATTGATGTTACGTTACTCATTGTGATTTCTCCTTTTTATTTTTAATTTCGTACTTTTTCTTTTGTAATGTATGTGTTGCTTTTAACAAATGTATTTACACCTTAAGGAAGTCCGAACGATGTAAACATTATGTTTGCTAAGCTGCTTTTGTGTCTCTGACAGCTGCCACAGCTCTCGTAAGAGATGACATAACCGCGTTGACAGAGTTTGCAATTCCTGATGCCGGTGAATTGATAGAACCGAGTATTTTTGCATACAGTTCTTCTTTTGAAGGTAAGTTTGCCAATGCTTCAGCTTCTGCAGCTGTCAGTAATTTACCGTCAAGAGCACCGCCAATGATTGCGCCTTTTTTTGTATCTTTGATAAATTTAGCTACTGCTTTAGCCGGACTTATCTGATCTTCAAAACCGAACGCAATAGCGATTGGTCCTTTGAAAGAATCAGCAAGCACTTCGAAATCTGTGCCTTTAACAGCAATTTTTGCAAGAGTATTTTTGGTTACCATGTAATCTCCGCCTTCTTTTTGAATTGCTCGGCGAAGAGATGTGATTTGATCCACAGAATAACCTTTATATTCTGTCATAATTGCTACTTGGGCTTTTTCGATTTTTGCTTTCAGAGTATCTATTTTATCTGATTTAAAAGCTTTTGTTGCCATTTTTAGCTCCTTTACTTTGTAATTTTATCGACCTTATCTTGGATTATTCGGGTCGGGTTCGTTTCACTCACTCGACGCCTCCCTCCTTCTTGACGTGACATTTAGTCACTTCAAGTGGAGTCCTTCGAAAATCCGCTTCTTCCAAATACTAAAAAGACTTTGCGTCTAATTAAATTTGGACCGCAAAATCTTACACAAATATATTTTAAACAATGCTATTTAAATAATATTTTTCTTGGTTGTTCGCCTTTAACGGGTCTTCGACCGTCGCCTTCGCGCCGCTCTGCGCCCTCAGCTCACAATCCGCGTGTAACCTCGATTAGCCGTTAGTTCTAACATTTAATGCCATATTGGCAGCTAATTGTCTGCGGTTTATATTTAAACAATAACAAAAGAGTAAATCATTGTCAATAAAATCCGTTTAGATTTGTTAAGTTTATTTTTTAATATTTTTTCTGTTTAACTTTTCTCATAAGAGACCAAACATTTTCAGTATTAGTCAGCGAATACTTACCTTTCATGGCTAAATCATACTCTCTTATCGGTTCCATTTCATATCTTAATTTAAAATTACCGTAACACAAAGCTTCGCCCTGTATTCTTAACATTAGCAATTTTTGCATAGTAGGATAGACTTCTTTAAATTCTTTATTTTTATCATAAGCTTCTACTGCAACATAACTTGACAGCAGCCATCTGTCTTTCTTCATTTTTTCACGGATATCATTAATGGAACCGTCAATGTATTGAAGAAATCTATCTATATCAGTAAAGTTATTAAGCAAAATAATCATCTTATTATCTGTTTTTGCAAACTTACAATTTGGAAAAATTTTTAAAGCATCATAAAATTCTTTAAAAGCTTCATCCGCTTTTTCTTTAACACCTTCTTCGGCATCACCGCCCCATTTTTTGTCAATCATCAGACTCTTTGCGGAAAATTCAACCAGAACGGCAATGCTGCTCATCTGCATTATATTTTTTTCCATGTCCTTTTGAAGATCCGAGTTGAAATTATTTTCTATTTTTTCCAAACATTCATCTATGGAATATTGAATATATTCCATTGCTCTGTATATAAAAATTTTTATCTTGGTCAAACAAAATACAATACCCAGTGAAAACAAGTCAAACAAAAGTAATGAGCCGTCAAAAGATACGCCGCCGAATTCAATGTCTTTTCTATAGAATGCATGCATAAATCCGATTATAGCATTTGCTAAAGGCGAAACAAAATCAAAATAGAATAAACCTACTAAATCTAAGAACCAATATGTAGCAGTCAAAAATACCAATACCATAAGTGTAATTTGTATTACAAATAATATATTTACAAAGAATTTTAGTATTTTTTGAAGAAGCTTATATATTTGTAACATCTGACCTCACCTTATGCTAATAATATATTATCTATTAATCTTACTTTACCAACCTTAACTGCAATGAAAACTATAGTATCATTATCCGCCTGCTTCTTTTCTTCCAAATCATCTTTATCTCTAAATTCAAGATACTCTAAATTATGATTGTTATTTAAGAATGCATACGATGTTTCCGTTAAGTGTTTCACATCAGTTATACCGCTATTATAACATGATTTTATATTTAATAAAATCTTATTTAAAATAAGAGCATCATTCTTTTGTTCTTCCGATAAGTATTTATTCCTGGAACTCAGTGCCAGACCGCTTTCTTCTCTTATTATAGGGCAGGAAATTATTTCAACGGGAATATTTAAATCTGTTACCATTTTCTTAATAATTATTAACTGTTGCGCATCTTTTTGCCCGAAAAAAGCAAAATCAGGCTGAACTATATTGAAAAGTTTGCTAACCACTGTACAGACACCGTCAAAATGTCCGACTCTTGATTTTCCGCATAATATATCGGTGTAAAAATACGGAGGCACTACCGAGGTTGAATGGTTAAATGGTTGAAAGGTTGAAAAGTTGTCATACATTTCTTCAACACTCGGAGCAAATACCAAATCTACGCCTGCTTCTTTGCACATTTTATAATCTTCTTCAAGCGTTCTGGGGTATTTTTCAAAGTCTTCATTCGGTCCAAATTGGATTGGATTTACAAAGATTGATACTACTGTTTTATCACATTTTGAAATCCCTTCCTCAATCAAACTCAAATGACCTTTATGCAAAGCTCCCATTGTCGGAATAAGACCTATAGTAAAGCCTTCTTTTTTCCACTTTTTTATCTGTTCTCTTACTTCCACTATACTATGTACGAGCATTTTTAAACCTCTGCATGCAGCATTAACTGCCTCAATTCTTCCTCGCTTAATCTAAAAATCTCCTGTTCACCGGGGAAATTGCCGTTTTTCACATCATAATCATACTGTTTTGCGCAATCCGAAATCAGCGTTTTCATATCGCCATAGCGGCGTGCGAATTTCGGCTTAAATTCGGAGTATTTACCAAGCATATCATCACAAACTAAAACCTGTGATGTACAATATCGCCCTGCTCCGCAGGAGATTGTCGGTATGCGTAAGTTTTCTGTTATATATTTTGCGCTTTCTTCAGGCACCATCTCAAGAACAATTGAAAACGCGCCGGCTTTTTCTAATTGTTTAGCCTGTTCAAGAATTTGCAAAGTAGCATCATATGATTTCCCCTGAATATTATATCCGCCGATTGTATTTAAAAATTGCGGTGTAAAACCTAAATGACCCATTACCGGAATTCCGCATTCTATACAACGCTTAACAACATTCAAAATATGCTCATTAGCGCCTTCAACTTTTACGGCATTCGCGCCATTTTTAATCAAATCACCGGCATTATTTAAAGCCGTTGTCAAATCTGCATGATAGCTCATAAACGGCATATCGGTCACTACCAGAGCTCTGTTAACACCCCTTGCCACAGCTTTTGCAAATATAATCATTTCTTCAATACCAACAGAATGAGTGGTTTCATAACCAAGGGCAACCATTGCAAGGCTGTCGCCGACCAAAATCACATCTATGCCCGCTTCGTCAAAATACTTTGCCGTGGAATAATCATATGCAGTAAGCATAGAAAATTTTTCGCCCGAGTCTTTTATTTTTTGCAATGTATTCAATGAGACTTTTTTAATCATTTTTAATACCTCAATTTAAAATTATACTACATTTGCAATATCTTGTTCTGCTGTTTTAATCTCTTTATGAGAGAATGCACGTGAGTGTTTATTTTCTTTTCTGTACCAGTAATAAATTGCTCTTGCAACGCGGTTTGAACTATGACGTACAAAACCTTCTTTACTTTCTTCAATAAGTTTTTTAGAAAATAATTTTACACCCAATTTTTTTAAGTTTTCAAAATCCAACTTTACCGGATATGAGTCGGACATTTGGTATTTTACCGCTAAATTTTTAGGTAAATAATCATTCACTAAAACCGCATCCATAATCCTATCACTGCCTGCGTGCTGCATTAATGCATTTACATGATCCGTAACGCTGTATCCGTCGGTTTCACCCGGTTGTGTCATTATATTGCAGACATATATTTTTTTGGCTTTTGATTTTGCGATTTCGTGTGAAATCTCGTTTATAAGAAGGTTTGGAATAACGCTGGTATACAAGCTTCCCGGACCTAAGATAATCAAATCCGCTTCTTTAATGGCGGATATAACATCACCCAAAGCTTTACAATTTTGAGGATCTGTATAAAGTCTTTTAACCTTACCTCTTGCTTCCGGAATATTTGATTCACCTTTTATTATTCTACCGTCCTCCATTTCTGCAACAAGTTTCATGTCATCCAGTGTTGAAGGCAGAACTCTTCCTCTTATAGAAAGTACGTTTGATGATTCTTTTACCGCGCGCACCATATCACCTGTAATAGAACACAAAGCAGTCAGGAATAAATTACCGAAACTGTGTCCTTCCAAGCCTTCGCCTGATTTAAACCTGTATTGGAACAATTCCGTTACCAGATCTTCATCATCAGCTAAAGCCGCAATACAGTTTCTAATATCGCCCGGCGGAAGCATTCCCATTTCTTCTCTCAATCTGCCTGAGCTTCCTCCGTCATCGCCTACCGTAACGACTGCAGTTATATTATTGGTAATTTTTTTAATACCTTTTAATAACATTGCAAGACCTGTACCGCCGCCAACTGCAACAATTTTAGGTCCTCTGTTTAATTTTCTTCTTCTATATAAGGCTTCCAGCAGAGTTTGATTATCAAGTCCGTCTAATATCGAAAGATTTGTTTTTTGCCAGCCTTCGAAAAATATTGCCGCACCGAACATTACCACCGCAAAAGCTATCCACTCGGTTGAAATATTCATTGCAACTTTACGTATAAATTCCGTTATGTAAAATATCGGTTTTATATCAATCAAAATCAACACGCCTAAAGTCATTAAGACAGCACCTAAGAAAATAAGCGCAAACCACCTTTTGACTTGAAGCCCCGGTATTAACCAGCGAGCTTCTTCAGGCATTCTCATGTTATTTTTGAATTTAATCATTCTATTCTACCCAACCTGACGCATATACATTTTTGTAATTTACCGGCAAAGGAGTAACTATTTCCCTCGCTCTTTGTATTAATTCATCCGCATTGCATAATTTGCTTGAAAAATGAATTGTATCGGCTTGAACAATAGTTTTACCGCCTTCGTTATTTGAAACCTGTGAGGTTGACATCAATTGTTTTAAACGTTGAATTAAAACCTCTGTGTTTTCATTATCTCTGGCAGAATAGTTTATAGTTCCGTCAACATTATATATCTTTTCAAGAAAAACTTCTTGCGCAATCGGAATATTTATAGATTCACTCACCTGTGAGATGATATCTCCAGCCGCGCCGCAATATACAAGCCACTGAGATGCTTTTTTAACAGCTTTTGCAATAGAACATGCAAAATTGAAATCTGCTGCAGCCTGTTTATACATTGCGCCATGCGGACGAACGTGTTCTATTTCCATTTTAAAAGTTTTTGCAAAAGACATCAAAGCCCCGACTTGATAAATAACCATAGCTTCAAGTTCATCCTCAGACATATTCATCTGTCTGCAGCCAAATCCCTGGATATCATCAAAACCTATATGCGCGCCAACCACAACATTTTTTTCTTTTGCTTTTAACAATGCTTCTCTAATGCTGATAGGATCTCCTGCATGGAAACCGCAGGAAATATTTACAGAACTCACATAATCAAGGAGTTCGTATTCCTCATCATTTTTATACACCCCGAAACTCTGTGCAAGGTCGCAGTTAAAATCTATATTCTTTATTTGTTTTTTCTCTAAAGTTTCTTGCATAATCACCTTCACTTACCTGATATGTAGTTAATTATACTCCCTAAATATTTATTTTCCAGTATCTTTACATAAACTTTACAGGCAGCAAAGTTAAAAGTCACCAGTCGTCAGTCAGCAGTTCATTATAAAAATAAAACTATGCGCAATGACATGATTCTTTTTTGTCATCCTGAACTTGTTTCAAGATCCCCATGAAATTAATAACAAAGAGATACCGGACAATGCAGTTTGTAAATCGGCTTCGCCTCTACAAACAGTCATTTCCGGTATGACATGGTTGGAAAAAAGGAAACCCATCAACCTATCAACTCTTCAACTACTATTTACACTTAGTTTTGCCGTTCCACTCTAATATTATGTCATTCCGGGCTGTCTTGGATTATTGGCAGTTCGGCGGAGTAACGTCCGCCTCACTCGGACGAACTCGCTGCGCTCCGTTCTTGCCAAAATCCGCTTGACCCGGAATCTATCAATTTGGTTAATTAAATGGATAGATCCTGAATCAAGTTCAGGATGACGCGATGAATTCAGGATGACGGAATGATCACGTCATTGCGTATGTTGTGTCTTAAGGCAGTCGTTGAATTTCACAGGCGCACAAATGATGCAAACTTTGTTTGCCTACCAAGGATAGTCGTCTTTAATCTGCCAGCCGTCACGCATGATTTTTGCCGCACAATATGCCCCTGTACCTGTTTTTGAACAATTTGAATTTATTACAGAGTCTGTTTTGTCATATCCGTCAGGTAAAATTCCTGTAGAAGTTCTTGTCAATTGAAAAACATCCCTGCCATATTTATTAGGTTTATTTCCACCGTTCAAATCAACTCTAACCTGATTGTTAGATCCTGTTGTACCATTTGAATAACCTACACCGGTATAGATAACGAGTGTTACTCCGTCAGAAAGTCTTACGGCTGTTCGCAGATTTTGAGCAATAAAACTCCCGGAATCAGTTGAATTATTCGCATGAACAAAAGGTGTATTGCTATTATAATCACACACTTTATAAGTATTACATTCTTTTAATATATTTAAATAAGGCCGCCAATATTTATCGAAATAAGCAGGCGCACCCATTTCATAAGAATCATCCCAGTGTTGATATTCACCATTATCCACTTCTGAAAGTTTCATTGCCTGATTTAGAATAGAAACTGTCTTTTTTAATTTAGTAACGGTTTCTTGTTTTTTATGATTTGCAATCAATGCAGGCATAGTTAATGCCGCAATTATACCGATTATGCCAAGTACTATTAACAACTCCGCAAGAGTAAATGCTCGTTTCTTAATTCCATTCATGATAACGCAGTCTCCAAAATTCCTCTGTTTATTATTATACATTATATATTATACATTTTCAAGCCTGTACACAAAAAAGAACTGTATTTTCTTATAGAAAATACAGTTCTTTAATCTTTAAATCCAATTAAACTATTTTGCTTGTAATTTATTTACCGCAATTGTTAATCTTGATTTTCTTCTTGCTGCGGTATTTTTATGTAAAATACCTTTTCCTACAGCTTTATCGCATAATTGATAAACTTTTGACATAGCCGCGTCTAATTCTTTTTTATCGCCTTCAGCAGCCAAAGTCAAAACTTTTTTAACTGCTGTTTTGATAGAAGATTTCCACGCTACATTTCTAAGTCTGTTTTTTTCTGCTACTAATACTCTTTTCTTTGCAGATTTAATATTTGCCATAATTTCGGTTTACCTTTCTTGTAGATTGTGACAGTTAATGACTCTGTCGAACCTTGAGGATAACTTCATTTTACATGGAAAAATTTTATTTGCAAGAACCACAACTAAAATGTATGAAATTTGTTTACATACCAAACATTATGTTTGGATCATTCGTGCGCCCTTAACCCGCAAAGATAATCTTGAAATTCCACATGCGCGAAATAGTCTTATAAAGGAGGGTTCGGAAACGTAGTTTCTGACTACTCGTTTCATTTGATCGCGTTTTCTCTTTCTTTGGTTCGTTTCTTTCTCTTTACTCAAGGACTCCGCAAATTTGATTGAGTATCAAATTTGAAGGAGGGAAAGAGAAAGAAATGAACGTTACAAAGATTGTTAAAACATTAACATTGATAGATCCTGCACATTCGCCACTCAAGAAGGCTTGCCGAGTGATTGTGGCGATGGGTAAGGCTCTGCGTTAAATCAAGTTCAGGATGACAAGTAATACAATTGTTCCTCGTCGGTTCGTTTTGCAAAGTTCAGGATAACATTGCGCCTACCAATAATATTATATTTATGTACATAGAAAAAGACTATATGCTACGGGCATTGTCAACTCTGTAAATATTTGTAAAATTATTCATCAGAATTAGTTCTTAAGTATTATATTTTTTACCCGTTTGTGCTATATATTATTATACTGGAAATTAAGATAATATAATTATCAAAAACCTGGTACAAACTCTGTAAAAGAAGAAGCAATCAAAAAATAATAATACAGGGTTTGATGAAAGAATGGAGGCAAAAATGTCGGTAGGACAATTCGTATTTATGTTACATAGCCATCTTCCTTATTATAGAAAAGCCGGTATGTGGCCTTTCGGGGAAGAAAACCTTTATGAATGTATGGCAGAAACTTACATTCCACTTTTGAACGCGATTTCAGAATTGTATGAAGAAGGTATTAAGGCTAAATTAACAATCGGTTTAACACCTATTTTAGCAGAACAACTTAATGACCAACATCTTAAAGAAGGTTTTGTTAAATATATAGACTCTAGAATAGAACAAGTTTCTAAAGATTTGGAAAGATATCCTGATCCGAAAGTTGCTCATTCTCAACATTTGAAGTATTTAGCAAAATACTATTATGACTGGTTTAATCATATCAAAGACTCATTTATCAACAAATATGATATGGACTTAATAGGACAATTTAGAAAATATCAAGAGCTGGGTTGTATAGAAATTACTACATCCGGTGCAACTCACGGATTTTCACCGCTTTTGGCAACAGACAGCAACCTTAATGCACAATTTAAAATAGGTCAAGACACAACAAAAAGACTTTTTGGTAAAAAAGCCTGCGGAGCTTGGTTGCCGGAATGCGCATACAGACAAGGTTATGAATATGTAGGAAAAGACGGTCAGAAAAAATGGCGTCCTGCAATTGAAGTAACACTTCAAAATAATGATATTGATTATTTCTTCACAGAATGCCACGTTATTGAAGGTGGAAATTCCATCGGAAACAGACGTGTAATCGGTGTTTACGGAAATATTGAATATATTCCGCTTCCTGAACGCGAAGCTACAGGTTATGATACATATTCAGCATACTGGCTGCCTGATGCTCAGGTTGCTATTATGGGAAGAAACGACAGAGCAGGTTATCAGGTATGGTCAGCTGCTGACGGATATCCCGGAGACGGATGTTTTAGAGAATTCCATAAAAAAGATGATAAATCCGGCATGCATTATTGGAGAATTACTTCTCCTACTACCGATTTAGGTGATAAAATGCTCTATGATCCGGTATTAGCATTAAATAAAATAAATGAAAATTCAGATCATTATACTACCATGATTTACCATTTGTTAAATGATTATAAAATGGCAGCAGGAAAAGAGGGTCTTGTAATGGTATCGTTTGATACGGAATTATTCGGACACTGGTGGTTTGAAGGTATTGAATTTATCAAACAGGTTATTAAAAAATTCAGCCAATATTTGCCTGAAGTCGAAAGAATGACAGCATGCGAATATGTACATGCCCATCCTCCTAAAGAAGCCATTCAAATCCCTGAAAGTTCTTGGGGACAAGGCGGACATTTCTACGTATGGCAAAACCATTTAACTGAATGGATGTGGCCTATTATTCACTCTTGTGAAAAACGTATAAGCGCTATTGTAGATAAATTCCCTTGTGTTCCTGAAGATAAATTACTGCATAGAGCTTTAAATCAATTGGCAAGAGAAAATCTGTTATTGCAAAGTTCTGATTGGCCATTCTTAATTACGACCTGGCAGGCTAAAGATTATGCTACAGACAGGTTCAGAGAACACGTTGAAAGATTTGAAAAAATCGCTGATATGATTGAAAGCGGTAATATTAATGATTATGAATTACAGCAAATTGAGAGTATCGATAATTGCTTCCCGGTCATTGACTACAGAGTTTATTCAACAATTGAAGAAGGAACTATTCCTCAACAATGTTCAAAGCTTACTCCTTTGTATGAATAATAATATAATGCTAAAAAAGAACCGATTAAAAAATCGGTTCTTTTTTTATTATAACATTCCTTTTTCTTTTTTTACCGAACCTATTAATAAATTCTGATTATTATCAATTAATTTTCCGATATCATAATCAGATAAGTCTGCCAGCTTTTTATTCTGCCAGGGATAAAATCTTATCTCTCTGCCGCCTTTTAATTTATCAGCATAATCTATTTTATATCTTAAAATTGCATTATCCGCATAATCGGCAAACCCCATCCACGGATCAATAACAATAGCTTTTTTAGGAGGCTTTAAATACAATTCAGCAAACGGAAGATCTGTGAGCGCACCGGATGTCAAATCACTTATTTTTTTTGGGACATTCATACCTGTAACAATAATGGCGTGATCATATATCTCTCCTGAATTATTTTTTACCGATCCTATTACCATTTTTTTTGCATCTTTAAATCCATTCATTTTGGCAACAATCTCCCCGAGAGTTGCGCGCTGACCGCAATTAAAAATTCCATGTTTTTTCAGAATACCAAAGTATTCTTGAATTGCAGATACTATATCATTGCTTTTACTCAAACATTGAGTAGACTCACTTCTCATTTTATCTGATTTATTATAAAAATTTCCTAAAAAATTATTGAATTTTTCACGGAAGGCAAGTGCTTTGTTTACATCAATATCTGATTTTCGTTGAAGCATCGCCTTGGCATTATCATAAGTTCTTGAAAAAGAAACTCCCACAAACTCTCTGTTGACGGTATTACAAACATCCTGCGCCTTTCTGACAAGCGCATTACGCGAAGTAAAAGATGGATTATTGTTGATTGCACACACATTCATATTTACTTAAAACAACTAAAGATAAAAAATTGCCTGGTTATTAATTTTTATAATGTTTTATTTGATAATCAAATTCGGATACGATTTTCGTAATTTTTCTATTTCTGAACTGCTAAGAAACAATTCTGGTTTTGGAGCAAGGCAGAATTTGAAATTTTCAGGCATCTGAAATATTTTATTATATAAAGTCTTGAATTTTGTATAGATGTTGCTGACATAATCAACCTCTCCTAACCAAGAATCGGTGAGAATGGCTTTTGAATTATTTTCAGGTTGAATTAAAGCGCACGGCTTATTATTTTTAGCGTTTAGAGTAATTTTCTTATCCGGAAGATTTATTCCTGAAATTGTAAATACATGACTATTATCTATGATTAATGACGGGTTTTTCGGATTATAGCAATGCAGTGCAAATCGTCTTACCATAGGAACATAATTCATTTTTTGAACAATTTCCGAAAGAGACGCATTTTCGCCGCAGTTTGCCGCAGGATATTTTTTAATTAAATTCAAAAAAGCGGTGCAATAATTATAATCCCTTTCGCCTGCTCTATAAGCATTAGGAATTGCATATCTTATTGCTTTCATATTTTCAACAATTTTTGAATTTTCATTTAAGACATTACTTTTTTCAAAATTATCAAAATACCGGAGTCTGGACAGAGAGATTCTGGGGAATTCAGAATTAATAATATTTTGAATTTTTTGAGCATCTTTGAGTTGAATATTTCTTGCTTTAAATGGGGTATTTTGAGAATAGTTAATTTTCATAATAGTATAAAAATGAAATATATATTTTTTTGCTATTTGGAACAAAAAAATTAATAAAGTATATTGCAATTTAATTTTCAGCGTTCTATAATAAAAATTGTCGGAAACGATATGACAATTATAATAATGGGGGCGTAGCTCAGTTGGTTAGAGCGCATGCCTGTCACGCATGAGGTCGCGAGTTCGAGCCTCGTCGTCCCCGCCATTAATAAAAAGAGACCTTAGTGGTCTTTTTTTATTACTATCAGTGCGTTTTCAGAGCTTGCACAAGTTCAAAAACTATAAATCTCATAAATTCGACTACATACCTATCCTGCAGACAGTTTTCAACCTTTGGATTGTTTGATACTATAACAAGGCTCGAACTTTCAATATTTTACTTTTCAATTTTTATAATTAAATAAAATAATATTCTTCAACACAAAAAAATACTTAAAGGGTTTATATGATAGATGTCACACTTATACCTGAATATGAATTACGTAAATTCTGTTATCCATTAATAGGAACTATACATGAGTTTTTTAAAAACAAGGATAATAGAAAAGAATTCATAGAATGGCAAAAAACTAGAAATAAAAAGTTTGAGATAAACAATAACTATACATAACTGTAAAAGTATTTACAGAATAAAATCATATAAAAAAATGATAAATATTAGCCTTTTCCGTTCTTTTGCATTATAGTAAAGCATGGTAGTATTAACTATTATTAATAATGGTATAATTATGATTTATTATAGAGAAAAAATTTTATTAGCAATATTACAAGAGTTCAACAATAGTTTGAGCAAAACAAGTTTACAAAAATATTTGTTTTTGTTTACTCAAATGCAAAATGAAAGTTCTTATAATTTTGTTCCCCATCATTTTGGATGTTATTCTTTTCAGGCAACAAAAGATTTAGAACATCTTATCAAGGAAGATTTAGTAACTGACAATAATAATTGGACTATAAATTCAACTAAAAAGGTCTACAAAGATGAACTTAAAGACGATGATAGGATAGCTTTATTTAAAATAAGAAAACATTACAAAATGCTCACAAAAGATACTCTTATTAGACATGTATATTTAAATTATCCTTATTATACACTTAATAGTAACATTAAGAATAGGGTTTTATCCATTAATGAAATTGAGCATATTAATAATCAAATTTTATCTAAATATGATATATATAATGAAACTCAAGCTATATTTACTATCGGTTATGAAGGAATGAGCATTGAAGAATATATCAATAAGCTTTTACAAAATAATATTAAGGTACTTGTTGATGTCAGAAAGAATCCATTCAGTCATAAATATGGTTTTTCAAAAAAAATCTTACAAGAATTTGTTGAAAAATTTAAAATTAAATACATTCATATACCAAAATTGGGCATAT
>Ga0153938_1000232_pt1 | contig 21764 bp, 24 predicted proteins | sample TSNY022MetaG_FD_104740 | JGI IMG/M metagenome (GOLD analysis project Ga0153938, IMG submission 104740) | Attine ant fungus gardens microbial communities from New Jersey, USA - TSNJ022 MetaG | ecosystem: Host-associated > Fungi > Mycelium > Unclassified | place: USA:New Jersey: Brendan T. Byrne... | reverse complement strand
GATACATATCTCCGCTTTTCTCCAACCAGTGATACTTTGATGGTTGTATCTCATGTACCTCACCAAATTGACCTTTGGAGATTGGACACACAAGAGATGGTATCCTCCAGCTATGATTCCAATTATTCCTGGCATACACCACATGTTATTCATTCGCCCCTTACCAATTATCTATTTTTCCTACGAGACGAAAGAGTGGAAATATGGGATGTCTCTGTGGCTGGCTCAAAAATGATCTGGAAGTCTGCATCCCTCTCAAATGCAAGGAGTATCTGTCCATCAAGAAATGGTCAGGGTTTTGGTCGGATATGAGGATGGAAGTGTGAGGATGTGGGAACTGGACCTGGAGAATTTAGCGATCAATCAAGCTGACACTACGGACACTCGAGATGATTCCGATGAGCGACGAGTTATTAGAATTTCACCATCTGGAAAGACGGCAGTTACAATATCTCGGCAATCTTCCGATGTCGGATTCCTGGATACAACTACTGGGAACGTAGCGCTTACAGATATCAAAGCCAGTGAACTCAATACCGACATTGCATTTTCCCCAAACGAAGACCAGGTAGCATTTATAGAAGAGTCTCTCACCATATGTGATATAATGCACCCGGAGAAGCGCATCTCATTTGATCCCTGGCCGGGAAAGGATGTCTGGGAAAGGAAGGTCGCCTTCCAAACATGCAACGACCTAGTTGTACGCGCCTTCTTCCATGGTGGCTCAGGATCACTGCAAGTTTGGCATCGGCAGGATCCCACAGGTTTCGAATGCATGTATTCTTTGGACATCAACATCAAGGACCCGTGCCCATTCCTGGCACCCGATGGCTTGACTGTCGTCATCGTGCCTGAGTCTTCCTTCCCCACATTTTATTCATGGAATCACGACATTGCCCAGTTTGATCCTGTCCACTTTGACGATCAAGTGCATATTAGCTGGAAGTCCTCACCTGAGTACTCAGCCGACGGGAAACTCTTTGCATGTTGGTCTGACAAGGACTCCCACGTCCGAGTCTGGGACACACGAACTGGCCACCTCGTTTCCATGTTTCCAACATCTGAGGTCAATGCAATTGCCCTCTCACCCGCTCTGATTGGTCACTCCCTTGGCAAGAGACTCATTTCTCTTGAGTCTAAACATGAGAACGCAATAGGTCTCTTTGATGCCTATACCGGCCATCTGCACGCTCAGATTTTGGGTCAAGCATATGGATACATGGCGTTTATACGAGATGGAACAGCGTTGGCATACTATTACTACTACAACTCCGGTGTAAGAATCTGGGAAATAGCAGATCTCACAGCTGAGCACCGACATTCCACTCATGGATATGAGCTTAGGCTGCAAGGCATGGAGGATGGATGGATGATGGATCAGGACGACGAGCCGCTATTCTGGGTCCCAGTCGAGAACAGGCAATGTTTGTACGTGCCACCACCCAGAGTGCTGATTGAGGGGTCCGATATCTCAACAAGCCTGGACTTCTCTAACTCGAGGTTCGGCACAAAGTGGACAGAATGCGTCGACAAAGGGTGGTTGAAAGAACTCGACCAAAAGGAGAAAGAGGTAGGAAAGCTGCTGGAGTAAGGAAACAAGGTGTGTCTTGTCCTCAGCCAAAATACTTGAAGGTGTTCAAATACATGAACAGGAGAGTAGTATGAGCTCGTTCCTCTACTCAAGTTTTTGCCCTCTCGGTCTCTCAAGATATTTTTTCACTTCAAGTAGTCCAAAGACACCCGCTATGATTGTTGAATCAAAGGGAGTATAAGCAAAAACCATAAACTTGCGCATGGGCATCACGAACTCTGGTGTTTGAGGGATAGATTAGAAGAACGCTACGAGAAGCACCACAGTTTTAGTTTTGACTGCTATCAAAAGACGAGGGAGAGTCAATACAAATGTGCACATCGTAGATACTCAGATGATAAGTGCAGGCATCTTGAACAAAACCATGGTTGGCATAGTAGATTTGTAATAGCTTCGTAACTATCAAACGCTAGATTTCAATTTCCAATCATAGATACGTTGTAATGCATGGATATCCAACATACATTCAAAAAAAATACATCACAGCTGGTGAACCATAGGGAACTAAAGGCCGACGCGAACGACATGAGTCTAGGACGAGTGAGACGAGTTCATATGGACTAGACAAAATACAACGGCCATCGAGATAAGAGTGATCACCTACTTCCAGCAGAGGAGGCATTTGTTTCATGATTGTCTTGGAACCAACCAAATTTGTCATTGTAGTCAGAATCGCTGCTCTCAACGAGAATGTTGGCCATCCAAGGGGTGTGATCATCCGCTATGTCTTTGAACATGGTGACAATCCTGATGTAGTCCTCTTTCCTAGCTCGCCATAGGGTATCACAAGCAAGTCTATCAAGAAGTCGAAAAACGGCCTGTTTAAGCCTTGCAGTTGTTTCCCTATTCTATTTGGGACCCAGTCTGAAGGGAAATATTAAACTCAAAAAAGGGTCGGAGAGAGGAGGATCGTGGGGGTGACAGTGAAGGGGTTTTATATGGGCAAGGAGAGAGACAAGACAGGCCTGGTTCAAGCTGCGTGTTGCCGGCTTTGTGATGTGAAGGACTCGTACAGCTGTGCCCCACTCTGTGAGGGCTAGAACGGCGTTGTTCAATAGCGGGGAGAAGGGGACAACAGTGACGACAGGAAAAGCATCGGGATAGCTGATGAGAGCATTGTCAACGTTGTTATTGACAGGGACTGTGACGTTTGGAGCAAGATGGCTGGTGACTGCACAGCGAGTGCAGCACAGATGGAGCCACAACCCAAGACGAGCTCTGACCTACAAACAGTAAGACCACTCAGATTACATTCCTATCCAGTGATCAGCGATAGAATGTCGCAGCCATCACAGACCACACTACACACTGCATCAGATCAAGTTTGAGATCCCATGCCAATGGCATGTGAGTTGCCCATAGACTGGCCCACAACACATGAGCAACTAAGCGACCACATAGAAGAGAGAGCTCTCATCTTAAGAGTAGTCCAAGTATACCAAGCAGTTCAAATAGAGTCATATCCAGTAACAAACATACAGGCCGTTTGTGAGGAACGATATTGTGTAAGAGTGATGTCCTTTAACAGATTTAGACATCTGATGAGAGCCACGTGTGAGCGTGGATGTGATGTGTGTGATATGTGTGATGATGTGTCTGTGATGTGTCTGTGTCTATGTAGGGTGCGTGATGTTCGAATCCTCTTTTGACTACTTTTGACCACTTTGAAGCATCCTCGCTAAAAGTTTGGCATTGGCAAATACAAGTGTTGGACCAGGGGTCGCCTCATCTTGCTTGTATGCATAGTTGACCCGAGGGAGAGTACGAATGTCGGTCTGGACAGGATTTCGAAATTGGTTTTATCTTTATACGCTGATGATTGCTATCGTCTCCAACTCAAGAAGTCTGCAGATATTATTTTATCGCATCCAACTGGTTCGGGTAGAGACAGAATTCTAAACGACGTGCCGGGCTTCTGAATATCGACTGATCGGGCCGTCTTTTTGAAAAGCGTTGCTCCTTTGACTTGGTTTTGTATGACGATCTTTCTTTCTTTAATTAACGAGATCTATCTGACAATGTAATTTGTATTGTAAAAAGTGAATTAAGACCGAGTGCGTTAGAATGAAAGATAGCAACACCACCCACGTACAAGAACCGGTGGATGGTATCTGATAGGTAATCCAGGTGTATATGTCTATGCGCGGAATCTAAGGTAGGCCATGAGAAGTGCGGAGCAACCGGTTACTTGAGTTAAAATGCTGTCAGAGAAACCATCATCTCCACCAGAAAGATGAGAGATAGACGCACCAAAACCGACGAGGTACTGCAACGTTGTAGCTTTCGAAGCCTGAATATTCGTCTTGAGATTAGCAATTTCCTGTTCGATCCTAGTATCGACTTCTTTGATCTTCAGCTCCTGCTTCGAACTCTCCTCTCGCATTCGTCCTTTTTCCAGATTGAGATCGAGACGGACACCGGCTTGTGTTCGTGTGATTTCCTCGCGGAGACGCTGTTTGAGACGTTCGACCTCGGTGACGAGGCGCTCGTTTTCGGCTTTGATCATGGCGAGATCGTTTTTGGCCATGAGTTGAAGTTCGGATTTGGATTGGGCAAAGTCGACTTGTTGGGTGTATTGATGCTGTTTGATCGGGAAAGAAAAACATGACCTTGTATTAGGGTTTGACTGGCTAAAAACTAGAAGAGTTGGACTGTTGAAGCAGACACACCTTTTCTTGTTGGGATTTAGTGACCATGTTACTTGTCATGTTCCGGATAGCTTCGTCGATGACTTCAGCCATGGCGGTCATGATACCTTCAGCTTGTTCACGCTTGAGTCCTTCTCGTTCGAGTCGTTGCACAAAGTGATGTGTATCGAAATGAAAATCGGAACGCTTCGTTGTGGAGGTAAATGAGCGAGTATACAACAATCTACGGTGTTGGGGGATTATTGAGGCTCGGAGAGTTGTCGGACTTGAAAGAGTGTTTTGTATGCATTTAGTAGAAGTAGAGAAGCGCATAGCAGCCACTGAAGGATTTGTGACACTGTAAGTGGAGGCGATGGAGGAGGAGAGCGCACATCTGCCTGCTGTCCTGCACTGACCCCGCCTTCAAGTCCGGGGCACAGCCACCTGGGACCTTATGCAAGCTAGAACAAATAACTTGACCAAAAGTTGATCAAAATTCAGAAGAATCTGCTTGCCAGCGGATTATTCCTTGTAGAGTTATGCAAAGTGATGATGTTATCTGGTCAGTGATAAATCACCATTTCTGCTCATACAAAGTCAAGTGAGTGTGACCTCGACGTCGAAAAAGACACCCCCCGTCTCAGTCTTTTTTGAAGAACGACAACACAGAATTTCTGTAGGAATGAGTACAATGTCACTGGACTGTGTAATCGGCAGTCGTGTCCTCTTGCTAATTCACGATATGCCACTGTTCGCGAAAAGGAAGGTGCGATCTGCTCGTTCCGTTTCCGCATCTTGACCATTGAGGTTTTCTGTTTATGTTTTTAGGAATCTTATATCTGTATGTGAAGACGATTGAACGAGCTCACACCCCGGCGAATATGTGGGAGCGAATCAAATTGTCGAATAATTACTCCAAGGCTTTGGAACAGGTGTGGTTGAATTTCACTTTCTAGGTTTTGCGCTAATTTTTTTCCTCCCCATGCAATTATGCAGATCGACACCGAACTAATTCACTGGCCCAACTTCACAATCCACAAATGCAAGCAACGTGTAACGAGGATCACACAATATCTCATCAAAATGCGACGACTCAAACTTCGCCAACAGTATGTACCCAATTTTTGTTCGGTCAACATCACGGAACACTCAAGTTTTTTCTTCCCTATCATTTTTCTATAACTGTTGAAAGACCTCAACTCGTTGGTATTAAGAAAAAACTCGACCGTCGAGAAGCTACACGCGAACGGAAGGCCCTTTCCGCCGCCCATCTCGAACGTTCAATCGAAAAAGAACTTCTTGAACGGCTCAAATCGAAAGCCTACGGAGACGCTCCGCTCAACGTCAATGAAACTGTATGGCAAGCCATCCTCGATCGTGAGCGTGGTGGGCAAAAGGGACTCGAAGAAACTGAGTTGGAGACAGGTGGGCTGGATATGGTTGATGATGAGACTGACGAGGACGAGGGAGAGGGAGAGAATGAGAATGAGGTGGATGAATGGAACGGCAGGGAGTTCGTGAGTGATCTTAGTGGGGAGGAAAGTGATGATGGGTTGAGTGATCTGGAAGAAGTGGTAAGTGATGCTATTTCAATTCTATCGTGAATTCATAATGATGGAGTATGTAGGATGACGCCTCTGAACAAATTTCTGCTGATTCAGAAGAAGACGAAGAGGACTCTGATGACGAAGACGAAGACGAAGACGGAAAATTGAAAGACTCGAAGAAAGCCTCGCTTGGAAAGCGCAAGGCTCCTTCCAAACCACCAAAGCCTCGCAAGCGGCCAGAAAAGAAAGTAAAGAGTCCGTCTTTAGTTTCCTCTCTGCCTTCTCATGTCTTGACTCACTTGACACACTTTTTCCAATAGAAGGGCCGCGTATGGAGGTGGAATACGAGCACGAACTGGAGAGTGTACCACTTACAAAATCTGCTCTCGCACATTGGTAGTATATTGGTCATTTGTCATTTGCTTGCCGTCCCCGTCCCTAGAGATGTTATCTTCGTTGCATATGACACTCTACACCTCCGATCAGACAGTTTCCCAAACTCTGAATTCCAGATACTCCGTCGCAGACTGTGGCCTGTGAACATTCTTCGCTTCCCTCGTGGCCTTTGATCATACCTGCACAAATGGTTTCTCAAACACATTTGTCACACCGATATTTTTTATCCAGCTGGCGAAGCCACACTGAACAACACTTCTGTATCTACGTTGATGGTGTCAAAAAACGCACCCATCGGCGCGTAATAAAAAAAACTCAAACCCAAACACCTGTATTTACTCGAATTAGGATCCTTCGAAGTGATCATCATTAGTTTATCGGGGCAGAGGCCCGAGGAGAGGGTCTGAGGTACAGGTACACTGCCATCTAATGTATCACGTACTGATGAAAAAACGAAGGGAAGCAAGGTCCCACGAAGCTCGCAGGGGGACGGATTGAATTTTGGGTTTGATCGAAATCAGTAAAGATTAACAGTATTGTCCCCTGGTGCATCAGTACGTGATGTCTCCTTAATTACGGGCGATGTGAGCATAGTACACGGCTATTATGCAAGATTAACCCGACTGATGGTTTGCTGGATACTTGTTGCCTGAGGAAGCTGTACGACTGAGTCACCAACGGAAGTTAAAACGCTGTCCAACTACACTACCGCGCCCTCCAACGATGAAAAGTATCTCGTGATTCAGAAAAAACAGGCCTTCACAACGAGCCATGACTTCACTTTTTCGTTGTCGCGCTTTGAAAGAAACTTTGTCGCTATGTGAACCACCAGTCCATTAATAATTACCATTTTCCAAGACCGTACCTCCCAGGACGCAATATTACAGGAAAGTACATCTGGAATAGACACACAATTTAAATAAATACCGAGTGTAGTCAATAAAACAAGCATTCCCTTCACTCCATCTTATCCACGTTTTGTTTCTTCCTCCTCTGCAATTCCTCTCTCGTCATCCTTGTCCCCAGTATAGTATCCCAGTGCACAAAAAACGGCTGTGAAAAATTCGATTTAATCCCAATAGCCTACAACACACACATTGAATCAACACGGGGAACCCAAGACACAGCAAAGACAAGACACACCTGATGATGAATATCATGATAATCAGCATTATTCCCAAAAAACATCTGCAACGGATCCCAGGGCAAACTATACCCGCAATGATCATCCACCGTCTTACACACAGACACAAGAAACAGAACCATCGCCTGCCTCGTCGTCATCCTCGTCATCCACTCCGCCAGAACAGCACCCGTCGTATCCAACAAAAACCCCTCCACAGGATGATTATACAACGAGCCAAAAGCATAGGGAACATATAACCGATGATGCCACGAATGAAAGGATTTGTAGAGGAATTTATTCACATGCATGGCACGGTGAAGGAAATATTGCCATGTGTCAATGATGAACCTTTTAGAATAGAAAGGAAGGGAATAAGGACAAGGCTCGTTCACACACAAGAGAGAGAGAGAGAGAAAGCGACGTACATAGCAAACAAAAATTGAAACAAAGGGATAGCCCACCAATACACAAACCAAGCAGCCCCAACGACAAACTTGCCGGCTAGAGGTTCCAAAATTCTCTGCCACCTCTGCAGCCCTTTCATCACGAGCGCAGCACGCGCAGCACTCGTAGTGTCTACTTCCTCTTGCAACCACAGCAGGCCCATAAACGTTTGGATGATCTGTTGAAAAATGACCGCGAAGACGACCTCGGATCTCCCGACAAGATTCTTTTTCCTGAGCTCTTCAGACTCATGCAGCTTATACTTGTCCAACCACTTCCATCCGGACACGTCCAAGGCATGAAAGAAGAGGGAGAGAGACCAGTATGCAATAACAGGAACTGCAAGGGTAAGTAGATGGTCAGGAAGATTGTCAACTAGACAGGGACTCGAAGAGTAATAGAAAGGAGGGTCATAACTGGACATGGTCAAGGTTGCGAAGACAGGTTTACATTCCCACGCGAATAAATACATAGATTAAGTACATTCGATTACTTCTGGATGACTTCCCACAGGCATCTGTACTGTATACACAGATTTCCCCAAAATGCTCCATGCTGAGATGACAGGCCTCCCTCTGGATTTCCTCAGACCATAAGATAAGGTTCGCACTACAATCCTAGAGAAAGTCATCCATCCATTCATGGTTCATTCAAATTATTCAACAATGTAGTCAGGCACCGCTTTGTCACGAGGTCCCCCTGCGAAGCACATTGTAAATTCCAAAAAAAAAGGCACTGTCACATGCAACACACCTTCAACAGAGCACTGAATGTGTTGTCTCTTAACGGTTCTGGAAGACACGCTCGGAGAGCTTCACGGGCACTGGATAGAGTTTAAGGGGTGGAGTACGGGAGCAGACAAGAGCACGCACCGAAGATTATCGCTCAGGCGGAGATAGCACCGGACAACGTGCTTAAGGAGCCGGACAGCCTGAGTCTCAACAAGTTGATTTACCATATTACTCAACACAGTTCCGACAGCGTAGAAGCGTTCATAGGTATGGCAGATATAAGTGAGGCCAGTCTCGTCAAGGAGGATTTTTTGAACAATAAAGATGGCGACAGTTTTGGAGAGTTCGGAACCTGTCTCCATGATACGTAGGCAAAGGGGGATGATCTCGGTGGAGAGTAAAAAATGGATGACAGTGTTGTTGTCGTTTTGCTAGATGACGTCAGACAAAGGGAAAGGGGGCGAGGTCAGGACAAACCTTGACAAGAGCACCAATGACACCAAGCGAAGTGAGACGTAGATATTCAAAAGGACGAGTCTTGGATGTGGTGTTGAGAAAAGGATATAAAAAGAGCGGTATATGAGCTACTCATCGTCAGTCACCATCTACGACTAAACACGGGCACTCAGACACACCATTGAGAAACAACTGGCGGGTCTCTGGATGAGAAGCTACACATTGAAGCAGAGCCAACGCATTGCAGACGCGATTGGAGACTGTCGCAGTCAAGTTTGGGGGCGAGAGCATAGGATAAACAGCAACAATCTCTTGCAACAAGGCGGGCATGATGCCTTATTCAACCATAAGATCAGGGAGCGCAAAAACAGACAACGACAGCAATACCAAAAGAATGCCACAAGACGAGGGCGAGATTGTCGTACTGCTCGCGCTTTTTGCTGAGCTCGAGCAAAGCCAGGTCTCTGTTGGCTGGATTCATGAGATCTATGACCAAGGAATAAATCTTGTTGTCGTCGTGTACATTAGGGACAAAAGGGCCATGGGGGTGATTCATTGACGGAGGAGGAACTGCAGAAGGGCATGTTGTCACTCTGACTAAGCTAATTATGTCACGCGGATACTCTACAGCGCTGCAACAGGGCCAGCAGTTGCAACTGATAACCAGCGGTTAATCCTGGAAAAAAAATACGACACATGTTGCCTACCTTGTCCTCGCCAGAGTCGGTGTACACGGCCCATGGCCTGCGGTCAGTAAATTCGACAACAAACGAGTGCGGCATCGTGCTGAGTTCTTCAAATCCGTCCTCGGGCTCTCTAAGCGCGGTGATTGACCCATGGACCTCGAGTACAGGTATTGTATCCTGCACTGCGCGATAGAGACGTAGCGTGCTTGTTTCAAAGACACAGTAGCGTCGTTTCCAGACACCGTTGTGCTGGGTCTGGATCGTGGCCCATACAGGGTCTGTACCAACTTCGAGCAGCGGTGTCGTCAGCTCCGGTGGAGACTGCTGTAGATTTGTTTCCTGTGGATTTGAATTTTTCTTTTCCCAAGCCTCGCGCGCCTCTGCCCGTCTCTGTCTCTCTGCCGTCCTTTTCTCTACCTTTTCTCTTGCCTGCTGCTCGTCTTCTGCCTTCTCCAATGCCACCCTTCTTCGTCGTTCAGCAGCATCCTGCACTGCTTTTTCTCGAATTCTCGCTTGCCACAGTTCAGCTTCCTTCTCTTCTCGTCTCTTCAGCAATTCTTTCGTTCTCCTCCACACCCTTTCCCGCTCTTCTTCCTCTTTCTCCACCATCATCCGCACCGCTTCCTCCTTTTGTTCTTGCATTTCCATACGTATTCGTACCCGTTCTGCAGGGTCTCGAACCGCCAAAAGCTCTCGTTGCTCGGCCCATTTCCCTTTCTTTAACGAATCCATCACGTACCCATAGTCCTCCTTCCTTTCTTTGGGCACGTCGTCGTCCTTGGGTGGTGGTATAGGTGGTTCCAGCAGATCCTCCCAACTACTGTCCTTGACAACAACAGCTACTTTAGCCCCTGCTGCTGCATCTTCTGACCCCTTCTTCTTCCTCTTCTTCAGAAAGTGGTTTATCCGACCTCCGATCCCAGACATAATCCAGTAGCTGAGTGCATCAAGAGTCAAGTGAGTGGGAGTTATTATATCATCCAACACCCTTTGTTTCTCAACTGACAACTGATAATAATAGATAATAATAATGCCTGACAATGGCCGGTCGTCACACCAACCATCAATAAAGTGCTCACATTCTCAGAGAAAAAAATAGAAATGTAACATTATAACTAACTCTAATAAAATCCAGTCATAGTCTAAAAGGAGTGTGCGTCAAAACTTGTTATAGAACAAAGAAATGCGTCCTCGACTTACAGGAGGTACCCCATTCATTGTTGAAAACCCGTTCATCCCCGTAGCTGCTTGCCCAACACCTCTGCCACAACCAATCCATCATCAGCATATCTCAAACACTTTTCTTCTCACTCACCCTCCATATGTCAACAGCCCAATCCCGGCAGGGTTGATCATCGGAGCTTCAGCTTCTGCCTGCTCCTTTTGCGTATCCTTCTTCGCTCGCTCTCTAACCTCCTTCTCCAAAGACGCCAGCTATCCACCATAACCAAAATCAACATCACACACACCGTGAAAACACACAAACGAACCTTTGTAGCCTGCGTCCGCTGGACTTGAAGCTTATACGGCATATAAAAATCACTCAACCCATGCAACCACGTCACCTCCTCCACAGCATCCGGCCTCAAAAGATCAAAACAACTATACAACGTCGCCGCAAAACACTCCTTATTCCCAATATCCACAAAATACGTCATCAACTCCTCCGCAACCTCCGTCAAACTAGACGTAGCAGCCGTCACGATCGCATCCTTGTACAACTTGTCCTGCTTCGACAACGCAATCGACTCATCCCATTTCTGATTCTTCTTGTACAAATGCGCCGCAAGTCGTCGATTTTCAAGCAATTTGTGCTCCTCTAACCGACGCGCCAATGCAATATTGTCAAAGTTCTCAAAGCTGTCGATCGAGTCACGCAGTGTCTTGTAGTCTTCCTCTTCTATCAAAAGGTCATTGTAGGCATCATTAACGGCTTCAATGTTGAGCTAAACAACGATTCAGCGTGATATCCAAGCAAATAAAAATTAACATACATGTTGAACAGCAATCAGGTAAGGCCGAATCAGAGGAACATGGTCCATCTGGCGGAACATCCGAACCACCCGGGCGTGATCAATGCGAGGAATCAGGACACTCAACAGATCAACCAGAAGCGTTGGTTGCTCTTGGAGGTAAAACGTGAGAGCCTTGTAGTATCTGAATTCACAGTCAACATCATCTCAAATACCACCGTCATTGCCTTACATTTCCACGTTGGCCACTCGCACAATAGTCTCCTTGAATTGATTGTGTTCCCAAGCATCTGCAGAACGTTCAATCATGGCAAGGGCTGCATTATCCTGAGAAACTGTCATATCACAGGGCAGGCAACAAACTCTGCAACGTACAAATTCGTCATATTTGATGTACAGAAACACCAGCTCAGGCCACAAATGAGCTCGCTCTGTCGCTTTGATGACCTTGGGAATATTGATACGAGCCACGAACAGTTTGAGATGCTCCATCACTGCAACACATAAGAATCATGCTCCCTAATATCACAAATCATGGACCCACATTTGGCAGGTTTGTATTTGCTGAGCAGGATCGCCAACTCCGTGAAAATACCCATATGGGCACGCTCCAAGCTCAAACCAGCATCAAGAAGGTTGATCACCTCCTCAAAGTGGCCTGCATGTTCATACATGCTGATAAGAGCCGGAAGTTCTTCCTATGAATGGATCAGTACCAACTCATCAACTCAATAGTGTACATCGAACATACAGCATGAACGACGATATGGAGACCACAGATCTGTGCAAGGCGGAACTCGTTCTTACCGATGCAGGCCTTATGTACCTGTTTCCAGACTCTAGAACATCATCAATTCAAATCATCGCCACTAGAAAGAAACTCGCGACCACTGACTGGGTATTACCAGCCTTCCTTGCACTCTCTACAGCAGCCTGATTTTCTCCGAGGTAAATCAGGGTGGTTGCCAACCTTGCCCAATTAGAGATACTCGTAAACAGAAGCTTGGCAGCTTGGTATAAATCATCCTCAAAACATTTCTCTCCAACCTCCAGGATATCCGCAACATTAGTCATGCCCAAAAAGTCTTCCATATCGTGCAGTCGGTCAGTCTTGGCGTAAGCGTAAGCCAGCTCAGTATCGATCTTGGGTTCGCGGAGAGTCTTGCGCGCCATTTGGAGATAGCGTACAAGGTCGTCATGCTTATCCGCATGGTTCGCAATTTCGATGACCTCGGCGAAATTGGATGGGTCCTCAGCCTTGATATAAGAGTCTGAGTGATAGATGAGCACAAGACTGAGCATTTCATAGAAACCCACGTACCGACCGAATCCTTGATGCGCATCACATCTAACTGCGCCTTCGCCAGCCTGCTCCAAACCTCAGGCTTGTTGACCCTGTTGGCATAATCTGAACCACGGTCGATAGAGACAATATGTTCAACAAGCACATTAATGGCCTGGGCATGCTGTTCGTACTTCTTATAAATGGTGAACGCCTCCTCGTGGAGACCCTTGTCGATGGCGATTTTCGCGATTTCCGATGGATCGTAGTTTTGTAATTTGTTGATATACCCAACGACCTTACCCTTGTCTGAGTTGATGGCAGTCAGAAGCAACAAATTCTGCAAGCTCTTATTATCGCTGAACGGCGAAGGCTCCATGATGATCTTCTCGAGGAGCTCGAGGAGCTCCATGGGGAGGTTGGCTTGGATGAAAGCCTTAACAGTAACAGATACGTCATCGGGATCTGTACATTCGGGGATGGCAGTCGCAACGACCTGCACATCTGGGTCAACCATGCCTTAGATCCGCAAAAGAGTTAAGCACGAACCTGGTCAATCAGGGAGCGACGATGGAGATTGTCCTCGACAAGAACTTGAGACCAGAGATCAAGTTCACGACGCTTCACAAGATAGCGCGCCTGCTGCTTAAACATCGAATTTTCATTGGTGATGGAAATCAGTTCCTCGTCACAGAGACCTTTGGCATACGCGATATACGCCAGGTACGGATCACGAGCCTCGCAGAAACGACCAACAACAAGAGGATCGTATAGCTGAAATGTAGGGTCAGACTAAATCAACTGGAGCCAAATTTGACACACGTTGTTGTCTTTGAGAAACTGCTCGGGATTGTTGTTACTGTCGATATAGATCTTGGCAATCGCATTGAAGACAGGAGTATCCTGACTGCCATCCTGAACGCGGGCCTCAAGCCAGGGGAGAATCAGTTTGAGCCTGTTCCTCTGTTCAACTTCGGCAACGAGCTCATCAACAGGAAAAGTTCCTTGGACGCTGGCAAGCAGGTTCTTGATTGTAGTCTCGTCGCAATCGACGTCCAAGAGGCCACCAACGACCTGGGGCGTCCTGACAGAGTTAACGCGCTGAACGTATACCTCGATGAACTTAGTAAGACCGTTCTGGTACAGATACAAAACTAGGTCGTGAATAAAGTCAAAACGGTCGCAAACAATGATAAGGGGAAGCTGGTCGGAAAGTTTGGCCTCTTTGAGAAAGTTCTTGACTTTTTCGGGGTTATAGTAATTGCTCTCCCTACAAATGCGCTCGACCTCGCGAATTTGTCCAGTTCGGGTGGCAGCTTGAATGTACTTGAAATTTACTTCCTGATCCTGGCTGAGGTTGACAACAGAACCAAGATAGTAATACAAACCCTCAAAACTCTTGTAGCTCTCAAACAATTCAATGAGTCTGACAGGACCGAGAATGTCAGAGTACTTGGTCGCAATCTGGACGACAACCTGGAGATTCTGACGGATGTTAACACGCAGCATCTCGTCGAGGCAGGCCATGGACTGGTCTGCAGTAAACCTGCTGAAGTGGTTGGCGAGCCACTGTTCGGCAAATGTAAGCCATAGAGTACAAAAGTTTTGGGCCTAACGTACGTCGGGTTGAAGACCATTAGTGTGGACGATAACTCTCTTGATATCTGACAAGTCTTCATAATGCTCTAATGCCTGTCAGCGGGGCGACAAACCGGGTAAGATGGCTACATGATTATAATTCTGAATGCTTACTCTCTGCAACAAACCGGCCTTCTCACAAAGATTAGCAATCCTAGGACGATCGTAGTGCGAGAACATCTCATTTCCGAGAATGGCATCGGCCACCTGAGGAGCATTAACGAGATTCATCTCAAGCAACCTCGTCTGCAGGTGTCCTTGTTCAGGTTTGTTATCCTTGAGAGCATCCAACAAGAAGGAAGTGGCAGGCTGTATCATGTTCTGCGACATAAAGATGTCGACCACCTACACAACAAGTTAGTAGTTGATCATGCTGACCCAGCGCCTCCAGTAACTTACCCGCTCAATGTCAACAAGAGGACCAGAATCATCATTTATAAGTTGGGTAGCAAATTCAGCGCCCTTCTCAGGATTGGCACGCATAATGTGCTGAAGCAAACCAGCATAATCGGGGGTATGGTTGACTTTCTTTGAATACAGAATGATTTTGTCGATTTGACCAGTTTCAGCGAAGCAGGCAATAACCTTGCTGGGTACATTGGCACGGAGGTAAACAGAAAGAGCCAGTGACATGTCGTGAAGGCGAACGATGTCACCAAGCTCTTCTGAACAAGTGAGCTTCAAGACCATCAGTGATGTGCCGACAACGTCCTAATGATTGACATACCTTATTTTCCTTGAGCCATTTCTCAAGAAGCTGCTTCCTCCCTTGAAGCAAAACCGGCCGCGCAAGCTCCAAAGACTCAAGGTGGTTCAATTCACCCTTCTCAAGCAGGATACCAAAGTATTGTAGAATCGGGGAGAGGCCACCAGGGGGAGCTGGGGCACTCTTAAAGGCTTCAATGACTTGATTTGTTCGCAAGATACCCTGAAAGCTGAAGTGTGAGACTTTATCGGATACGTGTAGAATCTGAGCTCACCCGAGGAGAGTTAGCAGCAACCTTAGCTGCTTCACTGTACTGACCCGCTGCGAATAGTTGTTGGTATTGTTTCATATAGAGATCATCAGCACCAGGGAGGTTTGCTCTACTAGCCATCTTGAAAGCTAATTCCGTATTGTTTAAGCTCTGCAAGATATATGGAACGACTGTTTTTTCGTCGACACTAACACTGAGGACTTGTCCCTTCTTGTTAACACCAATGATGCCATGTGTAGCTTCGTGCTCAGCCGTGACAAAGATTGTCTCGCCAGAGATTCGGTTCATGTAAACGCAGGCACCCGTTTCGAGATCGTATAGATGAATGAAGCCATACTTGGTCACAAGATAAATGATACCATGTTTCTTAGACACTTGCATTGCTACAGGGAAATCGCTGGTTGCCTCTGCGGGGAAAAAAACTTCTACAGCACGCTTTGTGAAGGGGGGATCAGGAGCTTGGTGATCAATCTCAACAATTTGGAGCTAACCACACAATAAGTAATCATGAATGCCAACGGGAATGAAAGACACACACTTTCGCTCCAGTTGCTGTACGTACAGCGAAGGTGAAAAGTTTAGTAGGTCTCTGGTGACCATCTAGCTTGAGCTCTGCAAACGCAGCAGCATGTCCTTCTATTGCTTGTGAAACACCACGATCACGGCTAAACAACTGCATTGAGCCCTTGACCTTGAATGCAGATGGATTTGTCGTATTTGAAGAGATGCCAATAAGTACGAGCCATTTTTCATCAAGTGTCACGCGATAGTTGATAATTTGACTACCTTGAAGTGTTGGGTGACGGTCAAAGACTTTCTGAGGTGGCGAAGTCTGGTCGGTGATTGACCAGTGATATACTGCCGTGTCGGTAACCATACCGATCGTAGAATCAGACACCCATTTCCAAAAAGCAATATCTTCATTCATGACGTGTGATTTGACTTTCTGCTTCGACTCAATGTTGAAGATTTGAAGTGTACGTCCGGCTATGGGCCACGTCTGTCAAAGTGGCGCTACCCAAGGTTACACATGTAAACCGACCTTTCAGCGCCAAGATCTTCTGAGTTGGATGCATAATGGCAGAGTCAGCGCCAATAGGTCGCCGCAAAACATTGTTAGCATCCGCAAGGTCAACAATGACCACTTGGTCTCGTTCGTTAATCCGTTCGCGTACACAGATAAACCGGTCGGATTCGAGCGTTAGTGTCTGGGGTAGGTACAAGGTCAGGTTCCTGCTTCAACCGTAAAATATCTCAACAAGCACCTGCAGAAAAAAGACATCATCAGTATGAGGTGCACGTCAGCAGTATTAAGGCGTTTCACCTGGAATGAAATCGAGGCAGGTTGGACTCCTAGGCTAGATAACTGAAGATGTTCGCAAAAAGCGATGGGTTTTGAATAATCAGCCATGGTGAATTTGTGTGAGTCCAAATAGCACACTTCAGTTGCGAGTAGCTATTGAAACTTATGTTATTTATACTTGTTGTGCTTCGACACTCATCCATGGGACAGCTGCCCATTTAGACAACTATAAGTGGGTTCCAGAGACACTGTACACCTACAGATTCAATTGTTGAGGACCTTAGATCTGATATATAATGACTGAGGCTCAAAGGAATAACTATGAGAAAATATACTCTCAACCCTGGTCTGCTTAGGGCCCACCTGTTACAAAAGTCCCTCAGCCCAGTAAATGGAACAAAAGGTATGTATTGGTTGGAACATGGTCTAACCCTATTATGGTGCTGGTGATGTATATTCATACTAATGGATCTTTGGGGCCTTACATGATACATTCCACTCATCATTCTTATTTTCTCTGAGCAGTCTTTAGGAATGTTTCAGTTTTGCTTTGCCAGATAACCAAAGAACAGTTAATACATATATATGTCAAGGACTTCTCATTATATCTCAGCTGTCTACTTTGTAAAGTGATATTTTTTTACATCTACAATTTGTTACATGGTGCTTAATTGCAGTCTGTGGAAGGTACATAGTACACTACTTAAATAGGAAGAGAAGAAAAGAAAAAGAACAAAGAGGGAGAGATGTGTTACATCTGTTGGAGACAAAGTGTCATATACCAAATTTTCAGTTCTATTTTATTATTCTTTCCTTTTCTTTGATATTATTTATCTCCTAAATAACTACTCCTAGCTATGTAGGAGTATTGTGGCACAGACTGACTCTCTTCTATTCCAGCTGTAGTATATATGGAGTAGATACATGGTAGCAAGCTAGTCTGTAGATTAACGTCTACTCATACCTTGTCCCTATTCCTTTTCCTTCTCCTATATACTTCTCAACTTGGACTTTGGATATAAGGGCAACCAGAGCAGAGTAACTCTGGGAGAAACCTCAGTCTATAATTATACTCCAGAATATATTACAACTTACCTCCAGGAGAAACCTCAGAGAATAGGATGAGGCTCCTTATCACAAATGGCCACTTACTGATTTGTGATTGGTTGATCTGATAATCAAAGTGCTCAAAAAAGCAAAGTTAGACAAGCAGCAAAAGATGTTGTTAAGTCTGAGATTTATTCTCAGACATACAGTCCTTAAATATATGATTGTAGTAGTCTGTGTACCAGAACAGCCTACCACATGATCACTACCTATTGTTCTATATATAGAAGTGCTATTGTTCTTGAAATATAGATAACATAACCATCTTAGGGCAGTCCTTTGTTCTATTCAAGAACAGATGATAATCTATAGGTAAAGATCAATGTTATATACAAACATTGAGGACCTTGTATCTTTATGGGATCTTATTGCCTTGGGGTCTATTTATAGCAAAAAGAAGAGCATTGAAGAGAGCTTCACAATAGTTGTTGAAGTAAACAATTATGTCAAGTGGTTTCCAAGATATTAGTGATTTAGTGTCTGGTAACTTGATGATCACCAACTGATCTGCTAATAACTCAATGAATACTGATTGCTTTGAGACATTTTTGGTACCATTCAAAAGGTCTTCTTAAGGGCTTTCAGTGGCCATTTAGATTTTTGAAATTGGTCAAGTAGTCCCAGAATTATGGTCCAAATAACACTCCTAGAGGGTAATTTATTGTTATATACCAGAAAATTCAGTATAAATTAATGTTTTTATTAATTTTCTTTATTATTATTATTTATCTCCTATAGGAGTATCATGTTTCAGACTAGGAGCATTATGTTTTAGACTGGCTCCCTTTTACTTCAGCTATGGTATATATATGAAGTAAATATATAATAGCAATCTAGTTCATAGATTAAAGTCTTAAAGTCCTAAATCCACTTTCTCCTATATTCTTGTAGCACTCTCTACTATATAACTCCTTACTCCTGAATTTGCCTCTCTCTTGGACAATGTTCTACTACTCCAAAATAAGTGACCATACATATGACAGGAGATCAAGACATAGTATACAAGCTGAGGCCAAGGTTATTCTACTCCTATGTTGTTATTGCATCCCTTCTGGACCAGTAGTAAAACCATAGAGCCAGAGAGTAATATTTCTCATTTCATCTGATAGTGTGTTCCACTCTCTGACTCCACTCATTGTGTCACTTTCCAGAACCTAGAGTACACACTCATAGTATATTTATAGTAATTCATAGTATATTCTAGCCTTTCTATGCTGCTATCCCCTTTCTACTTGATATCTATATTATATATACAAGTCCTTCTAGTTACAAAACATCTCAGCAGTCAGGAATAAAAATGCAGAATAGGACAACTAATTAAATGTGAAGTAATTATTATTTAATTAGTTACAGGGTTGCTCTGGTGCACTACCACTAGTGTATCAGAAGTTATTATAAGCCACCTTGACCATAATAACTTTTATTTCTTTAATCCTTTATCTTTTATTTTTCTTTTCTTTTAATTAGATAAAAGGAGAGTCATATGATCAGGATCACATAATCTGTTATATTTGTCACAATCTATCATATTCTGGTTACAAGATCAGTCACATTATACAGGTCACATGTCAAGGAACATTTTAGTAAATTCTAATAAATCATTAATAGGTTAGGGTTAGTAGTACAGACTATATGTAAAAGGTATAAGTAGTAGTCCAAATCTAAGGGAAACTCTATCAAGTTCTTTTTGTTTATCCTGAATAAAAGACAATCTAGTTCTAGTATTAGCTTAACCTAATAGTCATACTATAGACTAGTTAGAGCTATTAGACTTGAGATAAAGGACAGTACTGGAGAGTGTATCAGTGAGTTGGCTCTAAGTTAGTTGAGTAGACATTAGTTAGAATATTAAGAATGTATGAGCTATTAACAATGGGTTTATTAAATGTAGAAGAGTATAGGGCCTATAACCTATGAGAGCTAATAACCTTAGTGTTTAGGACAACAACTGACTGATATTTAAAGTTACCTAATAACTTCAGTGTTTAGAACAATGACTGAGATATACAAGAGTAAGTTACTAGATATAAGTAGTCTACATATACCTTAGTAAACTAGCTAAAAGTAGCAAATACATAATAGTCTTGAAATACAGCACAAAATGAATTCATAGAAAAAACCCTGGGACTAGTACCAGTTTGTACTATGAGTCTCTATTCTCTACAAAAGAAAGAGTATCAAGACTTTTAGTTGTACTTTGTGAAATAGTCCAAAGACAAAAGAGAGTATGGAAAGAGAGAGTATAGGGTTCCAAGAGAAATGTAAGGGAACTACACCAAAGTCCACTCTTATAGTGCAACTATTAGGTTGAACTAACACTAGAACTAAATTGTCTTTTATTTGGGATAAACAAAAAGAACTTGATAGAGTTTCCCTTAGATTTGGACTACTACTTATACCTTTTACATATGGTCTGTGCTACTAACCCTAACCTATTAATGATTTATTAGAATTTACTAAAATATTCCTTGACATGTAACCTGTATAATGTGACTGATCTTATAACCAATTTGTCACAGGATATGATGGATTGTGACAAATATAACAGGTCATGTGATTCTGATCATATGACTTCTCTTTTATCTAATTAAAAGAAAAGAAAAGTAAAAAATAAAGGATTGAAGAAATAAAAGTTATTATGGCCAAGATGGCTTATAACATAGCCCATCTTCAATCTGGGCTTCTAGTATACTGTTGAAGCAAAAGGATTTTGGGACCACTTTGATGGTACTACCACTTGTTCCTTATCCACTAATATATTATCTTCTCCCACTACTATACAAATTGTCTGGGACCAAAATAAGTATTCAGCCAAGTTATTACTTGCTCAGAAAATCCCTAACTCTACTCTGATTTGAGCTCATAGGAAGAGAAATGTCCACAAATGTTGGCAAGCTATTGTCACAGAATATACAGAAAAGAAAGCATATGCACAGAGCAATATACATCAGAAATTCATAGAGATAAGATATCCAGATAAAGGAAATGTTTAGACCTTTCTAGACCTACTATATATCAAGAAGGAAGAGTTAGCTATTTGTAGTATTATTATTGATAAAAAGAATTACTACTCAACTATTGTTAAATCCCTTTCCCTATCCCTTACAAAGTTTGTATCTGGACAACTCACTGCTACTTGTTTCTATTTTACATCCAAAATAATTGACTCTGATCTTCTCATTTCAATTATTTGTAAAGAAGCAGGTTGTCAATTAGCCCAGCGAAGTCACTCTGAAAGAACTAAGTGTTACATACCAGAAATTTAGTATAAATATTTATATTCATTTTCTTTATTATTATTTATCTTCTATAGAAGTATTATATTTCAGACTGGGAGAAATATTATGTTTCAAACTAACTCTCTTCTATTCTAATTGTAGTATATATACCAGGTAGATACATAGGAACAACCTAGTTTATAGATTAAAGTCATAAAGCCACTTTCTCTATATTCTTGTAGCACTCTCTACTATATAACTCCTTAATCCTAAATTTACCTCTTTCTCAGACAATATTCCACTACTCCAAAATAAGTGACCATACATGCAACAGGAGATCAAGACACAGTGCACAAGCTAAGGTCAAAGTCATTTTACTTCTGCATTATTGTTGTGTTCTCTCCAGAATAACTGTAAAACTATAGAACCAGAAAGCAACATCTCTTATTTTGCCTAGTAGTATATTCTACTCTCCGACTCCACTCATTGTATCTCTTTCTAGAACCCAGAGTGTATACTTATAGTATATATTCATAGTAACTTATAGTATATTTTAGTCTTCTTATGTTGCTATCTCTCTCCTACTTGATACTAAGGACATATATTGTAGGGAAGGGAAAGCTGCTGAAAAAGAAACTAGACATAATGAAGCTTTTGTATTT
>Ga0153938_1000231_pt1 | contig 21832 bp, 28 predicted proteins | sample TSNY022MetaG_FD_104740 | JGI IMG/M metagenome (GOLD analysis project Ga0153938, IMG submission 104740) | Attine ant fungus gardens microbial communities from New Jersey, USA - TSNJ022 MetaG | ecosystem: Host-associated > Fungi > Mycelium > Unclassified | place: USA:New Jersey: Brendan T. Byrne... | reverse complement strand
TGGATCCGGGTCTGCGATACAAGGTGAAGCCCGACTATATGGTAAAGGCAAGGGAGGGACAGGGGGAATTTCCTCCTGCGAATCCGCCCCGAACCAATAGCCTGACTTGGCAGGAACGGAATGATGACCTCCAGCCTGAGGGCGTCCATGACCATTAGATGAAGGATGAGCAGAGTGCTGTGTGGAAAATGACCATGCCGAGATGGAGCAGTGGCGAGAACTGGTGCTCGAGTTCGATGAAATCCAAGAACCAGTTTGACGTAATGCATCGATATCCTCGGTAGCAAATGATGGACGTGGCTTCTCGAGGGTTTCTCGAACCGGCGGCCAAGAATCCATCTCTTCATTGATGGCATTTAGATTGCGCTTGATGACGAACAACGTAGTGAGGAGGAATGTAAGCGAAGTCAAGGTGATGGCGGCGACAGTCGTTGAGTAGGCAATTAGTCCAAAAAATAGACTACGAACACCTATACTGGAGAAGATTGCTGTCATAGCAGTGGATGTAATGACGAGAACGAGACTTGGTGCCCATAAGACCCAATGCTTTCTTCCGAAAGAGATGGGACGCCCAAGGCGAACGTGGACAAGTGTGAGTACTACTATGACAAAAAGCATGGTCTGACGGATTGTTAGGATAGTCCAGAGCCTGATTGAAGAGGTCGTGTCTGAAGCGCTTGCGAGGCCAGAGGGGCCTCCCCTCGCCTCGTTCACTACTTGCCAAACGAAGATGGCAAGTGCAGCCATGTCCAAGCTTGCTAACCATACGTGGGCCTTGTCCGCAGGAGATAACTTTCGAAAGTTCGGCAGCCCAAATTCAGCCTGAGAGGTAACATAAGGGATGTAAATTGAAAAACCTATAGATAGACTCACAGGGGCAACACGTTTGCTCAAAGGGTGTGGTGGAAGAATGGGAATTATAATACGAAGAATAACAAATGCAGAAGCAAAAAAGGACAAAAATGCGAGAGTCAATGCTGCAACAGTAGGCATCATGCTTATGGTGAATCGTCAAATCTTGAGAGAGAGCGTGAATTGCGTGAGCGTAAAGGGCGTAAGGCCTTCGTTAGACGGAAAAAACTCAGCTTTGAAGCCGTATGGAAAAATTGGCAGGAAGGAGGTAAAAGAAACCCAAGTTATACTTCCCAACTTGCCCACGGTTGGCCAGAATTACCTTTGGTTGGTCCTGAAGTAGTCTAGACCAGGACTCACCATTGACGCAACTATAGAACGATAGAACGCGCCAAGACCGGTTATCCCATTAGATGATCGGCCATCAAAGTATCATGAATATCATTGCTGACACTTTGTGCCATGCAAGCCGTAACTTGTTCTTAGTCTTGCATCTTCCTTCGAAACGTCATCAATGAACTGTGATAACCTCTCTTGTTAATTAAATGAAAGTGTGGCTTCGGAGAAGCCGTTTGGACGAATCGGAGAGCAGTGAAATTGGGGGACTTGAGCCAACTCGATTAAGGTTTCTCCTGAGTGGTCCAAAGAAGGAAAAAGCGCCACAAATGAGCATTAGATAGTGACATTGAACAAAAGGCGTGAACGGAGATAGATGAACTGATAAGAGCTATTTGCGAACATCAAAATCTTGAGACAGTGACCGAATATCCGAGGCGTGCAGCAGCGGCAGATGTTTTCGGCACCTGTCTGTTGGAGGTGTAACGAACAACAAGATGGGAAACAAGGTGCCAACTACACGAGTCCACTCGAGTCGGACAGTCTATATCTGGACCGAAAAGAGTGAACCCATGTCAAGTGAGATTTATCCGCAGGTGGCCAACGACTCCCCATAGGCAATTCTGAGCACCCAGATTCTGCCGGAATGCTTCATGCCGAGATGCAAGACCTGAATATCAAATGTGAGTCTTCTCTTGATGTCATGATCTGACAAGGAGTTAAGCCCTGCCAGAATTTCCTAATGTCCTTCAGCTTTTTATTGATAGACAGATCAAACTGTAGTGTGGAGGCAAATGTGAGCTCACATTCATTTTGCTGACACTTTTCTACCAAAGGCCATATAATGAAGTTTCTCCCCAGGATAGCGTGGGTCAAAGAGAGAGTGGGAGTTCTCATCATTGTATATCAACAGCCCCTATCAAGCTTCGAGTGGATTTTGAGTGGATGCGCTGTAGCGCGAGCTGTATACGTGATTCTTCTTTTTTCTCACCTCTCTTGTGTCTGGATCAGTTGTGAGTGATCTGGGGTTTTATTTCACATTTCCCGTTAGGCTTCTCTTTGTAGTTTTGGACTGTGTATTGTAGGGTACTAGGTACCGCGGACTGCGATCGAGCACCGCGTTATAAATTTAAACAAAACTGTACACGTGACATCGTGATGCCGCATCCTCAGAATTAAATTTGTACTTCGCTCCTAGATTCGAGCAGTCGTCCCTTGAACACTACTACCAATCAATCCATCTCTTGATATGTATGCAGATCAAATGTTTCATCGATGGGATCAAAGTTGAGGCGGAACTTGCTCCACCCACTGAACTCTGCCGAGACGAGAGGCCATCAAATGGCTAATACCAGTTCATGAGTGTTATGTTATCCCTTTTCGTGCCCGTCACACAATTATAGCAAGCTATGTGTTCTTTTCAGAACCACGCTGTATCACTAGCCTTCCTGCCGGAAACATCTGTGTCGGGACATCTCACAACAAAGATGGGAGTGAGCTTCTTGCATGAAACAGCTTCGACATAGGAGTCTTATTCTCATCATTGGGAAACACATTTCTATGATGAGCCATCCGCACATGCGAGGGTGGTGTAAGCTTCTTTTCTGTTTTCTCGGTTCTCACTCGTGATTTCAGAGATTTGCCTAATGTGGTTGGCGCCAATATATGTAAGTTCTCCATATTTAAGGGTCGTGTTCTATACTTTTCTGTCTTTCTAAGTCCTAACCATGTTTCGTGTCGCTGCCCTTCTCGTCTGCGCTTTGCTCGCAGAAGTCGTCACAGCTGGTGGCCGGTTTCATGGCAACATGTTAAAGCCTCCTGGCATACCTTTCATTGAGGTGGAAAGATCGCAAACACCAGTTGTCAGCCGAAATGGAACTGTACTCCCTCCTTTGAACAAGACTTACGAGTTTGACCAACTCATTGATCACAATGACCCAAGCCGAGGTACTTTCAAGCAAAGATTCTGGCACACGTACCAGTTCTACGAGCCCGGTAGGTGTTGGGCTTACTTTGTAGGGTGTCTTTTACTCATGAGATCGTAGGCGGACCAATCATCATCATGACACCAGGAGAAGTCAATGCCGATGGTTTGTGATGAGCCCACAGTCATGTCGTAATATTAATCCTTCGCTCAGGATATGCGGATGGTTACCTCTCGAACAGAAGCATCAACGGCCAGATTGGTGAGTGCTCATGTAAATCAGTCTGGTTTTGCCTTATTTCCCCAGCTGAACAGCAGAACGGGAGTGCCATCATATTAGAACACCGCTTCTATGGTTTAAGCAACCCCATCGACAATTTGAAAACCGAGAGCTTGAAACTGCACACAATTCAACAGGCTATCGATGACCTTGAATACTTTGCGAAGAATGTTGTGCTTCCTCAGCCCGATGGTGACCAAGTGACCCCCGATAAAACACCTTGGATTCTTGCGGGTGGTAGTTACTCGGGTGCGTACATCAAGACGGTAGTATCCATGTAACTGATGACAATTTCTAGGCGCCTTGACGAGCTGGACCATGGTCAAGTAGGGTATCTCATATCTCCATTGAATCAGGTGCTAATTTGATGTCAGCAAACCTGGCTTGTTCGCTGCGGGATATGCTTCCTCAGCGGTTGTTGAGGCCATTCTGTAAGCCTTTCGTCATTGAATTTCTCAACATGTGTATGAATCCCTGTAGTGACTTCTGGCAGTATTTTGAACCCGAGAGGGAACATATGCCTCAAAATTGTTCAGCTGATGTCCAAGTTGTCATGGCACATATCGACGAGGTCTTTTCTGGGCAAGATGCTTCTGCGATTCAGGAGATAAAAGAACTGTTTGGTATGGGCAACATGACTCACCTGGACGATGTTGCTGGCGCACGTATGTAACATCATCACTCGAAAAATTCAGACCCAAATAATCCCTGCATAGTAAGAAACAATCTTTGGCAATGGCAAGAGTTGCAACCGACATCTGGACCCAATACCCAGTTTTATACATTTTGCGATGCGCTTGAAGTTAAAGATGGCATTAGTGCACCAGCTGGAGGCTGGGGCTTGACACATGCTCTTCAGGCCTGGGGGAACTTTTGGACAGATAAATTTCTAAAATTTCGTGAGTAGGCGTGATTGTTCCAAGCTTCCAAGCTCATGTCCTGGCAGTATGCGGCAGTCTTTCAGCAGAGTAATTCCCTTCCACGCTGTATTATCGCTATTGCTTATTCCGTCCTAGGGATTGTCTTGGAACCTACGATGCCTCTCAAGATTTTTACACAGACACCGACATCGACAACTCCAACCGTTCATGGTTTTGGATTGTGTGAGTCCAATAGCGTGTGGTCCTGTGAAAGACGTTCTCATGTTTTTAGGTGCAATCAAGTCGGATTCCTCCAAGTAAGTTTAATCTTTTTCTTTGATTAGGATAAGCTGATATAACTTTTAATAGGAGAGTGCACCAAATGGACATCCGTCACTTGTCAGTCGCCTGATCCAACCGGGATATGATCTAGTATGTAAACATGCTTCTCTGATGACACGTTATTCATTTCCTGCAGCGACAATGCCAATTGATGTTCCCAGAAGCCTTCCCGGAACCGCCAAAAGTTGACATAGCGGGTACCAACCGAAAATACAAAGGCTGGGATGTCCGCATCAAGAACATTTTCTTTGCAAATGGCATGCGTGAGTGCTTGATGACTTGAAAAAAGAATGATTGACTCGAAATCACAATCGCAGGCGATCCTTGGAGAGATGCTACCATTTCTGCAGAAGGATTGAATGTTGCGAGCACTCCAGACCAACCCATTCATATTGGTGATGGATTCCATTGTTCTGATCTCTCGGTTGCGTCTGGCTTGGCAGACCCTACTATCCTTGCCGTTCAGCAGGCAGCTCTTGCGTCAATGAAGGTTTGGCTTGCTGACTGGAAACCAAGTGTTGCCAGCGGTGGCGGGGGTGGTGCCCGAATTCACGTGGGGATATCATTGTCTGAGGGTAGGAGCACTCCTGCGCCGAGTAAGCCGATCAGTGCCTGGAATATAGGTGCTGGAAGAGTCGAGAGTCAGTAGTTATGATATGTCAGAAATTAAGTTGTTTGCTTGTATTGGGGCGTGGAAATAAGTGAAGACTGAGTGAGTGAGTGGACTGAGTGGCTTGGAAATGGAAAACTCACGCTCGTCAACTCCCGAAAATCTCTGGTCTTCAATTCTCGATTCTGTTTCTTCCTCCCGCTCTTTGCCCACAAAACAGATCCTCCTGCTGGGCCAGCCGTCTACTGGAAAATCAACTATTGCCTCTGCTTTGCTTCAGAGGGCAGAGGAGAATAAACACTCAGACTTTGCTCTCGGTTATGGTTTTACTGACATCCGAGACGACGGCGATGAGGGTGCGTACGCGCACACAAATCTCACCAGCAGTCATTCTCAGCCATCTGTCCAGATATCCTTGCCCGTCTCTCCGTTTATACCGTTCCGTCCTCAAATTCATCCTATACAGCACTGTTACCCCACTTTTTGCCTCCACTTACAACGCTGCCCCATACCTTGGTCATGATCGTCCTAGACTGGACACGACCCTGGTCATTTGTTGAGGAACTGTTCATGTGGCTGCAGTGGGCGGAACGATGGTCCAAGGGAGATGGTTCCAGAGAGCTTGAGGTTATTCGTGAGGAATGCCGGGAAAAGCGTAAGTCTCGTTTATTCATTCCATTTGTGTGTACCCAATGAGTGTGTTTCTAGTACAGTCCCATCTACAGCACTATTTCGAACCACAATCGGATACAGATACTCTCCCTGCTTCAAATTCTGCACTGAATAACACAATACTGCCGCTTGGACCTGGTATTCTAACACACAATCATGCTGGACTCCCCATCATTGTTGTATGTAGTAAAGCCGACTTGATTGATGAAGAAACCGATACCGTCGCCGCTGCAACAGGTATGGGTGGCATGGTCAAAGGGAAGGGTGGCGAACGCGAAGAACGGACAGACGGTATTATGCAAGTTCTCCGTACGATCTCTCTCAAGTGTATGTCACTCCACACCATCTAATGTCCCACTTATTGACACCAGTTTTGTTCTCTAGATGGAGCATCATTATTCTATACAACATCTCAGCCTGCCACGCTTCATGTCCTACGACAGCACGCCCTTCACCTCCTATTCATGACATCTCCGCCTTCTCCAGCTATGTCTGGAGGATTGGAGGCTCCCGCACCACTGCGAAATCCTTTTCCCTTTCAACACAAGCCCAATACCCTTGATCGTGACCGCATTGTGGTACCAGCCGGGTGGGACAGTTGGGGGAAGATTTCTGTCCTGCGAGAAGGGTTCGATGCAAAATCTTGGGGTGAAGCTTGGGAGCGCAACCTTGAAGAAACAGAGGGCCAGGGGACCGGGGAAGCTGGAGCAAAGAAACTATTTGGTGTCCTTGTGCCAGACCAAGGAGAAAGAGTGAGTTCCACTGAACTGTGGTTCAGTCTTTTCATTGATGGCGCCATTTTTTCAAGCCGCGTGTGCTGCCGCCAATCAGCAATCCAATGCCAGAACAAACATTCCTCCTTAAGCATTATGATGAGAATTCGAAAAAGGCCGATCGAGACCCGCGGGCTTCATTCCGGAATCCGACTGATCTGACGACGGGTGCTCCAGCTGGTATTGTGGGACCTCTGGGTAGCAGTAGTTTCAGCATGCCTAATGTCGAACGCGTCCTCAACGAGATGGAAAGCTCGACAAATTCGCCTTCGAATACTACCAACCCTGTACCTGAGCATCGGAAATACCCAAATCGACCTTCGGGGAGGCCGAGTGGGCTTGCAGGACTCAATGTACAGCAAAATGTGGCTCCGAGCAATCGTCCTCCGCCTTCCTCAAATACGGGCGCTACCACAAGTCCTCCAAGTGGTCCACAACCTCAGCACGAAGTCCTACACAATTTCTTCCAGAGTTTATTGAGTTCCAGGGACCGAGCGGCTGGAAGAGACCGGACTTCTGCTCCGGCTGCAGCTTCGCAGACTTCTGCAAAGACGAACGGACGAAGGGAGGAGGCCAATACGTAGTTTTTCGCCGGTGCTGTGATTTCATGGTGTTATTTTGTTGCTATTTCGTATTCTCATCACGATATGTTCTGGTTCTAGAGTAATGAATATAACCGATATTGACAGTTGTTTGGTGTTGTGGGAAAACTTTCTTTCCTGCACCGACATAGGATCCATAGCTGGCTCACATTCCTGGCTTTTTCTTGTTTTCAAGCTTCAACCATGGGCAGATGGCATGTCCTCACTTTGGCTGTCTTATTTCTCTTTCTTACACTCACAACCAGGACCCCCAGTTATGTCGACAGCGTACTCAATACAAAGGTTTCAGCTCTCATGTTGGTCCTTATTCTCTCTGCACTTTGCTTATGTATCAATGTCTCTTGCATTTCTAGCACAGGTGCCATTAATCGCGCGGCGGTCGAAAAGGAAGCGACTATCACATATGATGAGTTTGTGAACGAGCTAGACACTGGAGACTCCTTTACGACGTCTCTTGTTGACATCTTGGTCAAGGTCACCTTCCCTTTGTATCTCTATCTCATCGTGTAGCTCACGAGAGACAACCAGGAGCTCGCTGAACGGCATACACGTCCCTTTCAACAAGATGAGCGGCAACTCATTGCACTGCGCACTGCAGAGCGATTGATATCTCTCGCAAACCCACGACAAGTGTATCGAGGAGATCGATCCGGGATTTATCGCAACCATGCAGGGCGCAGGACATATAACCTTGCCGAGTTCATGCATCTGCCTTCCGCCGAAGTCGACATTGAGGAAGAGGATTTTATGAATTTTTTGGATGTTTCCTCAAATGCTACCGAGGGTACAGGGTACAATAATGACTTCTTTGATGCTTATGGGTCGAGCGGTTGGCCGCCTGTTCTCCGGCGATTCGGCACTACACCTTCCCCACCACTCGAGGATGCATCATCTATGTGGCGTTCTCATGGAACTTATGTTCCTGGTACAGTCCGTAATCCTTCAACATGGGGCGCGACTCCTGGTGCAAGTGGTCATCTTGCAACATCTATCGCAAGACATCCCTCCATTCGTCGACCTGCGCGTCGTATGGTTGACTTCAATGATTGGACAACGCGTAGACGGTCAAGTACCCGAGATGCTAGCCATGGTGAAGGTTCTGATGGGAATTCGCCCTTGGCCAGTGGTAGTGGTGAGCCGTTCCGAAGATTCTTTCCAGCTGTCTCTCGCCGTACAATTCGCCCATCAGAGCATAGAGAAGAGGAAAGAGTGCATTATCCTGGTGTCGCGATGGATCGTGAGCGATCTTCATCTGTGATTACAAGAGCAACGGAATCGCACTCAAGCTCAGGGAGCAGCAGTGGAATATTGGATGATCGTCCTTTGCCTAGGCGAGGCGGAGTCCATGTTCTAGAACCGTTTCGCCCGAACCATTACTCTTGGTCCGCCCCTACATCTAGCTCAAGACCCTCGGAACAAATCAGTACTAACGCACATCCGTCGTTGACAAGATCACCTTCACTAGGCCCTTCGGAACCGGCCCATCCTTTGTCTCCCCCGACTTCAGGAGTCGTGCTGAGTGAACCCAATGGGTATCCGACTCCCGGTTCCATCGAAAATGAACCTACTTCAGTGTAGAATTTGCTTCCCCATCCTGTAATTTCTATATATCTATATTTTTTTCTCACAGACATTCGTCTCTTTTACTATGTTGTGTGTTATCATCTTACTAGTTCGGGAAACTCTGTTTGTATCATCACTGAAAAGCATTACAAAGGTTTTCAAGTTTGAAGTCGTTCGTCCTATTTTATGAGTGTGCGTCACAAGAAGTGAGCACAGCCACACATCGTCATGGCTGAACTTGCTCCTATGATCAGGAAGCGCTCACGTCCTCAACCTCGCATTCGCAAAGTTTCTCTAGAGAAAGAGGAAGTGGCGGAGCCAACGCCCGAAAATGAAGCAGAGGCAGGTCTACCGTATGTACTCCAGCGGCTTATAATTCCAAGTATTTTAAAACTCACCTTTTTTTTTCAGAATTTCAGATCTTATTGAGCTTAGGAAGTTGAGACGAGCACGACAAGGTATCGATGTGACTAAACTTCACAAGGGGGATGCTAAGCGGCGACAAAAGAGAGCGAGGGAAGGCGAGGAAGGTGAAGAGGAAGACCAACTTGTGAAGCCTGAGAAAGGTATTGCAAATGCTGCTGCTGCTGCTGCTGCTGTGGATGAAGATGAGTATGTACCTATTTTGTTCTGTAGACTTTTTTTGTTCTTTTTTTTGCTAACTATTGAAGCGAGGAAGCAAGCAAGGAGGCTAGAGCTAGGAGGGTCGTCCGGACGAATAATTTCACACAACAGACGAATGTGATGGATGTGGATAAACATATGTGCGTTACGCCTCGCTGTGAGATCGCAAGCGAATTCAGTCAAATCTCTAGGATAGCGTATATCGAAGAGAACCTAAAGGTCCGAAGTCGACCTAAAGAGAACGAGAAGAAACACACAAATCCCTCGGATCCTCAAGAAGCATTATATCGCATCGTGGACAGGTTCAAAGTCAACAAGGAGATGAAGGCGAATGGAGAAGAGGGAAGTGTGACGAATAGCCTGACCATGTTGACGGCGATTCCAGAGGTTGACTTGGGTTTGGAGTGAGTCTCGATACGGTTGACGAGTGCTCCGGTGCTTAAATTGCTTCAAGCAATCGGTTAAAGAATATTGAAGAAACTGAAAAGGCCAAGAGAACTGTGGACGAGAATAGGCAGCAAAAAAAGAAGAAGGCCAAGGCGGATGACGAAGAGCACCTGGTTGCCCAACGATGTGCGTACCTAGAATCTCTCATTTTTGAAAAAACCCAGTTGTCTAAGCCAAAGGGTAAAGTTTATCGGCCTGGGTACCGTGCCAAGTCGGATGCAGATATCTTGCGTGATGCGAAGCTGGAAGCTATGGGTTTGCCTCCTCGAGAAGACTCTCCACGACGACGAAACTATGAACGCAATCAGATGGCAACTGACGAGATGGTACGTCTCAGTCTCTAGACTCAGTTGTGTTAATTGAATGCCACCATTGCTAGGTTATGGAGAGATTTAAGAAACATGTTCATATGGGCTAGAGGAGGTTGCGGATGCCAGAGTTGAACCACTAATTGAGATGAAATTTATCCTATGTGTACAAATGTGATTTCAACGATGTAGATATAGCACAGTTGGCGAGCTATGACGAAGACGCCACAGATGTATGTTATCGATGTTTGTGCGCTTTACAAGCGTCTGGGTTTTTCAGGTGGCGGTTCATGGAGTCTCTGCGGGAGAACGAGTACCCACACCTCTCGCAGACCCACATGGGCGCTTCGATCTCCACCGAGTTCCCAAATCCTCCCCTACAACTCGTCGACTCCTCCATGTGTCGCTTCCGATCGTGTATCCTTCCAAACTGCTTGTCGCATTGGGGACATGGGAACTTTTTGACCCCCTGCTCATTCACAATAAAGCCCTGGAACATCGACGTTCCACCGTTGAGGCTTTCCCGGTTTTGTGAATTTTGGCGAGATGAGATGGCAGAAGGGGTGGTTGAAGTTGACACCCTCTTTCGGGTGTTAGGCGCATGCTTGCCTAACTTTCCCTTTCTCGCCGTATCTAATGGAGGGACTCTGAGATATATTCTAGGTCCTACAGACTGCAGAGGTGAGAAGAGCTGGAGGCCAGAAGGTGTGGTATCTGTGCCATCACCCTGGACAGGCAAAGAGCGAGGAAGAGCAGGAGGAGCAAGAGGAGCAGGAGCAGGAGCAGGAGCAGGAAGAGAATTGGGTTGACTTGACTCTTCCTCGTATCCAGCGGTCTGGTAGATCGGCGAGTCGGGCTGAAGTGTACTTCTGATTCCGGACTCGGGCGCCGGACTGTATGCCTGGAAAGAGTTGAGAAGTGTTGAAGCTGGACGATAACTAGCAAAAGCCGCATACCAGGCGCCATGTTGGTTGTTCTGAAGTCATCTTCTAGCTCGAAGCGTCGACTTTTGCAGAAGAAAAAAAATCAATCTCAGTGATGCACGTGCGGATGGAATGAGAATGTGGTGTGAAATGGCGCTGATGGTTGGAAAAAAAATAGTGGTGGTCCGGAAACCCGGAAGTGCTGTTTTTTTCTTGTAGTCGGCCGAGAGGAAGAACTGTGTTACCTCAACAAGCGTTTTTTTTTTTCTGTATTGCTTCGTCTAGATCCCAGTCAGAAATTTATGAAGCGAGGTTGTTCAAGGCGTGATAGATTTGAGGTAGTTTGTATAATGTTGCTGAAGGAGAAAACTTACCTGTTGAGACAGTGCTTCTGTGTAATACCCCTTTATGTCTTTTCATTGTCACGACGCCACACCGTTCCGCGTAATGGAACCCGATTGGCCCACATCATTTTGATATTTCAGCCTCAGCCCTCGTGTGACTTCTCTCTCAACTTGTCTCTGACACTTACCGTCGCCAAGTTTCAGTGATGAGTCTCTCTCTCCCTCCCTCTCTACATGAGAAGCCCTGATGCGGGCCCCGCAGATGCCGGGTTCCTGAGGTGTTGAGCCACCCTCTTATTCATTGATACAGAAAGTACAAGTACTCGAACACGGTACAGGGTCACTATTGCCAAGTGATTCACTGGGAGAACGAGACGCCAAACTCTACAAAACCATGATCTAGCATCGGGGAAGACAAAACCAGAGCTCAGAACGTCATTAACCTTAGGTGGCGAGATGCCTGAATAAGTTGACCCATACATGATTGCCAACTCCACACTTCAGGTGAGTTTTCACTGATGAAAATTTGAACATCTGCAGCCTCTTATGTGTCAAAGATTTCTGACATGCAGTTGACATAGGAGAGAGACAGACAGCTTGTGATAGTCTGGGAGTGTCGGAGAGAAACTCAAAAATCTGAAGGACTTATAGAGTGGTCCCAGGAAGAGTAGCTGGCACCTCGGCCATCGTACTGACTGCGACAACAGGTCATCAAGATTTGTATTAACAATATACTGGTCAATTATTACTGCCAACATATTGTAGGACTGATCCTGCTGCCTCTTATCTTGAATATTACATAATATTAACATAGTCTAATATAGTATTTTTGATTTAATAATGTTTGAATAATATTCAAGTAACCACAATAGTGAGTCAGATAGTCTCAGGAAGTCTCTAAGTAATTAAATGGGATCCTTATAAAAGTGCTTAATAATTACTGGCTCTGTAGCATAGATGGCAGGAACACCTGGGGGAGTGTCTGCCATCATGGGCTTGTTTGGTTCATTGCTAGAACACAAATAGTTTCAGTAGCCGGTCCGGGGCCAGAAGGAAATAAGGTCCAGAGGAAAATAAGGTCCGATCAAACAAAATTACCCTTGATTCCTTGACGACAAGGCCAGTCACAGGGATTATCAGGGGTCCTTTTGTGTACTATATTCTTGATGATCTTCCTGCAAGTTGTCTGATTGTATGTGTATGTTGATGATTGTAAGGTCACTGAAATTGATCTCAATCGAGAATATCAAGAAATGGATTGAGTCTTATGAGAATGCTTGCAACTTTAGTACACGACAGCTTGCTTCCTGTCGATGACGTGTACCACATCGAACAATAGAACTTTCTTAATATAGTGCCTTACAATTATAGCTCTTGAGTTATGGATCTTAAACTCGATCTGTTTTGATCACTTGTGTAACAAATCTTTTATGAGGACAAATGCATCCACAATGTAATGAATATACCATGTGCATCATGATGCCTTGTGGAAATGAACAAGCTAAGGAGCCCTTGACACCCCGATAGAGATCGAAATTCTGTGCAGTAACTCAGATCTGGATTCCGAAATGCTAACGAACAGAGTGCTAGATTACAAAAAATCGTTATCCTTTCCTGCCCTGCTTGAGGGCGAACATGCTTTCATCGCAATCTCCAGTTCGTCGATGCCGTTGAACGGCGTCAGGACGTGAGTAGCGTTTTCCGCATCCCTCACAAAAAAGATGCTTCTTCCCTAGGACGCGACACGCAGATCTCATATGTCGAGGAACGTCCGCCCGTCTCGCAAAAGTCTTCTTGCAGGCTTCACATTCATAACGATTAGCCTTGCTTTTACTACCTCTAGCTTTCACAGGCTCGCTTGAGAGTTCGTCGGGATTTAGGGTATCTTGGTTGTGTCCCTTGAGTCTTGGTAATCTGCACCTTCTTGAAGTTGAGTATGACGTTCTTCGCGTATTTTTTCTGCTCTTCTGCAGCTTTGCCTTGGTACGATTCACAAGAGACCCTTGGACCACCACATCGGAATCAGTCAAGTCTTTCTGAAGGTCGGGGGTTGAGGATGATGATGTAGCTGGCGAATCTGAATCTGCGGATAGGTTAGATCTGGGGACATACAAACCACTGAGATCGCACAAGTGAAGGCAGAAAACGACAAATTTTCGGCACCCAAGTTATTTTCCTCTTCTTCTGGAAAGACCCAACTCCAAGAAATACAGTCAAGATGGTGGAAATGACACTCTCCCTCGTTATCAAAGTCCTGATTATGGTGCACTTGATCAGGATCTTTAAATGGAGGCGAGGATATTGGCAATTGTGGCCCGGAAAGATCTAGAGGAACGTCTGAAGACATAGTGACCATGATTGTTTCGTCCAACGTAGGTGAAGACCGGGGTTGAGGACTGGGAACGTCTGAAGGCACAGTGGTTGTTTTGTCCAACATGGATGAGGACTGGGGTTGAGAACTGGGAACATCGGATGTCAATGAACTGTGATATAGATATGTTACCTACTCCAAGTTCGAAGAGAGGGCCTCTCCCTCCACAGATAAAATTTCCGAATCTGACGATGAGCCATCGAGAAACTCAGCACGGATTAATAAAGCAATTGAAATTTGATCGGTCAACATGTTGAGTTGCAGACAGAAGGACGAAGAGTATGTGGGGGAGGGTTGAATGGTGCTACATAGCCTGTCGTCTCCCGATTTATAGACGCATATTGGTGTGATCAGACACAAGTTCGTCGATTCACTGGTCAGAAAAACCCCATTTGGACATGGTGCTCACAAGTCTTTTGGTCCTTTGTTCCGAATGAGGCAGGCGTTTCTTACATATTCGCCCCATTGACCCTAATTTTCCGCAGCAACATCTTTCACTGCTTTGTTCCATGTACTTTTAGAACCGAGGAAAGGACCTGATCAGTTGATTTTGCATTTTTGTAAGCCGAATTTGGACCAAGAGATACAGCACGCTTACCATAACACCCTTGTACATCCAAGGACCATGCTGTTGATGGATAACGAATCGTCGATTGGAATTTTTCATCGTCATTTCTCGTCCCTGAGACACATGTTGGAAAACTGTTTGACCTCATGGATTGCCTTTCTTGCAAAAGGCGCACCCAACAAGCTTTTTATCCTTAAATCCCTCGCTCCCTCTGTGGACTGGTACCGAAAACACCGCTAGATTCAGTTCTGCCGCCCCCTTTCCCTACGCTACCCTCCCCCCCTCCTTTTCTTCCACTCACGCTTCTCTGACTCACATCATGTCCTATCTTTTGACCCAGGACTGATATTCGTACAAGTTTTCTGGTAACCTGGCATGCATAGATAGGCCTGGTACTAGTGGTGTATGCAAAAAGTTGTTACCTAGACTCAATGATGCAATATGTGGTGCCCCACGCGATGTGCACGAAATTATACATTTTGTAGTTTTTTCCTTTCTCTGTTTTTGTCTGTAAAAGGCTCTCAATTGTAGTGGTGGTAGACTCACATGGTACTCACATGGTCACGGCTGTCATAATTGAAACTTGATTTAGACGCACCTAATATGGGATTATACCACTGCATTTTACAGAATCTTCAATTTTATGGGCACTATAGCACCGATACCAAAATCTTATACGTGACTCGGTTTGAAGTGGCTAATTTTAGATCAGCACACAGGTGACAGTTCACATCACCTACAGAGGCCATAGAATCCGTCCAATTATATCACACATGGCATTCATGTGGGTCCTAATATCGAGTTCATCCCACGTTATCACGGAAGTTAAAGAGATAGGAGGGAACATCTGGACTAACGGCTGCAGATGAGGTGTCCGGCATCATACGGGCCGTGATCCAGCATAAAATTTGACCATAACTCGGTCGCGACAATGGAAATTGATTCATGCAGCACAAAAAGAGCTAGTTCGGTTCTGAGTAACTGTGTAGCGTTGTCGAGAACGAGCAAAGGCAGAGACAGGATCTCAAGGCAGATTCTCTGGGGTTATCGTCTTGGGAAATGCCATCGATCGCAGAGAGTGTGGGCGATTGAAAATGCTGTCAATAGTCATATTCACGTGAGGATATCGCCCGGAAACAAGGACGCATATTCATCCGCGGGAAGATACAAGGTAACCACCTCCTATTATGATTTGTCGAAGAGCAAAGTTTCCCTCTTGGATACACCCACAAGACACTCGAGTCAACGCCTTCTATATGCAGAAGTGGTGATGGCATAGAATTCACGGTATGCTAATGCTGCTGACCACATGAGTCCAGGATCATTCCCCACCTATTATCAGATTTTTTAGGGCCGATGTCTCAGGAAATACCAGGATATTACAATTTTTGGAGAGCGGAACCTGTCTGAATAGACACATGATCCAAATTATTCGGAATCACCCCACATTTCTTGGCCCATGATCTCAGATCCTGAGCAATGGAATTGAGAGCACACATAAAGTTTGATGGGGAGGTAAGTGGGTGGCTAAGAGTCTATGTCATATCCCGTTACTCGAACGTTTTAGGAGTTACAGTGGTTTTGCCGAGCACGCACTAGGACTGCTCCTCATGTACAAGATGGTATAGTTTGTGTTCGCTTATCTAGATAGATTGAGCTAATTTTGGTCACGTATCAGGTGATTTCTGAAAATGTCATTATTCCTCCATTTGATAACCATCCACATCAATGGCGACAGCGCAGAAAGATCAAGAAACTACAATATCAATGCCTGATTATGAGTTGTATGAGTCACCTAATTCACGCTCAATCAAACTCGGTCCTTGGAAAATAACTGCTTCGACCAATCCGATCTCGAGTGCGCACGAATGCGAGCTGCTTCAAGCTACAGTGGGGATCCCTCTACCAGAAATGACTTTTGGCAGAAATTTCTTGAAATTGGAGCACCATCCAGATGCATGGGTATATACATTCTCGACGGAAAATGCTTTGAAGGCCGTCAAAGTCGGCGAGTTGGGGGACGGAGATGGAGGCGTCAAGGTTGGGTATGCAGACAAGTGGCTCCAGAGCAGGCAAGTTTATTTCTTGCCCTCCTCGATATATAATCATGCGCAAATAACAGCGATCTCGGACAGAATAGACCCATCCTCTGACTGCCCGATGCCTGAGACTGTCCCAGCAAAATTGTATGACTGGACATATACGACCATGTATCCAGGACATCAGATTACAGAGCCTCCATCCCCCAGTGGATCCGTTCTGAGTACTGATGAAGACTATGAGCCTCCTCCACTTCCAGTCACCCCAGAAATTACTCATTGGAACACAGGGAACCCAGCCAATCCATCGCACCTAATCCCGATAGCTGAGTTGACAAGACCAGACCCCATCCTCTTTTATGCGGAAGTTCCCCTTTTTGAGGATGAGCTTCATGATAATGGTGCTTCAACTTTGCTTGTTAGGATTGTAGGTTCTCAATCCCGTGAAAGGCTCTCAGCTATCAAATTAATTCTTGACCGACGACCGGTATTCTTAGCGTGTCATGCCGACATGCTTCTTTATTCTATCTAGATTTACACTGAGAGTTGATGGCGTGTTATTTCGGACCTTCGACACCAGGATCTATCATTCATTCGTCTCAAATCCTAGTCTATTAGTCAGAGAGATGAGTGGTTGGGAAGCCCCTTATGACCGGGTTCGCAAGGTAAGCGCTTATGGGCATCTATTTCTTGAAGTTTACCCCATTGTCTAGTTCCTACCCAGGCGGAATGATCTCACCCCGCTGACGGACCCAACCTGGATAGCGAAAATTCTGACGGACCTTCCTCCTTCCTTATCTCAAGGTGACGATGCAAAAACAGGTTGGAGAGGTTTGGGCACACGCCGTGAGATAGTCACTCTCAAAGGCAGTGGCGAGAACAAGATATAGTGTATCGTGTTGCCGGCAAAATTGTAGTATACATATGTCTATAGTGGTAAAACATGAAATGACAACTGAAGCGGAGAACAAGAAGACAAATGCAAGGCTGCTTGAGGAGATAAGGTAACGACGATCGGTGAGTCCAATGTCAGTCATTACACCAACTTGGCTTCCCGCTTTGCCTGTTGAACCTGGGCGAGACGCTGAGCTCTCAAACTCGTATGCGGACCCTGTGCGTTCTTTTTGTTTGTTGTTGCTGGTATAGAAGGTGCCAACGTTGTCTGAGATAGCGATAGCCGTGTCTCATCTGATGCAAAACCTGGTATTCTGATGTTATGATTTCGTTCTGGTGAATAGTGGTGAGACCATCAATGGCAGTAATATTAAATGGCTCACCGAGGTGAAGCTGCAAGTCCCTGATCTCGAGAGAATCACCACCACGATGTTTGGCCAGTCGGCAAGAAAAATTGGTAACAGTGTCGATAAATTCATCAGCGATGTTCAACAGAAGCTGTGATATTCTGCTCAAAAATAGTTCCACGGGATTACAAAATGACATACATCCTCAACTTCGGGTTCAATTTTGACATTAGGATCAATGCTAGAGACGAGATCTTGTATTGTTCTTCGCATACTTTGATCACCAGGTGTGTTCCGTTTTCTTGCCCGGTGGTCATCTAGGTTGAGTAGTGTTGTATCCTCCGATGACCGCAATACCTGGGATGGGGTACCTAATTCATCGCCATGGATCCTGTTTCAAACGGATGAACAGCTTATCAGCGTACCCGACATTCTTCCGCTTGCAAAACCTCCAGATAAAGTAGGTCTTGCTGTCATCCACGGCACTGCTCCGGGGTTGGTCACATTCAGTGTCTGACTAATGGCGGGGTAGTGGTCCCCAGGATTTGCATTCACGAGTGTTGGGCCAGAGGCAGCGGCTTCAACAGATTTGTAGGCTGTAGAAGGATGTACAGTGGTGGGAGTAGTCGCTGATGCTGCCTGTGATGTCTATAGTTGCTTTCAGGATATCTTGTAGTGAAGCAAACATACTGTAGTTGAGGTTGGAGTAGATGCCGACGCTGATGTGGATGTACCAGCATTGGTAGTCCCAGCAGCAGGTTGTCTTGCAGTCGCAAAACGTGCAAACTATGATGTAGGAGAAGTTTTGAGCGTTGCTAGGGTCATTACACAAAGACGGCAAATACCTGAAGCAATTGTTGTTGATTGAGTTTTCCGGATTTGACCAGAGCATACAGATTTTGAATAGCAGCAGTCTGGCTCATTGCAGGGTCAGGCTGCGTCCCATTTTGCATCTTTGTTAATGCTTGAACAATTGCAAGCATCTCATTGTTAAGTACTGTAGGAGCAGAAGTTGAAGGAGTGGGTGTGGTGGTGGCTGCCGTAGCAGATTGGGTAGCAGCATTATATGTAGAACCTGTAGATTGTGTGGACTGGGGCGTCGAGCTAGATGCCTGAGGAGTGGACGATGCACTTTGTTCGACCATGATGACAAGTATTGAAGTATTGTATTGTTATTCTGAGAATCTGACCATTGTAATTGATGGCTACTTGATTTGGTACAAAGGATAGAACCAAACAATGGCATTTCTAGGATCTTCGTTCATAATCTATAACCTTTCTCCCAATGGACGTAACGGATATTCTCCGTTCGATACAGGATAAAAGGTATGTTAATAATTTTTGTCTCAAAAGCAATTGCATGACTTTTTTTTTGAGTCGTCAAGATGAGCTAGTTGACGGGGATTATACTTTGGACATTGGTTATCTTACAGTCACCCACACTGTCCCAATTGATGTGGATTTATACAAGTGAGTCGTCAAGCTCCCAAAGCTTTAGATGTACCTCATTACTTTACCTCGTTATAGTGAGAACATTGATCAATGCATAGAGCAAAGTGCCCGGGACTCTACTCAGAAGCTCATAGGTGCATTATTTAGCCTCCCTACGACTTCCTCACCAGATGGTCCTCTTGCCATTCTGCCTCCTCCTGTTTCCCTCCTTCCTCGTGAAAAACCTCTTCCAAAACCTAAAGAGCCCACAAAATGGGAGAAATTTGCTGCTGCTAAAGGCATAAAGAAAATACGACGTGAAAAGAAAATCTGGGACGAGGAGAAACAAGAATGGGTCCACAGGTGGGGTTGGAAGGGAAAAAATAAGGAGGCCGAGACGCAGTGGCTGCATGAAGTTCCTGCAAATGCTGGTCAGTTTCTAGTTCCTTTGATCAACCCATATACGAAAACTCACTGTGTAACCTGAACCCGACAGACGTCGACCATGATCCTCGTAAAACTGCAAAAGACGAACGCAAAGCTCGTATAGCAAAGAATGAGCGGCAAAGATTACAGAATCTATCACATACCCCTGGACCCTTGACCGACCGTAAAAAAGAGATTGACCAGGCTCTTGCAACTACTCGTATCAGTACAGCGAGTATGGGGAAGTTTGATCGTCAGCTAGATGGTGAGAAGAAGCCCCGAGGACTCAAACGCAAGGTATCTATCGTTCAGTCAACAATTTCTCAACTCCTAACTTCTTCGTGTCAGTTTGATCCAATGGAAGCATCTGCTGAGCAGGAAAAGAAAAATGCGCTTGCGTTACTATCCCGCATGGAGAGTGACACCAAGAAAATGCGTGGCGGTCCATCAACAAATGATGACGGCTTAGTAAATGTCCGTAAAGCCATTCGGTCGGTGAGCAAGGGACAGGGAGGCATAGCACTTGCCAGGAAATTAGAGACCGGTAAGAAGAGCAAGAAGTCAAAGCGATAAACTCTTGGCATGTTTAGCATATCCCGTGGTGTTTCTCATGTCACCTACTACATTTACTCCGATGATCATGGCATCTAGTATTCCTAAATCTGCATCCTTGCAAGACAGGGATCATGTATTAATAAGTTTTTAAGATATAGAAAGGACAAAAAAATGCTATTTTGCTGTAGATGGAGGGGAGAAGAACCAAGAAGCAATCACTTGGTAGAATCATATTGCACCAATCTACTCATGTCAGCCTTGCCCTCATCAATCCATTCCTGTTTGATCAGCTTCTCTTTCTCCGCATAATACAGCCGATATACTAATTTGATAGTGCCTTCACTCACACCAGCAACGATGCTGATATCCCTGACATTCCTTCGTTCTTTGTCGAGTAAGTTGAGTAAAAGGCAAGTAAAATAAATAGCACCGCCTGCAATCGAGACAGGGCTCCGTCCATCAGCAATACCATATTTTCTAGCGGTGACAATGATGTCGGCGCAAATTGACTGGACACTGGGAGGGAGATCCAGGTGATTACAGTATCGTACCAGAAGGTTCTCGGGACCGGTAGGTACTGTGCGGCTGTTGTTGTTGTGTGATGCACCAGGGGAGAGATTAAAGGCTTGCTCAAGAGCCTTATAGCACTGCCCCAAGACCTTCTTCGACACATGTGTCAGTGTGCATATTTCACGGAATGTCCGTGGTACGTGAGCCTGTCGACATGCGATGAAGATACAAGCAGCAATGACCGCATCAAGTGGTTTGCCACGAAGTAACTTCTCCTCGTCACTCCTCTTGTATAATTGTTTCGCAATGTCGCTAATGGTTTTGGGAAGAGAGAACTGGTCACACCAGCTCGATATATCACGAAACGCAGTTAGGATATTACGCTCCGAGCGCGAAGATTGAGAACGTGAGGCGGCACGTTGCAGTTCGCGGGCTATTCCAGAACCACCATCTCGAAAACTGATGACGGTGTCCAGCTGCTCTATCCCCTCCATCAAGGGGTCCGAAGCTGCACCAACACGGGAAGGGTCATCTCCTTCATCGTTGGCAAACGTCTGCAAGACACACCCAAGTGTTCAATACATAATTACGATCAAGAGGAAAGAGAACCAAAGAAAACAGCGTGCGGCTTGAAACGGCCCAAGTACTTACCCGCCATTCACTCCTTGTATCTACGATTCGATCACCGAGGACCAAGCCACAAGAACCGCAAACGAGATCCCCGCTACCAAATTCCTCGACAATGTTTGGATTTGGATCCCTGCAGTCTGGACAGATGAGGCGAACTGAGAGATCAGGACCGTAAGTAGCATGAAGCTGAACAGGTTTATGGCGCTGGGCAAGTGGGAACGGTTTAGAGTATGCCATGGAAAGAAAAGGATCCAAAAGGACGAGAAATTTGGTGCGGTGGAAAATGGGATCTCGGCGGGCAAATGAGTGGGTTTGCAACGAGTGAGTCGACTTCCCTGGCTGAGTTGGCGACAAACCGTCATTCTGCTGCTCTGAGAACAAGGTGACTATGCGTACTGAATATACAGTCTTCAGGGAGGAAACCAAGGTGGATTGACAATGAGTCAGTCGACCCACGGCTCCCACTAGGCGCACAAGTCTGTGCCGCTTAGTCATCCATCAATCATGGGATAAGTCTGGTTATTAGGCTAAATTCAATGCAAAACACATTGAATTCACAAACAAATTTGACTCAAATAACACAACTATGGCCACAGCCTTC
>Ga0153938_1000228_pt1 | contig 22008 bp, 20 predicted proteins | sample TSNY022MetaG_FD_104740 | JGI IMG/M metagenome (GOLD analysis project Ga0153938, IMG submission 104740) | Attine ant fungus gardens microbial communities from New Jersey, USA - TSNJ022 MetaG | ecosystem: Host-associated > Fungi > Mycelium > Unclassified | place: USA:New Jersey: Brendan T. Byrne... | reverse complement strand
GGAATACTCGTAGAGAATTGTTCTTTTTTTCTTAAGGGACAACTTGCTTGTCGAAGGCTTGTTGATCAATAATATTTTATGTGTAATCTCATACCCAAGAGATGCCAGGATGTTCTGAATCTAGCTCGTCCTCTCCCTCCTCGCCCGAAACCCCGGATTTTGTACTGGGATTCTCTCCCTCACTTCCTTCGGCCTCGTCGTCATCGCCTCCCTCAGAATCACCTGAATCAGAATCACTCGTGGATGAATTCAAATCATCGTCAGCCGATACAGTGAAGTCTTCGTCAGATGAGTCATTTGCATCACCCAGATTGTGAATTGTCAGAGGCCCCGTGGACACGACCTTGGGTTCCGATGCCTTTCTCTCAGTGGATGAGTCACCATCTCCTGCGGCATTAAACGAGTGTTGGTGCCGTTGGACCCATTTTTCGATTCCCTCCTTCTCTTTAGAGTCGACCATTGAAAATTCCGTCTCTTCTCCTAGGTCATCCGGACCGTCTATAGCTTCGGACGTGTGACGGGATATTCTTGTGAGAATCACAGAACATGTTTTGCCGATTCCGCCAATGATCTTGAGGCCTTCTGTCTTTCCCATGAGATCCTCCACGGCCCAAAATTCGCAGGGTTTGGATTCTCCCCAGAGAATTCCCTCACGCATGAACCAGAGACTACCAGGTTTAGTCGAACGGTACGCCTGAATACCCGGAACACCGTCAGGATTAGCGCTTTTATAGAGTCCAGGCACGGCGCTTTGAAAGACACTTGGACTGGGCTCGAGAACGGGTATAGGTAGGTGGTTGAAGAGTTGACGGAGGATAGGAAGGGAGTCTTCATTTTTAGCGTGTGTGGTTACAGTGGCTTTTCCTTCGGTGTCATATGAAGTGACTTGAAGTGGAGCAGCAAGTACCGCATCAATACCGAAGATGATTTGTGGTTTCTCGTCGGCTGTGGATTGCTTGCCACGTCCCGTTGGAAGTTGGTAGTCGGAAGATAGGATAACTACTGTCCAATGAGGCTTTGTTTTGCCACGGGTAGGGAGGAGGAACGCGCGGCGAAGTATGGAGAGTGGGATGGGAGGTCCTTCTGGTACTTGAGTTGTTGAGTTGAGGATGACAATAGCACTCTCTTGGATGTCAATTTCTATCTTCTTGCGTACTGGTGCAGTAGCTGAGATAGGCTTCAGAGAGTAAACAGACCGGCCAGTGTTGGCTACAGTTGGTGGTTGGATTTCGGGTGGAGAAGTACGGAGGCGTTTGTTTGATATATCTGGATCTGGCTGCTCTAAAGGACGTTTGACATTAGACTGACAGAGAGGTGATAGTACAGAGATGATAGAGTTTTGCTTCTCCAACCACTCTGCTCCAAGGTCGATTCCTGAGTACGGGGAAGGCCCTGCCCCACTGATTAATCGAACCAGGTTATCCAGAGAAAGCTCATCCATAGGTACACTTTTGAGTCCTTGGTGTATTTCTTCCGGTATTAAGTGAGAGATAGCATGAAACGTATTAGCGGAGGAGTTCATGTTTTGTTTCGAGAACACTGGCCGTCCGATTAAGAAGGAGAAGGACTATGATATGAAGTTATCAGTATGAAACGGATATCAGGCAATCATCGACAAACTGGCCTGAAGGATAGAAAGGTCAACGCGCCCAACTTGGCTGTCACATGACGACCACAAAATAATCTGAGACGCAGAGGACCTGATGTACCAGCGGCAAGAGTGTATGGCGAAAGAATTTGGCCGGTTCTACGTGTCATGTACCTCTGTGCACTCGATTGATGAAGACGTAAACCATTATGCATAGTTCAAAAGTACATGAGAATCGATTTAATTAGTTTGATCCCGTGGTCTATCTCGAAGCCAGTGTACACTTCTATCAGGCCTGCATTGCCACTTCCTCCCTCTTTTGCATTATACTTCTCTCCGTATGAATGAAAAAAATGTATATATAATCACCAGCCCTCATGGAACTGCCGTGAACAAATGTTGACTCTATCTCTCGTGCGGTTCTTGGTCTTTATGACCTTTACCCTTCAGGGAATCAATGCCAGAGGATGGCGCGACACGGGTGGGACTATCATCCTTGAGGAAGCGTGGACGACTCTGGACCTACTTTTCCAAGTTGGGTGATTGCACTTATCGTCATATCTGCCTGCACAAAAAAAAATTAACGCCTGAATCTGACAGAAGTACAAACGCGGCACTAGGTGGATTCAATTTCTCATTTTATTTGATTATCCGAACTAATGAGGCTCGAGGTGGTACCAATGCTGAACTGAAGGCGAATTTATTAGACATTCACAATCAGCGGCTTCGATTCATGGATGAGAACAATGTTGACTACGTGAGATGCCCAGTGTTTTTTTGGTTGGCGATCATATTTTGATGGACAATGATGATAGATGGTCATTTCCTGTGCCAGTCCTTGCATTCAAGGCATTTCGGACGTGGCCACTGCTGAAAATATGGCTGTTACGGTTAACAACATCCTCGCAGAGAGCATTTCAAACAACACTAGGCGGTTTGGGGGGTTTTCTTCCCTTTCGATGCATAATGCATCAAATGCAGCCCTGGAATTGAGGCGAACGGTGAAGGAACTCGGCTTCCTTGGTCTGTGCTTTGCAATGTGAGATCAGTCGTTACACGCTAATTGACGAATAGGCGCCTTGGTCAATGATTACCAACAATCGGGACCTGACAATGGTAAGTAGCTCAAATCGATATTGCAGCCATGAGTGACGCGCAAATTTATAGCGACTTTGCTTTATTACGACCAGCCAGAATATGATGTGTTTTGGCAGATGGTATCCGATCTTCAGGTTCCTATATATTTTCATCCGCGCACAAACATACCACAAATTAGAGATCTCACCTTGGGGCATGCCCCGTGGCTCACGGGTCCAGCACAGGAGTTTGCGGCAACACTGTCGTACCATATTTTAGGGTAAGGTGATCACAGGATATCATAGATGAAATGGGGTGTCTCAAGTGACCGGTCTAGATTGTGCACGAACGGTGTATTCGAGTAACCAAGCGGCCATATCTCTTCTATAGTTGCTGACCATATCACTGGTAGTCGCTTCCCAAAGGCTAAAATCATCGTTGGTCATCTTGGTGAACGCATCCCTTCTGACTTGTTCCGGATTGATGAACGTATGTGTGTCGTATTCAACTGGAATATCAAACTCATTCAGCACGTCCAGAACTAAAGCGCCAGATACCGCTTGGCATACCGATGAAGTTGAACGTCAGCTCGTACTGGCAAACCAACATCTGGGAGACGACATCGGGCAACTTTGCAACTGACTTGTTGCAGTTCCACGCGAATACTATTGGACTTGATCGTATCATGTATTCAGTTGACTATCCATTCGTATGTAGTTTTGATGTTGCGGTTCAGATTGCGTCTGACAGCCGAATAAGGTCGCCATTGACGAGGGTGAAGCATGGGTAAAGACACTGCCCGGAGTTTTGTCAAAGCAAGAGTTTGAAAGTCTCACACGTGGAGTAGCTATCGACGTTCTTGGATTGGACAAATAGGTGACAGATAGTTCTTGTCACACCCATGTCAAACTCAGGAGATAGCTTCAGAAATGCCATGAGGTATGCGGTGATGGTAATGGACCCGGCCAATATCATGCTCCCAATGAGGACTCAGGTGGCGAGGCTACCACTGTAGTTTGCAAGCGGAATATGTGGTTGTCAAGGCACATGTTTGCTGTGTCACGAGAATTCAGACTTGACGTTTGAATGTAAAAGGCCAGAATGAAACCAGAGAAGTACAACAAGCATTCCAGGATTACTAAGCATATGCATCAGTTACTTAATTTATGTGCACAATTTGCTAGGAAAGGGGAGTAGGTGCTACAGCAGCAAAGGATGGTGGCTGATAAATTTACTACACACTCGCAAGTTTCTGGTAGATTCCAAGGCAACTTATAGAGACATAAATATTGGAACAAAGTGCTTGGATTATCATCCTGGTAACCCTGCTTTATACCTACAGAGATGTCAGTAACAAGGTACTTTGAAAATTTATGTGAGTAGTGTTCGTATCTGAGAGGGTCCTCGATCTGTTCACAAATGTGCCTATGGCATGTGACTCGGAAAAAGTAGCATTTTATTTCTAGTGATGGGATTCGCACGGTAGATTTGACGGCAAGGCCAGTTTGGGCGTCTCTCACAAGTCAACCATGGCCTCGTGCTGTTTCTGTTGCTGTCCAGCCCCAGTTCTCTCAGTCTGCAAATCCCCGCAGGCAACAGCGTGCATCTCACTCTGTTACCACTTCTCACAACCACGAAGAGCCTTCTCAGAATTCTCCCTACCCTGATGTCCTCAATCACCCCGCTGTTGAGGCCTATATGGCTGCTCATCCACGCCGAACTATCCCCCGTTTTGGTCCGTACCTTCTCCTCCAGACCCTCGGTGAGGGTGAGTTTGGCAAGGTCAAGCTTGGCATCCATGTCCAATGGGGCGAGGAAGTGGCCGTCAAACTTATCCGTAGAGGAAATGTCGATACAGTTGTGCGCCTTTCCAAGGTTGAACGCGAGATCGAGGTTCTCAGGGTTCGCTTCTCTGTCTTTTCTTTTTCGGTCTCCGACTCACTGGTTTGGTTCCCAGACGCTCAAACATCCCAACATCGTGCGTCTTTACGATGTCATCGAAACCGACAAATACATTGGTATCATCCTTGAATATGCTTCTGGCGGAGAACTCTTCGACCACATCCTTGCACATCGATATCTCAAAGAACGAGATGCTGCAAAGCTCTTCTCCCAACTCATTTCTGGTGTTTGGTACATTCACCAAAAGAAAATCGTCCACAGAGATTTGAAACTGGAAAACCTTCTGCTTGACCGCAACCGCAATGTTATAATCACGGACTTTGGCTTTGCCAACCGTTTCGAACACAAAGCTGATGATCTTATGCAGACCAGCTGCGGCAGTCCATGCTACGCTGCGCCTGAGTTAGTCATCAGCGAAGGCCTTTATGTAGGAAGCGCTGTTGATATCTGGAGTTGTGGTGTCATCCTCTATGCTATGCTCGCTGGCTACCTTCCTTTTGACGATGATCCTGCTAATCCCGACGGTGATAACATTAATCTACTCTATAAGTATATCGTCAGCACACCCCTTTCTTTCCCCGACTACATTTCCACAGAAGCTCGTGAGCTCCTAAGCATGATGCTTGTGCCTGATCCTACACGTCGAGCTAACCTCGATAGTGTCATGCGTCATCCTTGGCTCTCGGTTCATGCTGGCTCACCAAGGACTGATGGTTCACCCAGTGCGTTTGGTAAAACTGTCGACGAACTAGAGAAAGCTGCTTTGGATCAACACCAACAACGCAGATTGGCATATCAACGACAGATGCGTGCTGCTGCCGCTGCCGCTGCATCTCAAAGTAATGCTTCTCATGGACGGGAAGCCACTCATCCAGGTGTCCCGTCTCGTAGCCGGTCTACTCAACCTGAATATCTATATGAATCCTCTGCTGATCAAGGTATCTCTCCACCGCCCGCTGCTGTGAGAAGTAACACCGCTACTGGTACCGGGACTTCCGCACCCATTGGTGCCCCTGTTGCGGGCAATAAACCCACATTTGGAAGTCCCACTGCCCAAGGGATTACACCTGATGATCCCTTTGCACATCCAGCTTCCAGTTCTGTCGGCGCCACAGCCATGACCGTCAATTCGTCCACTGCAAAGATTTCGGAGAATGTTGCTCCCATGCAAGGATACAAACACAATAGTTCTGGCAGTGGATTCAGGCACACAATTCAAGTCGAGTATGATGACCGGAGTAATAGGAGAGATGAACGTCGCACGAGAATGGGTACGGATTATCAGCATTCACAAATGCAGCCGAAACCACAGCAACCACAACTGACTCCATCCACTCCGACCATTCAAGATAGGCGCGTGACGGCGTCTACTTCTGCGGGTAAACCTTTACCTGTACCGCCACCTTCGTCTACAGCGCCCTCTGCATCCACAAAATTGTCTACTTCTCCCGCTGTGGTTTCTGCAAGGGCACAAGAACGGCAACAACAATTATATGTAAATTCCTCTCGTACGGATGCGCAGAAATCATCAGCAAACGTGCCTTCAAGTTCTTCTCCTGACCCGGCTACTGACAAGGAGACTTCGAGTGTGACTTCTTCTATTGGTAAGAAGTCGATTACTCATGAACAGCCAGTCCAGTCGCCAGCGTCACCATCACAGTCGAAGGGACACAAGAAGGGAAAATCAAGTACGGATCGATTTGCCTTGACTAAGATTTTCGGTAGTGGGAATAATGTGAGGGATAGTGCTGACGCATTAGCTAGAGATGAGAAGGAAAAAGAGAAGGCAAGGGTTAAGGGTTCACCGTTGATAGCTTCACCTGAGCGATATGGCGGTGAGAAAGAGTCGAAATTATCACCACCGCCTACCTCTGCACCGATGGAGAAGGAGAAGGAGAAGGGAAGAGACAAGGAGAACAAGGGAAGGAGGAACACATTGACGGTCATGGTTGAGCCTATATCACGCACTATACGTGGTGGCAAGATATCTGCATCGAAGACACCCACTAGTGTTCAACCTACCAACCATGGAAATACGTCATTCGCTTCACTTGCCCCTCCATCTTTACGGTCACAACCTCTCTCATCAAGTATACCAGGGACACCCACATCCAGTTCGAGGGGTACAATTACTGCCGAATCGAAAGGCGCTATTGATGGAGGCTCAAGTGCTGCATCAACTGGTGAGAAGGACTACAACATTGCAGCTACTGCCACCGCCACCACTGCTGCTTCCGTTAATGATGAAAGTGGGAATTCCGCGTCAAGTAATAAAGCGAAGAAGGTTATGGCTTGGTTTAGAGCGAAGTCAAAAGGAAGAGATTCAATGCTTGGATCGAGTACTGCGGCTGCTAGTAATCGTAGCATTTCACATTCTAGCAGGGAGGATGATCAGGGACAGGGACAGATGGTGGTTGGTGGCGCCAGTGAAGGATTTGCAATGATGTTGACGACGCCAACTTCGACTACGACGAGAATACCTCAGACGCCTGGCACGAATGGTAGTAGGCATACACCTGGATATCCGAAGAGAACTGCCTCTACGAATACAGAGAACTCTATGATGTCGTTTTCTACGTCTGGAATTGTACAGAAGATCAGGCATAGTGTGGGAGTTGGGAATAGTGTATCGAGCACGCCTAGTGGGAGTTCGAAAATTCGCAGTGGGGAGGGTAGTAGCGGTAACAATGTTGATTCATCGAAGAAGCCACATGAGAAGTTGAGGATTCATCATGGTGCAGTGGATCAAACGACGATAACGACGAGGCCGCCGGTGGAGGTAATGAATCATGTGAAGGAGATATTAGAAGGGATGGGAGTGGAGATTTATAAAGAGAGTGAGTTTAAGTATAGATGTGTGAGGCAGAAGAGGAAGAAGGGTATCGTCAATAGTGTGGATGGTAGTGATAGAGGGATGGGACAGGAGGATGTTGCGGTGTTTACGATGGCTGGGAGTGCTGCTTCTGATGGGGTATGTTTTTCATGTTTTCCTGTCTCATTTCTTCCCTTCCACTCTTCGTATTTGGGAAATCCTGTTGGTTGGGAAATAATTTTACTGATCCAATGTGTACTGTCATTTTAGGTTGATAAACGGGGCTTGCCTGCTCCTTCGCAGAGTTCCTCGTTTGGAGTGACTGGGAATATGCTTCGGGGGTTGCTGATGCGTCGACAATCGTCTCAAGTTTCTTCATCTTCCGTGCTTACTGCGAACACAAATTTAGGAGGCGGTCTATCATTTGATGACCCCTCGATCGTCGTTTCTCCCTCACCTGCTCCTAGTGACAGCAACAGAAACAATCTACGATCATCAGCTGCAGCTTCGGCGTTGTCACCCCCGGCAGTGATGATGGTAGGTGAGACGGCGTATGGAGATCCTTCACAAGATGCTGGAGATGAAGTGAGGTTTAGTGTGGAGTTGACGAGGATTGATAGATTGAATGATATGTTCAGTCTGGACATCAGAAGGTTGAAGGGGAATTTGAGGAGCTACAAGTTTTTGTATGATACCATTCGACAGTGAGTTGTTTCTCCTGCTTCTCCTTCTTTCTTTTTCTGGTTGTTGACGTTGTATATTTAGGCGCGCGGATCTTCAGAGGCTGGGTCAGTGAGCTACTCGGTGGATGAGATTTCCCGATGGCGCTTGTATTTTATCTGCACATATCAAAGCTTGAAACATCGCAAAAATTCAAGGAAAAAAATCAAAGCAGAGTATTTTTTTTTTTTACAATTCTTACCTTGGCATCCTTTTGGGAGGAGATTAGACGTGGATTTTCTGTTTCGGGTGGCGTTGATCGTTGACGAGTTTTTTTTCCTCATCACTTTTCTAATGTGACTGTGGTTCAGTGCTTTACTTTTTTTTTTCACCCAACTTGTCTTGGTGAAAGAGTTGGACTTTCCCCCCCTCCCCCTTCTCTCTCTCTCTTTCACGCGTAATCCTCTTTTTTTTTCATTTCTGCCAGGCTTCCTGTTGTGAGGCAAGATTTTGATAGTCAATCAGGTTTTTTTTTTCTTTTTTCCTTTTTGTGTTTCCTTTGTCGTGTCAGGCTGTATGTTTCAATTTTTTCGTTTCTGTTTGTCTTCAGATATAATAGGAATTTAGGGCCATACCCTAATAATGATTACGTTTCTCAGGTATAGTCGAATCAATGAGAAGTATAAGTTAGTATTGCTAGTATGACGTTCCTGAGACTGCGGGAGATGAAGACTTAGTTAAGATTGGAAAGTATTTTATAGGTCTAGATTGATAGATGGTTTTTTTTGGAATCGGAGAAATCGATCTATGGTGCACTACTTGAAGCGTAGAATTCAAATCTGTTACTAGAATTTTTCAAGGTATCTGAGTAATGAGATTCAAGTTTGATTGTCCATGACTGTAGGAAAGGAACCGCTCAGTCAGTTCTCGTACAGATCAGATTATCTTATATCGAAATCTGGCTTCTCAAGCTGGTGTTTTATTTTTTTGATAATCCCTCTAGCTTTGTTCTGATTTTTTGTGAGGTTTTGAAGGGCTTAATGAAATTAAGTGGAAATTAGATGACTCTGAGGGATAGATACAATTCAGGTATCAAACTACTGAGCTGTATAACTGTTATTCAGGATATTACCAATTTCAAATCATGATCATCCTATATTACTCCGGGGGCAGCCAGGATGATATCAATTCCCAATCATGACCGTCCTGGATCAGCCCTCCTGCTTTACCAGGCCACTTGATACCTTTGATTTGGGGGTTTCGGGCTGCAGGGTAACGAACTTGATTTACCGGCGCCGCCCAATCAAAATCAATCACTTTGAGGTCTGGGGACTCGCGCGGTGAATTTGTACGAATCATGATGTTGTTAGTTCGAAGATCTCCATGGACGTATTCCTTGGAATTAAGCCTGGTAGTGATCTTTTGGAGTGCGTCCCGTAATTGAAATAGGGCTGCATCTGATTGGAGGAATTCATATAATGTTTGCCAGGTGGATGGGTCAAGATATTCCATAATATATGCAGTTGGTGCGCCATCCACCTTTGCGAAACCATACAACTTGGGAGCCAGTTCTTCAGCTGCCAAATGATCTTGAACATTTTGCGAATATGAACCAGAGACGAGCTTGGCAAATACTTTCGTATTGGGGTAGGAAGACGAGTCGAGAGTTGCAAGGAATATTTGCTGATGCACACTGGACTCGAAAGTGAGTTGGCCGATTTCATCTTGCGGTTGTGTCAATGTGCATGTCCTATATATGCGAGGAGTAGAATGTGTAAACCTGACTCCGAGTGGTTCGGATACTAGCCTGTAATTGACACGATATGAGCGACAGAAATCTGATCTTATAAGGCACTTACGGTCTCAAAGACGATACTCCCCTAGTTAATGCCCACAACAGTGTCGCTACCTCTACAGGGCGAGTGTTAGTGTGATCACGAAGCATGAAAATTGGGTTGCAAAGTGGCTCGACGATGGGTTTGAGGCCGTCGTAGAATCCACCACAAACGAATAACATAGGTCCTAGGCAAGAACAAAATAATGAATGCAAAGATCAGTAGACGGCAATGTGTACCTAGAACACAGATCAAGAAGCATGGTGCCCCATGGCTGAGAAAGTTGATGGCTGCTGCCTCAGTGCTTTCGAGGAGCACCTGCACAAGGAGGTCGTAATCCCGAGCGATTTGCATGTACACATCGGCCTCTCCATGTCCGGCCTCCCACTTATCCTCACGCAGAGCTATGACTACATTACCTTCTAGAATAACCCGATCGACCTTCCCATGGTAGATGCTCGATTTAGGTTGCAAAATGTGCCCCCTGTCCTACTTCAAAAGGTCAATCACACAGTTATCAAAAGTTTCTGTACGCTCAATTGCGTTTGTGAAAGATTCTCCCATGTCGCGACAAAGACATGAAACAGCAATGTGTGCGGCCACGACTTCAGTCGGCATCGGCTCAGTGGTCATCATGGAATTTAACAGAGTTTTCAAGTTGGAATTTGCGAAAGACGCCATGTAGCGTGCGTGCACATTGGCAGACCCCTAGCTGATCCTGGACGAAGGCAAAGGATAGGAGAGTACACTTGGACAGAACTCCAGACTTCAGGTTTTCCAAATACGGAGGGTGGCAGGAGGTTGTATAGTAATTGCTCGACTACCTTTGCAAATGACACAAATTGTTGATTCAATGCAGTCATCCCTGGAGAACTATGATTGAAACATAGCCCACCAGATGAAAACTGAAACATACCATCATCCCCTTGTGCGTTTTCAAGCCGTTTATCGAGGAACCTTCTCGCTGGCTCCTCCCACTCAGCATATGATGCTACGGAATCTATTAGATAAAGCCAGTTGCCAAATATTTTGAGGTTTGCGTCTTGGATCTCCTTTGGATATTAAACAAGTTTGTATCGTGTGCGCTACGAATGACCCTTCCTTTCTCTCTGCCACCTCCAGCATCTTCAAGACCCTCTTGTCCACCTTCTTGTCCCCTATCTTGTTCTTCTTGTTCCCTTTCTTGTTCCCCTTTTTTTTCTTGTTCTTCAACCACGAGCTTGACTGGCTGCTGGAATATACGGACCCTGACTCGTCCTCTGAGATAGTATCTAAACTGGACATGCTAGTCTATTTGTGGGATTATCCGGGACCACGTGTTCTATTTTGGGATAGTCTTCCCAGACGCGTTACCTTGGCCGGGACGACTATGAAACTCTGTGCTGACAAGAGTCCTTTCGACTTTGGGGACTCATGCGTCAGAGACTCATGGGGCGCCCTCATACCAGCTGTCTTCGTATCTGCACTTTGCCTTTTCTCATTCACTCCCATTCGCTCCATATTCGAGCCTATCACTTCACATGTCCGCTCATACCTTACACTACCTGAAGCTGAAGCGCTTATAGAACACAGACCCCTTGAGGATAAACCTGTCAGAAAAGGGAGAGAAGGCGCCTCGGATCGTGTTTCTCAGTCGCTATCGCGTACACTCATGTTCGTGTTCGTCGGGATCGTGGAGACTTTGTGCTGGGTGGCCTATGGATCCTATGTCATCTATAGCGAGGACAGTCACTGGTGGAAAGGCGCTAGAGCTCTCATCTATGCAACTGTTTGGTTATTCACCGTTATCAGCCCAGTCGCGCGTCCGAGGATGACCCCCCCATTTGATGTCTTGGTTGTCTACTTGCTGCTTTTTGCTGCAAGTATTTTGGAACTAGGAGGTTACATGTATGATCATAGCTCTTTTCAAATACCTTTTCCCAATTGGGGCATTCTGACCCTAACCACCATGAATCTCATTGCAACGACGGGGATGCTAGTTGTGGTAGGAGGAATGCCCCTTGCACTACCAAGTAGCCGAGTGAAAGAAGAGGATATCGTAACACTACCTCCAATTGTTGCGCTATCTATGCTCACATACTTCTAGGGACGTACAATCACAATCGAAGATTATACCTCGCTCTTCCGCTGGGTGACATTTAATTGGGTGTATCCTTTAGTGCGCAAGGTGAGCTTATCACTATTCTGTTGCCTATAGTGCTCTCAAAAGAAACTTCTCTAGGGCCGCTATGAAACACTGAATGAAGATGATGTTTGGGATCTGAGCCCAACTATGCAGTCGCGTCCTGTGTTCATCAAATTTGGTCAAACCAAGTTTGTGACAACGTCTTGCTTTTCATACTGCAACTTATGACAGGTTCCAGGCGATCAACTCTATTACGAAGAATCTGGACTGCGAATTCTCTCGATCTTATGTATGTCCTTAACGAGGTCCTGCTGGACAATGACTGATGCCCTTACTATGCTAGTCTCGATTTTTTCTTGACGCTTGGCAGCGTCGCATTTAACTACATGGGTCCATTCTTTCTACGGTATGCTTGCAGACGTCTTTTTGCCAAGATTCCTCGCTCATAACGTCAAGGCGTATTCTTCAAGAAATTGACAACAAGGACTTATCTCGCGCAAGTAGGAATAAAGCTTACATCTATGCTCTTCTGGCTTTCCTTTGTACTATTGCGAAAGTCAGGTCTTGAATATCTACAGTATACAACGATGCTCAACAATACTGCTTTAGGCCCAGACTGATGTACAACATTTATGGTTTGGCCGTCGTGCATCCACTCGTATTCGATCAGAGCTCATGGCTTCCATATACGAGAAAGCTCTCAAGAGAAAAGACTACTCAGGTATCACCGCTCAGAATACAGCCGAGAAACAGGGAGAAACAGCAGACGACGGACAGTCCAAGAGTAAGTCGTGCTCAACAGCCGATAGAATGGAGGTTTCATGACTCCTTTCAGACAAGAGCAAAGTAGTGAACAAGGACGATGTCACTAAAGCTGACGACCCTAAAGCTGGGGCAGATGTCGGTAAAATTGTAAACCTCATGGCAGGAGATGCGAATAGAGTATGTATGCAATCTGTATCCATGTATCAGAGTCTGATCATCATTTAGATCGCACAATCGTGTTCTGCCCTCTACCTCCTCTATGGTGCACCCTTTGAAATCATAATAGCAGGAATATTCCTATATCAGCACGTCCTTCGATATACCATCTCGAACTCACAATTAATTGTTGATGCAGACTACTTGGTTGGAGTGCATTTGCTGGATTCTGTGTCCTGCTTATTGGTTGGCCTCTTAATAACATCCTTTCACGTCGAAGTGTGAGGATTCAGAAGGGTATTTTGGCTGCAAGGGACAAACGCATGGGAGTTCTCAATGAACTCATTGGTGCTGTACGTATGGTTTCGGTTTTGGGGCTCCAAGCCTGATTTGACTTTTGGCATAGGTCAAGTTCATCAAGTTTTTCGCTTGGGAGGATGGCTGGATCAAGCGTGCACTCGATGCCCGGAATTATGAGATGCAATGGATGGTCAAATGTACAGCTTTCCCCGATTGGCGGCTTCCTTGGATCTTACTATATTTTCATAGCTCGATTCAACTCAGTAATGTTTTATGTTCTTTGGTCTTGTGCCCCCATTCTAGTTTCTATTACTTCGTTCCTCGTCTATGTCCTGCAAGGCAATGTTCTCGATGTGTCCACTGCTTTCACGGTGAGTGCTCATCTCCTGGAAGAGGATTCTTTGTGCCGATATATTCTTGAAACACCAGGCGATTGCGCTCTTTGGCATGATCAGGTGCAGTAGGTGATTGGCTGCCCTGCTCATTATTCATCTATGATATAGAATGCCACTCAACATCATTCCGACTTACATCATCCAGCTTCTCCAGGTGAGTCTGGCGATTCTTGTCACGTACCGTGCTCAGCCAGTGTGGAGACCCGCGTAGCACTTGATCGAATCGCCGTCTACCTCGACGAAGACGAAGTCTCTGACCAGGTCTCCTCCCTCAAGAAGAACGAATCCGCTCCACCCTCGGCCAGTGAAAGCCTGGACTTAGAGGATGGGTTGGGCTTTGATGATGCATCATTGAGATGGAATGAAGTACCACAACAGAAGGGAGATGATACTGGAAGCATTGTGAACGGAAAGACGCGAGATCCCTCATCAACTGGCACAGTTGTGCGTGATCCTTCTCTCAGAGAAGCCTCCAGCGATGAAGTTGGTTCTATCTCCATTGACTTCACGGCTCCTGACGAGGATCGGCGATTTGAGTTAAAGGATTTGAATATCCGATTCCCAGAAGGAGAGTTAACTATTGTCACAGGGCCTACAGCATCGGGAAAGACGGCACTCTTGGTATGTCACCGGCCACATCTTGTCTGCGCCCTGTTCACTCTGTGCTTTGTTAGATGGCTCTGTTGGGAGAGATGACGACTATTTCTGGCCGCATTGTCATGTCTAAAAAGCCTTCCCAAATTGATAATGGGCTTATGCATTCAATTTCGTATGCGGCTCAGTCGCCGTGGCTGAGGCATCAATCCATCAAGGACAACATTCTATTTGGCTATCCTTTTGACGAGGAGCGATATAACGCAGTCATTGAGGCCTGCGCGCTCGATCCGGACTTGGAAATGTTGGAAGATGGAGATCAAACGGAAATTGGTGCGAGGTGAGCCATTTGTCGGACCTAGTCTTTGAAATCAAGAGTGGTGACGCCCTTGATCAGGGGTGTAAGTCTTTCGGGAGGCCAAAAGGCCAGGGTTGCACTTGCTAGGGCTGTCTATGCGAGAACAAAATATATTTTGTTGGATGATCCTCTCAGTGCTGTCGTGAGTTTCCCCAAGGATGTGATAATAATTAACGAGATTCCTTACCTCAAAGCTTAGGATAGTCATACGTCGCGATTCCTGTTCGAGCATTTATTCCAGGGGCCATTACTTGCCAATCGCACAGTGGTATGTTTCACTTCCCTGCCTCGATCCTCTGAGCCTGATTTGACTTCGTTGCAGATTCTTGTCACGCATCATGTCGAGCTCGTTCTTCCTGGGGCTTACTATCTCATTCGTATGCTCGATGGCCGGATTGATACACACGGTACAATCAAGGATCTCCGTTCGCAGGGTGCTCTTGACAATATTGCTTACGATGCTGGAGTCCAAGTCAAGAAACGCAAAGTTACCACAAAGGCATTGCCTGCCGAGGTTGAAGAGGTAGCTGTGAGTGGAGACGCTACTGGGATGGAGACTCAGAAAGATGCTGTCACGAAGAAACCAAGAAAGCTGGTCAAGGATGAACATAGAAACACCGGTGGTGTGAAATGGAGAGTTTATAAGAGTTATCTAAAGGCTTCGTGAGCTTCCTAATGTCCAAATTCTGCTGCAGATACAGATTTTGTTTGCAGATCATACTGGACGTGGGTGATCCTTGGTGTTTTAGTTGTTATTACACAACTATTGGGCGTTGGTGAAAAGTTTTGGGTTAAGGTATGAGTTTTGTTGCTGTTTTAGCAAGTAGACTTATTTTATGATCTAGATCTGGGGAGAAGCATACGAGAAATATGGGCAAGATGGAGTTTTTGACTATGCATTCAAATCGTTCAGTGCTACTGAATCCGAGACTCTAATAAACGGATACCCTTCTTCGTACCAACAGCATTCTCATCAAATCCTAGCCCGAACATTCTCGTTTGGTATATTTGACATCAGTTGGCCGGATGCAATGAATCATCCATACTTTTATATCGGGATATACGCTGCAATTGGATTTGGAACTACATGTGCAAACGTGCTGTCGGTTGCTGCTCAGTATACTGGCGCCTTGAGAGCTTCTAGGATATTGTTCAAGTAAGTTTTCAAAAGGTGGCTATCAGCTCATAATTGATATGACTTGCATAGGCAGCTACTTGTCACAGTGGTGAGAGCCACCTTCAGATTTCACGATACCACGCCTCAAGGACGGATGTTGAATCGATTTGGCAAAGTACGACACCTGATTTTGGCTAATCGCTAGCTCACAGTGAATCATGCTAGGATATTGAGACAATCGACTCTTCTTTGGCGGGTTCTCTCCAAGCTGTCAATTCATCTCTGGCTAGTTTCTTTGCTGCGATCCTTACTGTAGCGTCAGTTCTCTTCTGTTTCAATTCGAACCCTTGACCAACCGTTTTTAGGATCGTTTTCCCAGGATTCCTCATCCCGGCATTTTTCATTGGTTTTGGGTATTATGAACTTGCCATTGGCTACTTGAACACCGGACGTGATCTTCGACGCATGGAATCGAATTCTCGATCGCCTATTTTCTCTGACTTCGGTGAACTTCTGGAAGGCATTGTCACTGTCCGGGCATTCTCTGCTGAGAATAGGTTTTTGAATAATTTACACCGCAAGATTGATATCACGACCAAGGTAGAGTCTCGAAGTTGACTGATTTCAAGTTCTCCATTGCTTATTCTTGTGTACTAGATGTGGTATAGCTTCTGGATGACAAACCGCTGGTTGTTGTTGAATTTTGATACTCTCGGTGGACTAGCTGTCCTTGTGACAACGATTTTCTCGATTCCTACTCTGGCAAACGGAGCGGGCTTGGCTGGTGTGTGTATCACAAGTGCTATGGCTTTCACAATGTCGGGTGAGCTGGAGGTCAGACTTTTAGTCATGCTTTTTTTACTCATTGGATCAGTTTACTGGGCTTGCCGCTTTTGGACGGGTAAAGTATCACTTGGCTATATAATAATGTTTCTCTAAAAATCAGTTTTGCAGCACTCGAGTTGGATCTCAAGTATGTGTTTCCTCTCGTCTAAGCTATGACAGAGACTAATAGCAGATAGTTCCGTTGAACGTGTCGTGGAATAGTGAGACGATCTCTTGCTCAAACTTTTCAGTCCTAATCGTGTGTCCAGTCTTGATTTACCTCAAGAACCACCAGCAATAATCGAATCCAACCGGGCCCCTGCCTATTGGCCTTCTAGTAGCAACGGCCCATCCTTGATCTCTGTTGAAAATCTCACTGTCAAATATGCCCCTGAATTGCCCTCGGTCTTGCACGATGTGTCTTTTAGCTTGGGGCCGGGAGAGCGTGTTGGTTTGTTAGGCCGTACTGGTAGTGGAAAGTCGACACTCGCCATGAGTATTTTGCGCTTCGTTGGTTGCTTTCTTCTCAAAGATGTGAGCATAATGTTAACTGGGTTACAGGTTGATCCTACGGAAGGGCGGATTATCATTGATGGCATTGACATCACGACAATTGGAGTCCATGACTTGCGTTCGCGCATTGTGAGTCTAATGGTTTTTAGTAAGGCATTGAGTACTGATCTCTAAGTGATATCAGACCTTCATTCCCCAAGTATGTATTGATTTTTTTGTAGTGTCCCGTTTATAAGACATTTCCTAGGATGCCACTCTATTCTCTGGAACTCTTCGGGACAACCTTGATCCCTTTAGTGAGTCCTGCCCCACTAATTACTCCAGATGAATCATACATAACCCCGGATACAGATGAACACACCGATGCGGAGTGTCTCGACGTTCTACAGCGCGTTCAAATGATTGGCAGACTACCCGGTTCTACTTCTCGAGATCAATCTACGCTCGCGAGCCCGAACGATTCCCGTACTCCATCCATTCACCAAGAGTTCATCTCTACCTCTAATCTCGACACAGACAATGCAGGTTCCATGCTCACTACCCCGAGCACACCGACGGAGGTCGATGGTGACAAAACCAAAATCACATTGGAGACCCAAGTCTCTGCTGGTGGTGTGAATTTTTCTCAAGGGCAAAGACAGTTGATTGCTATGGCACGTGCTTTATTGCGACGGGCCTCGATAATTATCTTGGATGAGGCTACAAGTAGTATTGACTTTGCTACTGATGCAAAGATCCAGCAGACTATTCGGGAAGAGTTTACTGACAGTCTGTTGCTCACAGGTGAGCATGAGTGGTTTCGTTTTGGGGGAGGAAGCTAATTTTAGGACTAGTTGCGCACCGTCTGAGGACCGTGATCGACTATGATCGGCTTATTGTATTAGATCACGGCCAGGTTTGTGCCCTTTCTTTATTGACTTCATTACCGCTGATTGCTTCCAATGCCACAGATCATCGAGATTGGTAGCCCATGGGATCTCATTCAGAAGGAAGATAGCACCTTTAGGAACATGTGCTTGAAAAGCGGGTCATTCACTGAGTTGGAAGCAGCAGCCAGGGGAAAAGCTACAGGACTTGCTGTGGTGAATGAGGCATAGTAAATTACTGAACCTATCTATGTTTTTTGTGTCATGCGACTTCGAGGCCCCAATTTTCTATTTAGACATGTCATCTTGACAATGTGAAAACAATGTGACCCGATTATTTATGCGAAGTTACCCCTTAAGATACCCCCTTCACTAGAACTAGCCCTGCTAGAGTGATAGTCATAGTAATGAAAGCAGGGATTATGAATTCAATGCTGCTATAGCATTTCTATTGAGGACCCTTCATATCTTGTTGCACTACAAAATGCTCGCTCCAAAAAAAAGTACAGAACCATCACGTGCTTCTGAAAAAGTGATTGCTCTTAATTTTCTCAATTTTCCACACCTTATCGTTTTTATAATTCTTCCATGAACCAGTGTAATCCTTGACTCCTGTCCTTTTAACCCACTCTATAATCAGACTCCTGAAGCTCCACACCTTTTCATACCTAGCTTTTTCCTTTGGACAACCAAAGTTACCTACTAGTGCTCCCTTGTCGCAAAGGCTAAATTCTCATCAATAAGATACCGTTATCATATAGCTAACATCGCTATTACCCGTCATGCAGAAGAACAGCAGTCTTGAAAATGTCGATAATGGCAATGATATAATGACAGAACTGTCATATAATGAGGACCAGGAACTTGTCGCACTGGGATATAAACCCTCATTCAAGCGGGAATTTTCGAATCTGGCTACAGTGCGTTTTTTTTTTGAGAGTCGGTTTATCGAGCAGTCATTGATTGATTGATGTAGATCAGTTTTGCATTCAGTATAATGGCGAGTACCCTCCATCGTAAATTCCAATAAACTCATCAAGTATCACAGGGGCTTTGTTCGAGTATTGCAACGACGTTTAACACTCCTTTGCTACTGGGAGGACCGGCAACTGTGCGTATGCAAAATTGAAACTAGAAGAGGTCATGGACATTGTCTAGGTCGTGTGGTGTTGGATCCTCGGTGCCTGTATGTGCTTGACACTGGGAACAAGTATCGCAGAAATTGTTAGCGCTTATCCGACTTGCGGTGGTCTGTTAGTATCCATCTATCCTATTTTTGTCAATGGCGCTCCTGCTGAATCGGAATTTCCATTCTGACTTCCAGATATACCGCATCTGCGCAGCTGACCCCGAGAAAGCACCGCGCAAAGGTACTTTTATCTATCTTGAAAGCATAAATGTACATATCTCAAATGCACGTGTAGATTGGATGGCTGGTTGGATGGCTAAACACCCTTGGTGAGCGGATAATCTATGTTTAGAGTTGGAGCCTAATGCATTTGAGTAGGCCAGATTGCCGGCGTCTCCTCTACGGAGTTTGGGCTATCGAATATGATCTGGGCTGCAGTTAGTATTGGACAGGTGAGCCATGTCATCAGGTCAAGTCTTGTTCATGGTTCAATCGTCAAATAGGGACCTGAATTACAAGTAACTTCAGTGAGATAGATCCCGTGGTATTGGTCATGACGTGTACTGAAATTTCAATCAAACCCAGAATAAAGTTGTTGGTCTGTTCGTTGGTTTGATGGTGTTTCATGGCATCCTGGTGCGTCACCCAATATATTTTTAACCCGCTTCTATCGCTCTGATCTTGCAGCTTCCTTAAGAATTCTCTGGCCACACGTCACCTTGCGAAGATGACTACCAGTTTTGTCTTTGTGAATTTGGGGACAACGTTCCGTGAGTAAATATCACTTGTTGTAATCCTACATATGATTGAAGATTTTACCAAGTTATCATTATTGTACTATTGGCAATGACACCCCGAACAGAAATGCACCCTGCGAGCTATGTCTTTGGTTCCGAAGGCATTGTCAACCAGACTGGCGGGTGGAATACGGGAATTGCGTTTCTACTTGGTCTCCTTAGTGTTCAATGGACGGTGGGTGGTCGAACTTCCTGAAGCTGATGACATTCCATTGATACGCATGCCTTAGATGACTGTGAGAAGTTCGGCATCCAAATTTGAATGGCATGACTGACCGCAATCACGCCAGGATTATGATGCCACCGCTCACATTTCGTACGTTCTCAGTAGACTCCTTGTGATTGATCGTGAATGCATGTCATCCATAGCGAAGAGGTGCATAGAGCTGCCTATGCTGCACCATCAGCCATTTTTATTGCAGGTAGGTATTGGCATACCAATGTTAGCACTTTTGTCGACTCGAATAACAGTCATCGGCACTGGCCTCGTTGGATGGTTGCTAAGTATTGTGATGATTCTGTGTTCTGGTCCCCTGTGAGTAAATAGCTATACATCTATTTCAGTGAGTAGACTTACTGAATTTGACCGGAAGGGAGAATCTACCGGGGCCCTCTGGTTCTGCTTTCCTCCAGGTATGCTCTGAGAAATCAAATACCGATATGACTTAGCAGGTTTAGGTCATGGTGGATCGAATAGGCAAGACTGGTGCTCTAATTCTGTGGGTAGGTGGCACATCTTATCGCCTGTGAGAACTAGACTGCTGAGCCTCCTGGAAGGTTCCTGTTTGTATGACAGCCTTCTTTGTCGTACAGACGGCACTTCAGGCGACTTCTAGAACTGTCTATGCTTTCAGTCGCGACCATGGTACGTGTTTGCGATCGCGACTTATGAATCTACCAGTTCAAAATATCTTAGGTCTTCCTGACCGTGGCTTCTTCGGTAAGAACAGCAATACAACTGGCACACCCTTACGTGCTGTGTGGCTTTCAACTTGCATGGGTATCCTTCCCGGTCTTTTGGACCTCGCCAGCCCGATTGCTGCGAATGCAATTTTCTCGCTAACAGCCATGGCACTGGATACCAGCTATATCATACCCATTTTCCTTCGAAGAATTTACCACAATCATCCAGAAGTCAATTTCAAACCAGGTCCTTTCTATCTAGGAAACGGGTTCTTGGGCAATTTGTGTAACTGGATGTGTATCTTGTGGACTCTCTTTATATGCATAATTTTCTCGCTACCCACTATACTCCCAGTCACAAAGGAGAACATGAATTATGCATCGGTACGTGACCTTCGCGGAGAAATATCAGTTGTTGGTCGACATCTTTGCTTAACTGAATCTAGGTAATGGCTAGTAGCGTTGTGATTCTTGCATTGTGAGTCTCGCGTTTGCTTGTTTTGTGGAGTATACTACCGATTCTTACGGATTGGAATTGATAGCGTGTGGTATGCTGTGTCCGGCCACAAACATTACCACGGACCCGAATCCAATCTCCACGAGGATGCCACTGATGAAAATAATTCGTCCGAAGAGGCCTAAAGCCTGGCCTGAAGTATTCGGACATTGGATGTTGTTCCAATTCGTTGGATGTAGACCAATATATCGGCGGCGGGAGCATTCCTATCATACTGGGAGGTTATCTGTGCTCTCAGTCATGACGAAAATGTATATAATCGACACATCCTGAAATGAACTTCTGCCCAAGTCCTATTCCATTACTGAAGCCTTGAGCAGTGGAAATACTCACCCATTCATCTTAAAGCTCATCTTGTCCATATCCAGAGGTCATTTAGCACATGCAAAGCAAGGTCGGGCTGATGGGTGGTTTGGAGTTTAGTTATGAGTATGACCTCGCATTGATCATGGTGATAGACTTGTCGGACTTCGGGAAAAGGTAGCTTGCCATGTAGTGGGCTCATATAGAATTGGACTGGTAGAGGTACTCGGTACAGGGAGGCAAAATTCTAATGGACTCTAATGGACTCTAATGGACTCTAATGTCGCATAATCCGTCATTCAGAAACACAATCGTCTCTGAATTATACCTTTAGACTCCGTAGTGGGCCTGTTGTTGCCACGACCACTTGTAAAGGCGACGTTCAATGACTGAAAATCTATTTTTAACAAACCAAGGACAAGGACAGGCTGAAACACAACGGCGTCTTAAAGGGCACCTACACCGATAGCT
>Ga0153938_1000224_pt1 | contig 22120 bp, 23 predicted proteins | sample TSNY022MetaG_FD_104740 | JGI IMG/M metagenome (GOLD analysis project Ga0153938, IMG submission 104740) | Attine ant fungus gardens microbial communities from New Jersey, USA - TSNJ022 MetaG | ecosystem: Host-associated > Fungi > Mycelium > Unclassified | place: USA:New Jersey: Brendan T. Byrne... | reverse complement strand
TAATTTTCAAAAAAATATTGCACAAAGATTTTGTTTAATCCTTGTGCAATATTTTTCAACCTATAAAGCAAGTACTAATCCTTGATTTTTAATTTCGCATTCGTCATGCCAATCATAACAGCCACCGCCGTAATGACGGGCATGATATATCCCACCGCCCGCCATGCGTCCTCCGCCGCGACCAGCAGGTTGTAGATGGCGTGGAAGGTGGATGTTGCGCACAGCAAGGCGAAGGCGCAGGGGACTGCCAGCCGTCCGCGCCGACAGGTCAGCGCCAGCCCATAGCCCAAAATGGCGGCGCAGGAAGCGTGGACGACACCCGCCGTGAAACCACGCGTCAGCGCGAACAAAAAATCTGACGAGCCATACTCCATAATGTAAAAACAATTTTCAAAAGTGGCAAAGCCCAATCCAACCGCAAGGGATGCGGCAACGATGCTGTCCCTCCCGTGCCGGTGCTCCGCCACGAAAAAGAATATCGGCAGCGCCTTCATGATCTCCTCACAGATGGGCGTGATCTGTGCCATTGCCTGCGTAATTGTTAAGCTGACATAGCCGTTATCGGAAACAACCGCCGCAATGAAGCTGTTTATATAAGCCGAAAGTAGACAGGCGAGCAGGCCCAGCGTGAAAAAGACTGTAAAGCGGCGGGTTTCTCCTTTCAGCAGGCAGGCTGCGATGATGAGCGGTATGGCCAGGCACACGAAGATATTTTCCAGATAGATCATGCGTCCACCCCCTTTTTCGCAGCGAAATAAACGCCCGCCGTTGTGAGTGTCAGCAGCCAACTGCAAATTACAAAGGGAACCGCATAGCCGTAATCCCAGCCTAAAGTGGAAAACAGGTCGTAGAACAACTGGACGACGATCCACACAAGCACCGCCAGATGATAAGGTTGCAGACCGGGCAGAGCGCCGCCCTTATACTCTGCGAGGAACAGCCACAGGGCGAAATAAGAAAGAATGACCGTGGGAACGGCGTACAGCAGATAATTGAAGAGGATGTCGGGGTAGATGGAGATATAGGCAATGTTAAAAGCAATACAAACGGCGGGGGCGGCCAGCGCCGGCAACCTGTATCGTCCCGCAGCCTTTCGCTGCTCGGGCGTCCACCCGTCCGTAAGGTCCAGCGCAATAGTGATCAAGAACGCTAACGCGCCCACCCACGACAGGTCGCCCGGCGAAAGCAGGAAAGGGTAGTCCTCCACCGTCCAGGCGAGCAGATAATATATATCGCTCATAAAAATACAGGCGTAAAACCCGCACAGAAGATAGAACAGCAACGAGCCGTCCTTTTCCCTGCGGGCACGCCAAAAGGACAGGGCTCCCCATGCCGCCGCCAGCGCCCCGCCTACGATATAGCTGATGAAGTCAAGCGTTTTCAGTACATCCATAGGCTAATCCTTTCCGGATTTTCTCATGTAGAGGAACATGACCAACCCGCCCAGCGCGAACCCGAGCACCCACATGAGAATATACCCGCCCGCCGCGCCGCCCGCGAACATCGCTGCGCTGTATACACCCGAATCGGTTGGCGCAGTATCCGTAATCACGGGGATGATAAACGACAGGCCGACCGCCAGCGCGAGACAGACGGCCGCAACGGATACGGTATAGATCAGGCACCTCTTTTTCAGCTTTTGTTTGCGGCGTGCGGCCGAGCGTCTCCGCGTTTCCGCCGCTATTTCCTTATTACTCCTCATATATAAACCCCCCGCCTTCCAGCATTGCTTTCAGGGAAATCTTCGCATTGTAAGTCAAATTGTCTATTTGCTTCACGGTCTTATTCATTATGCCGGCCGCCTCCTCATAGCTCATGTTTTCAAAATAGAGCAGACGCAAAACCTCGCCGTACTCCGGCTTCAATTGTTGTATAGCCCCTCGCAGCTGTTCTCTGCGTTCCCCGCGCAGATAATCCGCTTCGGGCGAGCTGTCACCCCCACCGCACAATTTATTTACAAGTTCCTCAATCGGAATTTGCGCTTTACGTCCGCGTTTTTTTACATGCCGCAGGGCGAGATGCCTGGCCATGGCGAACAGATATGTTTTCAGGGACGATTTCCCCTTAAAGCCCCGCTCTTCGTCAAGGCGCGCGAAGACGTCGATCATCAATTCCTCAGCCTCGTACATATCTTTCACAAAATCGTTGATATATAGCGTAAGGCTTTCCCTGTACAGACCGATAAGCTCCTCAAACGCTTTTTCGTCGCCGTCCAGAAAACGGCGGTATAGTTCCTCGCCATTATCGTTCGCTTTTTCCTGGCCCACGCTTCCCGCCCCCCCTTTGAATACAGAATTAAGAGTGAAGAATGCAGAATTTTTGTAACGTTTATCACGCCGCGGCGGAATATAATTCTGCATTCTGCATTCGTCATTCTTAATTCTTAATTCTTAATTTTTTTATACTTGCCGCTTTTGATCCTCGCATCAGCCGGCCTTCCGGCGTCCCCGGGTATCATCCATGACCGCCCGAAGCGCTTAGCGCCCTCTATGCGGTCATCCCCGCACAACTTTTGTACCCAACGCTCCGATCTGTCCCATTTGGCCGCTGCCTGCTGAACAGTCATATAATCCATATATATCGACACCCGTTTCTGAAATAATTTTTTGTACAAGCACATTATATGCGTGCTGCCGAATATTGTCAAGGATTAATACCCCAAAACGAATGTACTTTGAACACAAAAAACCCCGTAAGTATTGAACTTACGAAGTTTTTTCTAAGTAGCGGAAACTGGACTTGAACCAGCGACACTACGGGTATGAAATATCGGATATTTTCTTTTTAACTTTTTATAACTCTGCATAATTCTTTGTAAATGCAGTGTTTATCAGTATTTGTTTTGTTTTACTCTTTCTAACTTTTTATGCCTCAATATGGCTTTTTATAACTTCTGTCCATAAATAGTCCATAAATATTAAAAGATTGATTTTTATTTTTATAACTTTTTTAGGCAAATTTATCTTTTATCCATTTAATAAGTAATCCGTAAATCTTTTAATACTTGCATATTTTTCTAAACTTCTCAAAGCATTCGTCAATCTCTATTTCATTTACTCTTTCTATCTTGCTCATATCTTCATAAAGCCGCACTGTTTTTCTAAGCATCTTTTTTTTACTTATTTTTTTACTTTTTATTTCATCCTTTACTCTATCCCATTCTAACTTCAAAAGAATTTGTGTGTGTTTAATCAGTAGTGTTGTTTTATCTCCCACTCTTTCTTGATAGTTTTCCAGATTATCTATGGGCATTGTTAGCATTTCATTTATTTCGTCAACCAAAGTAAGAATTACCGAATCTACTTCATCTTTAAAATTCAAATGCAAATGCAGATATGCAGCCTTTTCATTTAGCAAATAAAAACTACCAGTATTTGTCTCATGCATTTTATTATAAATCCCTAAATCCTTATTACTTCTGGTTGCCAATCTAGCATTGGTTAATAACAGGGTATAGACTTCTTTGAGATAGCCACTCATATATTTTCTGAGTTCCTGAATCCACTCCACCCTCTTGTTAGATATGTACTGTGCAGACAATTCTCTTTTTCTGAAAAAATGGTTTTGAACCGCATTTACAATGCCTATCACGATTACGCCCACCAAAGAGATTATTGCTGCCATTATTTTTGCATCCATGTTTCACTCTCCTTCTACTATTTTAAAAATGATATACCATAATATTACTATTTTCAACCTTAATTTGTTTATGTCGCTGAAAATAAGCCCTTACAGTTATGATAGGGGCTTATTGTATTTCTGCGCTTTATGTCTCTAGCTTTTATTGTTGGGAGGGACGTATCAATGCCCCAGACGGGCTAAATTTAATTCTACTGCTCAACAATCACCAAACCTTTATGGCTACGGCTTGTGTCAATGCCCTCAACGGGCTACTTTCATTTCTACTAGAAAAGGGGGTGTTTCGATGAACTACATATTCAGTTTTCTGGTTTCGGTCATGGCAGGTATAGCCGTCCATTATATCCGCAAATGGTTAGATGGAAAACGCTAAGATGAAGAATTTCAGCGTCCTCTACGAATTAAATGCGTTTCTACCTGCAGGAGTAATTTTATAAGCATTTGTTTGATTATACGTCTTAATGCCCTCATCAGGCTTTTTTAAATGTAATACCATTCAGTTATACAGTCAATAAAAATATGGAACTTTACGGAATATATAGTATAATATAAGAAAATCAACGATGGAGGTAGGTTATGAGAAAAATTAAAAAGAAGTTCCTATTAATCATGGCAACACTAATCTGCATGATGATTGCAGAACCATTAGTATCGAACATAGTAATAAATGATATTTCTATTACTAATGCAGCTATGAAAAAAAATGTGACAAAAAAGAAGAAAAGTAGTATATCAAAGTTTCTTAAGCCTTATGTTGAATTTCTTACATATCCAATATCGGGCGGTGATACGGATTTGCCAAATACATATAAAGCAGTTAAATTCGACGATTATTATAAAACCAATATGATATTATACCGTGAACTAAATAGTAGTAACAATTTCTATTCTAAATACATGAATAAATCGGTTAAATATGCAAAAAAAGCATTTTCATCAAACATACGAAAAATCTTTAATAAATCTTCAAAATTCAAGGTAAGAAAATATAATTATCAGGAATACCCTAGTTTATTTTCAAATAATAACGGAAAACTTATATATTGGGGTGGAAATTGGGGCGAAACTGCTATTTATTCAAGAGTAAAAAAAGTCTATAAAACAGGGAAAAATACGTTCCTAATAAAATACAACGTGTATACTAGAGGTTTGTCTAATAAATCAAATACGAGCAAGGATTATGAAGGCACTTATTATATTTACTTAAAATCCAAAGGAAAATCAAGTTATTCTATCACCAATATAAAACTTACTGAAAGAGCGGCTTGGAGTAAAGGCGTGAAAGTTTTTAATGGATTCTCAGTCAAAAAAATAAAATGTCAAAAATTATAACAAAAAAGAAAGTCCCCGGATTTTACTCCGAGGGCTTTCTTTCTGTCCATATCCTTTTGCGCACTTATTTCACCCGGTACTTGCCCTTGTACTTTACGCACAGCCACCCGTTCTTGTCGTTCTGCGCCCTGATCCAGATGTCACCATTCGGTTTTGTGAAGACCTCCCGGGCTTTTACGATCTTCCCGACCTTGATTTTCGCCTTGCCGTTTATCAGTTTCTTGGCTTTTTTCTTTGCGCCAGAGGACAACTTGTCGTACTGGATGCATGTCCCGGACGGTTTCTCACGGAAGTAAGTTTTTACTGTAAACTTGTACTTTCTGCCGACCTTTATCTGTGGTTCCATTGCCGCTTTTACCGCTGCCCTGAAGCCATCCATTGTATACCCCAATTTGTTCCATACATGGGTAGGGTCCACATGTCCCGAAGACAATCCGGCCAGACGTCCCTCATTGTGGGAAGAAATAAGGTACAAGCCGTTTTTCAGCTTCGCAAGCGGATTCCATCCACGTCTCTTACAAATATCAGCGCAAAGTAAGACCATGCCATTATAGGAGCGTTTAATGTCAGCCTTAAATTTTTCTACATTCGTGATTGTGAAGTTCGCACCGCTCGTGTACTTCATATAGTCGGATTCCATTCCCTCAATGGTGATGAGGTGGCCATTCCCATATCCGGCATCCGCCCAGGAACGGTAATTTTCCGGTAAGAACTGCAATACCTTCCCTTCCACTTCTGCATCCACGGCGTAATGTACGCATGCCTGAATGCCTGCCTGATTCCAATAGCTTGCCAAAGATTCAGCGGTATTCTGCGGCGTCCCTAACGTATGTATCTGTATTCCCTCTGGGTTAATTCTGCCGCCGCTGTTATAGCAACTGCTTTTTGTTAGATATTTTTTAATAATATTTAATGCCATGCTGTATCCTTTCCTGCTTTTTGCGCATAAGAAAAGAGCGATTACTCGCCCTTTCTATTCATCCTCTCCATGCTCCGTTTTTGCATTAATTAGCTTCTCTGTTACTGCCAACCCCTTAATTAGCACCGCAGGCACGTTGTAGCCGCATTCCACAAGATTCTCCAGTATGCTGCGGATTTCATTCACCAGCAGGCAGGCCAGAGTAAACCAGCCGATCATAACCAAAAAGCCCAGATCTATGCCCAGCAGTTGGCTCCCCAGTTGTATAAATACATAAGGCATAATAAAAGCCACGGCAATGATAACCCAATACCCCAGTTTTTTTGCAGCACCTTTAAATCCCACGGCACTGCTCTCCTTGCCCTGTCTGCGCGCCTTGTACCAGCCCGTGAGCCAGTCAAATACGTTCATTGCAAAGTATGCCACAAATATGTACCAGTAGATGCCAAATACCGCCGTGAGCAGGGTTACAATAGCGCCCACCGTCATGTTATACTTATCAATTACTTTTTCCATATCTTTTACCTTCTTTCTGCTAACTAAATATAAAGTAACACCTTCTTAAGTCTGACTCTGTTCTCCAATTGCGCCCTCTTTACTTCACTCCAATTTTAGATTTTAACACAATTGCTTTTAATGTAACTGGACCTGCGATTGGTGGGCTAAACATAATATAAGTACCGCCAGTATAGTGGACACTTGCAGAAAATTCCTGCGTCTCAATTAAATAATTACCTCCCGCAAACAAAAACAACACATCTTTTGAACTGTCATAGGCTATATCAAGAAACCATGAATCCATAGCGCTTCCAGAATATTCTAAGGACCGTGATTCATTGTCGATATAAGTTTCAACTTTGAGTTCTCCCGTAAGCGTGCTAAACCAGCTCTTGAAATTTTTGTAAAATTCCTCATATGCCGTTTGCCACTGTGTAAATAAAGTTGCAGTGTCAACCTGATTAACCAGTCCGGTGATCCATCCACAGATTTTTGTATCTGCCCGTGTATCCGTAATCTTGGATTGCGTGACAGTGGTTGACTTCGCTTCGACATAAACTTTTGCCAGGCACCACTCCATAACGGTTTCTGATCTTGTCATGTCAGGAACAACCGGGAAACCGGACGCATTGCCTTGTTTTAATTCAATAGTGCAGCGTCTTTGCACAAGGTCTAACTTCATAATTACTGCATCATATCGATGCAGAGTTACATCTGCTGCCGGGATGCTGATATTAATAATTGAATCGCTGTTAAGCCAGTGAGATTCCAATATTGCGTATCCCGGCTGAACCTGTACCTGCATGCCCGTTCCGGCCAGGACCTGCAAGCTAGTACTTGGGTTTGGATAAACACCGGAACTTACCAGCTTTCCAAGATACCGCCCCATATCTTCGGCATTATAAAGTCTGTCACCGTTGACACTGTTAAAAAATCCACTCTCTATTGCCATTATTTTACCTCCCATGTCGCTATCGTTGGTATTACCGTGTATCCGTTTTCATCCTCCGACTCTATGATCTCAATGATGATAGGAGCGGCCTCCATGCCGTATTCGTTTTTGATCTGTATTGTATCCCCTAAAAAATAATCTTCTTTATACTTATAACTGATACGTGTCTCTACTTCACCCGTATACGCTTCTGTTATGGCTGTTTCTGCAAGTTTTTCCTCGCCCCGCTGTACCAGATTTTGCTCATACTCTTCGTCCGTTATTTCGCCGCTATTACTTGACACGTCTCTTGCATCGACAAACAATTCATAACGTTCCAAATCAGCTGCGTCGCCTATGATCTGAGTGCGGCGCTCTGCCCCTTCACCTTCGCCGGCAACCAGGGCAACGTTACTATAATTAGTAGAATCCAGTGTATATTCTGATCGCATAAAATTATCAAACTCCGGCGAAAATACTACATAAGGATTTGCGTTTTGATTATAAGATCGATCCACGCCTTTATATAATTGAAATACAAATGAGTTATTCTGAATAGTTACCTTAAAGCCCCAGCCATAAGCTTTACAAGTTTCTGATATATAAGTCAGCAGATTGTCTCCGGTGACTTGCGTTTCCATAGTCTCCGTAAAGCCCAGAAGTGTTCCAAGTTTTAATCTATGTATCTTTCTTGACAAAACATCCGGCTCTATGGCATTTTCAGTGATAAGGCGTCTGATACATTCTTCTACTCTTCCGGATAAGTTTGTTTGCCGCCAGATAATCCTGCGTCCTAAAACGGATTCCAAGGAAGGTCCCGAAACAGTCATATAGCTGCTGTTTTCAAGGTCGGTTGTTATTTTTATCTTTTTTATAATCATTACTGAATCATCATCCGGTCGCATCAAATAATAATTTTCCTGTAAAAGTTTAATATTTTTATCCGATACCGGAAGGTATAATTCAAAATCCCCCTCCTGAAAGTATCTTGTTGTCCAGATTAGGGATGCAAACGCATCAATTATCCCGATGGCTTCTAAGTCCGTATTATAAACATACGCCTCCAAGACTACACCCCCTCATAAACTGCCCTATATATAATTGACACTGTAAGATGTTCGCTGCCGCTTTGCGCCTCGTAAGTAAACACATTGTCCCCTGTCTCTAGCTGAAACCAATCCGGATTTGATGAAACGTAATTAATGATGTTGGTGTATCCCCCTGACCGAAAAAGCAGAACGCTTTTTTCACCTCTGTTCGTATTTACAATGATCTGATCCCCCGGTTCCATTTTTAGATTTAATCTGAATGCTCTCCTGGTCTCTACGTTATAAATGACGGGGCTTTGTACGTATCCGGTTGCAGTGAGGGTCATAATGATGCCCGTGTCATGCTCCGTTGGTATATTAATGCGGTTGACTAAGTCTAATTCAGACAGCGCCATCCCTTCTTTTGGAGCGGAAAGCGGAAATTCTAACAGATCGATCACCTGGCTAAAATCAATACGGCTTTCTTTAACATCCTTAAAAAACGGATTAGGACACATGATAGATATTTGCATAACTTCGTTTTCTGTGAATAAATCACATTCCATCGTATCAATGTACCCTTCTGCGTACACGTCCCTTATATCATTCGAGTAATAAATTTTAATGTACTGCTTTGCTTGGAAATAATCATATATTGCTATGCGGTTGCCTTCCACCGGCTGATTAATTTTTAACGTGATAACAACATTTCGTTCATTGATCTTTGAACTGTTGAAAAATTTCCCGTCAAGGTTAGCAACCGCCGACATATTTACGGTGGCGTTCGGGGGATTAAGTCCCGTAACGCTCAAAACCTCATAGCTTGGGTTCCCGGTTAATTCAATAACCCTCCCTCTTTTATTTTCTGCCTTGAGTGTGAACATGGAACTTATACCCCCTTTGCAAATGCCAATTGGTTCTTCGTCTGACGGTAAATTTCTAAGCGGCTAAGCGCTTTCGGGCTGTTGTTTGTCTGATAGAAATTGTATACCTTGTTGGTGGTTGTTGCGCTGGTACCTGATCCCATTCCGGAAATATCCGTAGGCAGTGCCGCTATAATTGCTTTTTTAGCAGCTTTCAGGGACTCTACGAAACCAATTTCATACCCTTCCCCGGAGTAAACGCCTATTTGCTCAAAAACCTTAGACGGGCTATTGATTTTCAATGCTTTGTTCATGGCCTTGGTGATGGAATTGGTTATTTTCTTAATTGCCTTATCCGCTTTTTTAGCCTTTTTGGTCATGCCCTTTATGAATCCTTCTATTGCATTTTGCCCGGCAGTCTGCAGCTGGGTTTCCACGTCTGCGAACGCCGCTTTTACCTTGTCTGTGTATTCCGTTTTAATAGCGTTTACCTGTTCTTTGTAGAAAGACGCTGATATGTTCTTGGCGGTGTTGATTTTATTTGTGTAGGCGTCATTATAAGCCTTTAATTCGTCGGCGGACATTTGGAGCAGCGCCGCCGTATAGTCTACCGCATCCTGGACATTCATTTCTGCAATTTCATTCATTAATTCATCAGAAATTTTACCTTTTAAAGCTTCAAGATTCTTTCCGTATGTTTTCAGGGTATTGATATTGTCATTGATGTTGGAAACAATCAGATTATTACTCTCATCACGGGTGAATAAATCCCCATATCCGCTTAGCTTTTGATTTAGGCTGTCTTGCAGCTTGGCGATCTCATCATATTTAGCCTGTGCTTCTTCCGCTATCTGGGTCAGCTTATTCGATAAGGTTGTTTTTATCTTATCCGCTGCCGCTGACATAGCTTTCTCATAAGCCTCCATAACAGATTTCCCAGACTTTGCATACTGTTCTTTTTTCTTTTTTGCACTTGCTTTTAACTGGTTGATTTCTTTCGTCAGCGCTTTGTTATTTGCGCTTATTTGCTCGTTTATCTGGTCCTTGTTGTTTTTACTGATTTGCTTTTTCAGGGCTTTATTTTCTTTTTCAATCGCTGCTTTACGCTTTTCAATGGTTTCTTCCGTTTTTTTGTCTATGGCACTATTCTTTTTTGATACTTCCTTATCTATCAAATCCTGAATATTTTTTGAGGACGTGCTCAGCATTTCTTTATAGCCCTTCTCAAAAGATTTAACTGCACTGGCTCCGGCAGACTTATAATTTCCGTTTGCATTCATTGCGGTTTTTAATAAGTTGTTGCATAGTTCGCTCATGGTGTTCATGGCACCTGCAGTTGCTTTCCCAATCCCCACTTGAATACCTGCAACAATCTGTTTTCCTACCTGATCGCGGAATACGCGTGATGGCGATTTGATACCCAGGCCATCTTTCGCACCTTTGACCAATCCTGAAAAGAAGTTCTTGATATTCGCCATAAACTGGTCTTTGGCATTAACGATGCCCTGCCATACACCGTTGACAATTTGACCACCTATTTCCAGCATCCTGCTTGGCAGTTCTTTCACACCGTTCACAACGGCATTAAACAAGTCGGAGGCCGCCTGTCTACCTTTTGCGGCTAAGTTAGTGCCCCATTCGATTACTTTTGTAATTGCGCCCTTAATCGCTTCATAAACTTTCCCCGGCAAGGATTTTATGTTATTAATGACATTCTTTAAAAAGTCTGATGCTTTTTCCCGCCCGGTCTTTGCCATATCCGTTCCCCAGGCAACTACTTTCGTTATGGTATTTGTCAACCACGTCCATATCTTGCCGGGCAACTCCTTAATGAAGTTAATCACACTTGTTATGAAGTTGGATGCTTTCTCTCTCCCTGTGGATACAAGGTTGACGCCCCATGCTGCCACCTTGGCTATTGTATTTGTCAGCCATGTTGCAAACTTACCAGGCAGCTGCTTGATGAAATTGATTACGTTAGTTACAAATTTAGGTATCTCTGTTTTTGCGAAAGTAATTAGTTTTATTCCAAAGATTAAAACCTTTCCAATAGCAAGGCCTATAATGTACCCAATTTTATATGGCAGCTGTTGAAAGAATTGGATCACGTTTGAAATAAAGTTTGACCCGGCTTCAATCCCTTTTTTGATCAGATTACTGGTCCATGACGCTACATTTGAAATAACATTTCCCAAAAATGCTGCTATCCTGCCGGGTAACTGTGAGAAAAAAGTTATCACGTTCGTGAAAAAATTTCCCACTGCCGTGACTGCTGTCATAAAAGCGTTCGGTATGGTCTCGGTAAAGAATTTCGCAATGGCGGAAACCACTGTCTCGAAAGCTGATTTAATTCCTTCCCATAGCCCTATCCAGAAATTACGAAACGCTTCTGATTTATTCCACAGGACAACGAATGCTGCTATCAATCCAACTATGGCAGCCACGATAAGTACAATTAGATTCGTTGCCATAACAGCATTGAAAGCCGCCATAATTCCAGTTCCACTTTTTATTTTTTTAAATAGATTAACAAAACTTACCACCAGTGAGCCGATTTTAAAAGCAGCAAAGCCCGCAACCATGCCCGCTATGGCGGCTATAATCACATCGCTGTTACCAACCACCCACAGGAAAACGTCTTTGATTTTCCCCGCTGCGCTTGACACTTTTTCTCCGAACGCCTGCCAGTCCACGCTTGAGGAAAACTCTATAATTTTCGTTGTAATGTCCTGTATTACAGGTGTTAATTCTTCCAGCACGGATGTGCCGACATTGGCAGTAAATTGGCGCCAGCTTTCTTTTAAATTGCCGGTGACATTCTCCCATCCGTCCGCTTCTCTTGATGCTTGACCCATAGCGCCGGACAACTCGTTTGCGTCCTTTACCATTTCCAATAATGCAAGCTGTTTTTGCGCTTCCGACAGGTCTTTAAAAGATTTTCCAAACAGCTTATTGGCTGCCGTGTTTCTGGTTGTCTCGGTACAGGATACTCCTAATGCTGCATCGTTCGAATAATTGCCTTTCAGGAACGACGTCAGGCTTTCGCTGACATCTTCCAGACTCCTGTCGTAATACGCTGCGCTGTCAGCCGTGACCGTTAGTGCCTCTTCCATCATTTTTAAGGCTTCTGCACCGTCCATCCCGGATGCTTTCGCAAACGCATAGATGGATGTTCCTGTTGTTTTTAAACGGGTGTCTAAAATCCCCGCCTGTTTCGCCACTCCGCCAATGGCTGCCCCCGCTTTATCCTCTAAACTGCCAAAGGTCTGTTCAAACTGCGCCGTCTCTGCTTTTACGCTTGCCGCAGATTCAATCATGGTGCTGGCAAATTCTTTCGCCTTGTCTATCGCGAGTCTGAATCCATCAGCAACCAGGTTCGCCAGAGCGCCTTTTATAATCGTAAATCCATTAGAGATAGAAGGAACGTCTATCTTGTCAAAGGAGTCCCCTAAATCGTCTGCTGCCTCTTCCGCATCGTCAAATTCTTTTGCAAGATCGTCCGCTGCGTCCTCGGCGCTTTTCAGCTTTGACTTATTTTCATTCAGTTCATTGGACAAATCCTTTATTTTTTTAGCGCATTCCTTTGCCGCGTCCGATTCCTCGCCTTGTGTCAATACAATATCCGCATACTGTTTCTTTAACGTTTTTAACTCGGACTCCTGATCTGAAATGGATTGCTCTAGTTGTTCGGATGCCGTTGCGCTTTTCTTTGCTGCTGCCTCCATTTCGTCCAGTTGGTCAGAATATTTCCCTAACTCTTTTTCGGTCTGTGCAACGGCACCTTCCTGGTTAAGCACGGTAATCCGTAGTTTTTCCGCCGCCTCTTCATTTGCCGCCTGTTCTTTTTCGACTTCATTCAGTGCGTTTTTATACTTTTTGGCTTCATCAGAGTTTTTGCCATATTGTTCAACCGCTTTTTGATACGCAGCGCGTAATTCTTCTGATCTTTTAGAGTTTTCCGCTTTTGCCTGCTCCGTCCGTTTTAATTCGTCCTTATAGCTTTGTAACTTTGTCTTTTGGGACTGCAAAACAGAATCTAATTGCTTTAATTTTGCGCTGATGCCATCGGCTGATTTCCCCCAGCTGTCCATGCCTGAGGTGGCGGCTTTAAACGTGGCATTGGCAAGTTTTATCTGCTTGCCGGCCTCTGTAATATTCTTTCTAAGGTCGGATATATCGACCTTGAATTTTGTGGTAAATTCTTCACCCTTCGGCATATATCCACCTCCTAAAACCAGTTATCGCCTGCAGGCCTGCGTATTGTCCTTTCCCCTTGTGGCTTTCCGCTTTTTTCTTCCCGATGCCGCATAAGGGTTAAATCCGTAAATAAATCAATTACATAAAAAAACGTCTCCTGCTCTATCGCGCTGGGCGTATAGGCTGGAAACGTCTTGCATAAGTTGTATTCTAATTCAAACAATAGTTCGGGCAGGGGCGTATCGTCTACGCCCCCTTTGTGTTTGGGTCCGCTGGCAGTTGCGTCATTTTAGTGACGGCTCCTTTTGCAATCGAAAGAATCAGGGGGATAAGTTCGGAAACATCGACATTATCCCATTCCTCTTCTTTTACATCCGGAAAAATCGTGCTTAACAATTTTGTAATTTCAACCCAAGCATTCGCAACCGTTGTTAGAATGTCTGTTTCGTTCTCATTTCCAACGTTTAGTAATGCCATGAGTTTTCGAATGACGCCGAAGCGGATAGCTACCATTTCCCCCTTAGCGGTTCTGATATACTTACCCTCTTCGTTGTAAATATTCAACTTTAAATCCATAATTGTCCTCCAAATAAGAAAAGTGAGGGGCGTTACTGCCCCTGCGAATGTGTTACGGTGTTGTTTTCGCTGTTACTGTATCCGGCGTTTGCACCGTGTCGAAGAATGTAGCGGTATCCACCAACTTCAGGGATTCATCTACTATAACCGCTTTTGCCGTTTTCTTCGTTTTGTCGAATTTGTGGATAGTGTTAATGCCTGTGTAAGTCAATTCCTGCCCGTTTGCGTCTGTGCCATCGTCTTTTGTGGCATGGGTGCTTGCCGGGATGTTAAACCGTCCTTTGTTTCTCCATACCAGCATTTTTGTGCCATCCGTCGTCTCCGTTGTATAGCCGATGGCAAAGTATTTGGATTCCCTTTCACCTTCTACCATCATTCCCGTAGTTTTATCGTAATACTGGCCTGTGATTTCTCCCAGCGTTGGCAACGGGATCAGAGAAGTGTTCATCTTTACTTCATCCGCACCCGTAGAGTCAATGACAATTGCCGGAACGTTGTCATAATAATGCGTTGCACTATCGCTTGACGTCTCTTTATTTAACTCGGATACTCCTGACAACGGTTTTACTTCTCCGTATTCAATTTCATCTTTTGTGTCTTTGATAAGTTCCGCATATACCAGCCCTTCAATGCCTCTGTATTCCTGGATTACTAAATCTCCCATAATAACCTCCTAATTCTTCCGGTAGAGCACATGCACCCCTCTACCGTCATGCGTGGGTTCGTCACTGGCAACGCTGTACCCGTCACCAGAAATGATAAACCCTTGTTTTTTAAGTTCCTCAATTGCTTTCCGTAATTTGGTATAGACCAATTCCGGATCGCTACTATAAAAATTAACATCGTATTCGCAAACAAGCGAATGGTCTTTATTGTCATAAAAACTATCGCTTGCACTGTCGTTATTCCAAAACGTAAAAAAGTGAGGCGGATAATCTTCATTCTCCGACAGCGACCCTTGGAGCATTACCGGATATCTGAATCCGCTCAAAATTTCTATTAGCTTATCTTCCAATTCAATCAACCATCCTTTTTGTCAGCTCGTCAACAAATATGTCCGCCATATCCTGCTGTATCCCTTTTATATAGATTTTACCTTTATACATGCGGTTCAATTCTCTTGCCGGCTTCATTCTCGGCGTTCCGGTTATTAGATATCCTGCTGCCGATGATGGTGCAAAATTAAACCCTACGCCGATTTCCGCCATGGCTCCCGTCCATTTTACTTCAGGATTGCGGATAATGGATTTTCTGGTTTTCCCCGTTTCATACTTTCCGCCCTTTGGCAAGCTCCCCATTGCGTTCTCGGTATCGTATTGAACGGTTTCCCCTGCCTGCTCCAAGGCTTCCGTAACGATGGGCTTTAAATCTGCTCCCAATCCTTTTAACTTTGCCAGGTATCGTTCAAAACCTTCCGTGCTAAGCTTCAAAGTATTTCTTCCCATTTATGCACCGCCTTTCACCCGGCGAACCTTAAATTTAAGAAATTGATTCCTTTGGTCGATATTCTCCGGTTCACCGATTATTTCATAGACCGCAGTTGTATTATTGCATAGCGAAATTCTGCATTCCGATGTTATGTCCGGGCGATACCATGTTTCTATGTTGGCGGTGTCCTCTACGGAGAAGGCACCGTTTGAATCTGTTTCCGTGCCGCCGTAAGTCTTAAAACTCCCCATGAATAAAAGGCCTTCCTGCGGATAGGTCTTTTTCGTGGAACCTTTTGCCGTTACATATTCCGGTATCAGCAAATACATAGGCGTTGCGAATGGATCCTTCGGTCTATACATCTTCATCACCTTTATAGCACAATTGTATCGTGCGTTCTTTGAAGTAGTTGCTAAGTGCTGCCGATCCCGAACCGTAGTTCCATAGATCAGCAACGCCGCGGGCAATTACTCCCGCAGCGTATTTTGATTCAATTACCGCACCTTTTACCCCAGCATCCGCAAGGTACTGTTTGACTTCCTCGATGTAACACCCCAGCGTAGCGTCCTGAAACTCCCCTGTAATTCCAAGGGTTGATTTTACTTTTTCAAGTAATTCCTCGTTGGGCATTTAGCTACCTCCGTTCATCAGCCGGTAGGCGTATTTTTCTTTTTAATGAGATAGCATCCGGACGTATCAAGAATTTTACCGTCTACGATGGTCAGACCTTTATTGATCCACTCGTTGGCATCTTCGTCAAAATAACGCTTCATGCCAAATTGCAGATTGGTATTGATTGCATAATCGCTTGGCACCCAATAAATACCTACCACGGTATTTGCGTTTGCTGTATCAAAATCCGCTACGATATCCGGCTCGACCAGGGTAACGGGGCGTCCGTAGAACTTGCCACCATCATTCCCTATTGTGATATCGGTCGCTTCTTTGTAAATTGGACGGTCATTCTTGTCTTTCATGGTCAATAAATTTGATTCCACAGTGGACGATGGGAATAAAAATTCTCCCTGTCCCCTCTTTGATAGCGGGATGACCGCAAACAGTTTCTTTCTCCATGCCGTCCAGTCCGCGAACTCTTCGGCTGTGAACGTAATTACATTAGTCACACGTGAATCTTTTGTAATGCCCAGTAATTGACCTGATCCGGTACCGGAAATAATGCCCTTGTCCATTTCTTCAACGTAAGCCTCTACCATGATCTTAACGATTTCCTGCTCGAATAAATCCAAGGAAATGATTTCGGACAGCAGAGTCTGCGCAACACGGACTTCCCCGATGTTGTAGGAAAATTCTACAAATGTATTAATATCTCCGGCTTTCTGCTTTCCAGATACCGTAGTTTCCGTAATCCATTTAAAATTCGCCTTTAATTTGGAAATCGGGAACTTTACACCGCCCTTTACGTTTAGTTTACGTACCTTGGAATATATCTGACCATAGACCTTGGAAACATCCTTGATGAACTCGTTCATGATCGTAGTCGGAACAATTGCGCCAATATCTGCCGTTACCGTTGTCCCCGTATCACCGCCGGCACGCTGTAACAGCTTATCCGGGATCGCCGTGCCTCTCTGTACATAGGTTTTAAACGCCTGCCGATATTCCGTTGATGCAAACGGGTCGGCATTGCGCTGCGTTCCCTGCTGGAAGCTGGCTACCGGTGTCAAGTTTCCGTAGGTGTCCAGAGGGTTAAAAGAACGTCCTTCACCTTCTCCGGTCCCCGAACCTTCTCCCTCTCCTTCGCCTTCTCCATCATCGTCCAATTCTTCCAGCTGCTTTTCTGCCTCTGTGATTTCATCCCTGAGCACCTTCAACTGATCTCCAATTGATCTGACCTCGTTAATGTCCTCGGAAACATCGGACTTTTTCTGTAATTCTTCAATCTGGCTTCTTTTTACTTTGATTAAGTTCTGTAAATAAGTTCTAAATTTCATTCTGTTTATGCCTCCTAATATAATCTGTTTTTAAGTTTCAGCAGTTCCAGTTCATCCGCATTCACACCGTCCGGTGTCTTAGAGCGGGCGCTGTCCAGTGCCCTTGAACTGTCCAGTTCACTTTTAGCTCTTGCGCTGATTTCTGTAGCTTCATAGGCCGGGAAAGTGACCGCTGATACTTCAAGCACTTCCCCTATATCTCTAATGTGGCGCGTTGGGTGGTCTGATTCTAAGTCCTCCCACTCTTCGCCATTAATTGAGAACATAAATGACATGCCCGTAATGTCCCCTCTCTGTATTGCGCTATGGAGGTTTTTGGCATCTGAATTGTTTTCGATGTCCAAATTTAAGCGGATCCCTAAACCGTCTTTGTCGGGCATCAGCCGCATGGTTGAATTTTCGTTGTTATTACGGCTCCGCGCTAAGGGAACCATGCCAATGTTATGGTTTACTAAGAAGCGCACATCTTTTAAATTTGTTTTGTCCAGTGCGCCCCGGTGAATAATTTCATCAAAATACCCAAGATCCGTTTTTGATTCAAATACAATCGGGCGGCCCTCGATCACTCCCGCTTCGTCCGGCGATGCCCTCATTTCAAAATCATAAGACCTCTGTGTATACTCATTCTTCTTCATTTCCCGTTTTCCCTCCTTGATTATTTTTTCTCTGCATCTGGTATTGCGGTGCAAGGTCAACATCTACATAGTTCAGGGACTGCATCCGTTTGCCAACTAATTCCGGCAATGGGCGCAAACCAAAAGAAACCCGCTTTTCATTTTCGTAAAGCGTTCCTGAATCACCCAACAGCCTGACCATCTCCAACGTTTCTTTCGTGGACATAAAAATAAGGTCTTTGGGATAAAACATGATTTTATTCCCATAGGACCTTTCTTTGTCCGTGAACAATGTTTTCGTAAATGCTTGCGAATAAGCAATTATTAGCGGCTCGAGTGTTTTTTGGTAAAATGCTTCATATTGCGCTTTTGTGTAGTCACCTGTTAAAATGCAAAGCGGCACTCCGAATGTTCTTAGGATTTTTTCGTCTATAAATTTTAATGTATCTGCATCCACCATCTGAATTTTTCGATTAAATGATGTAATTTCAGCCCTTAAATCCGCAGGGAGAAATCCGGATTCAGAGTTTTGTAGCTTTTTATCAAAATCCTTAATCGCCTCTTCCATGCTGCCATCTTTGTCCAGCATGGTATTGTACTTTACGACACCATTAACTTGATAGCTGGCTCTCATGGCTTTTGCAATGCCTTTTAAAAGATCATCATTAATTTGCAAGGTGCTTAGTAACGTGTCATTGTCCGGCTGCCCGAATTGGTTACCGCCCATGTAATCATTCACACTATAGTTTTTTCTTATATGTATCAATCGGTTATAAGGCAATGTCACATTGTAGGCATTGGCAAACCATAACTTTGTATATAACTCCCCGCTGACATCCTGTAAAAAATCAACTTGTGTTGGTTGCAACGGATACAATCCAGTGTAAATAATCTTTTCTTTCCCCGTCTCTTGGTCTTCCCATGTGTAATACGTCGGATATATAAAAACATTGTAATTAAAAAACAGCAGCCATGTTATCTTTTCAAGAAAATCCGATGTTGTCATAAATGGTGTGGGACTTTGCAGCACTCTCTGACGTGAGTCATTTACCGGCGCCACATCCATGTCAATTTCTCTTATATGGGTCGGATTCAACTTTTTGATTTCCTGTACAATACATGAAATAGCCTGCTGCACCACGTCAGAAGCATATATGTCCGTCCCGAATTGGGAAAATATCGGCGTATGACCTACCAGGGATTCCGCCAGTCCCGTGCTTTTCTTTTTCTTACCCCAAAACTTAACAAGGTTATCCATGAATCCCATATCAATCACCTCCGATCATGGTTTTAAAGTCGCTCCGGTATTGCCGGAACATTTCGTACAAAATAATAAGTGTTACCGCTCCATCAATACGTTTTGCGCTGTATTCTTTTACACAAAGGCACTGCCCGTATGTATCTACTTTTATGCTTGCATTGCCAAGGCACCATTTATCAATATCATTTTCATTATAATTAATCAGCCTGTGCTTTAAGTCTGCCTCTACAAGCTTCATGGCATTACTTAATGTCTGCGCATTTTGAAGAATCATAATCATATCGTCATTTTCACGGGTCCAACCGTAAAAGCCCATCCGGGACAAAAATTCTTTTGCAAACCGCTGGTCATAACCGCATTTGTACAGCCTTATGCTGTGCTCATCATACAGAGAGTAAAACCAGTCCGCTACAAGTGATAAATCAATGTCGTTTCCTTCACAGATGGTCAGCAGTTCTTCTTTCGCCCATTCTTCATATTTTGCACCGGCCTCTTTATCATCTGAACTTGTCAATTTTGATTCCGGTATCCAGTAGTGAGTGTGGATGTATTTCTTTTTATCATTCGGTTTCATAAGTAATATTTTTGCATTGGTCATGTCCGTTGTTTCAGACAGGTCAACCGCACCCAGACATATGCTGTTCTTGAAATCTTTTAAATCGTATTTACTCACATACTCATAATCCTCCGTCATTAGCCACGCCTGCGCACTGTCCTGCTTGATATTAAAATCTTTGGACAGAGTAAAAACACGGTCGCCTTTCGATTCCCGCGCCGTGTCAACCTGCTCTTCTAAATAATCCCACTTTTTTACTATACCAAGCGTAGGATTCGACTTCATCCACAATTTATTGCATCTGTCCCCGTTCCATACTTCCTGTTCACTATCCTGCGTGTACAACCAGGGTAAAAATCTCGTGCTTGCTTTGTCCTCAGCTTCTCCTGATATAATTTTTCGCGCCTTTTTCAACTCGCCATCCAGGTACCCATCCTTGACAAACCCCTCTGTCGTAATATTAATAAATAGCGGTTCGTCTTTCAATGACTGTGACTGCTCAATAGATTTTGCAATTACATTGTCTTTCATTTCGTGTGTTTCGTCTATGATGGCAAAGTCAATGTTACGTCCTTCTTTGTTTCTTGTCCTGTCAGAGAGTTTAAATATTTTTGTGTTTGTTGTTTTATTCAAGATAAAGCGCTGATTCCGTTTTGTATCCAAACTGTCCGGGTCGATCAATATGCGCATGGTATCCATGGCGTCATAGGTGATGCTGGCCTGGTTATCATCGTTGGACGAACAAACCAAATCCGCACCTTCATTACCTGTTATAAACTCCGACAGTCCCAAAGCTGAACATGTCTCAGACTTTGTATTTTTTCGAGCAATCAACAGCAACACCTTTTTAAAGCGCGTAAATGTAGTCTCCGACATTTTGAAGCTATAAATTGCTTCAATTAATGCTTTCTGCCACAGCATTAAAACCATTGGCATTCCGTAGAATGGTGATTTTGTCAGCTTGATGCAGTTTTCCATGAAGTCCATACGCAACAAAGCGTCTTTGGTATCATAATAGTACGCATCATTTAGAAAATCTTCTTTCAGGTTCTCTAATTCTAGCCAAAGCTCCTGGCCTATGATGATTTCCCCAGTCTCAACCCTTGCCTGGTATTCCAGCAAAAAAGAATTGTCCGGAGTCCAGATTTTACGCTCCCGGATTAGCATATTTACACACCTTGCATTCAGGACAAGTTGAGCATACACATTGGATCAATGACGGCGAGCGTATGCCAAAAACATAATATCTCATCTTCGGTTTAAAATTCAGGAGACATTCTTTACTCAACATTTCATTTAACATGCTGATTCACCCACTTTCTTAAAGGAGATTCTTCCTGATTCTCATTGTTTTTGTCGTACCTTTGCAGAACCTTTAGTATATTCGTGTACTGCTGCAACAACTCTTTGTATTGTTTCGCTGCCGGAGTTGCCCGCTGCTTTCCCGGATTATTTTTATTAACCTGTATGAAGGGTAATGTTTTTAAATAAGTCAATTTTTCTTCCAAAAAAATAAATTCATCGATGACCGGTTCTAATAAGCCTTTATTTTCTTCATTGCACAGGTATTCTTTTAATTTTGCTTCTCTGTCCATTGATCCATATTCCTCCGTTGAAATTACTTTTTCACTTATAAAGGCGCCCCTGCTGATACTGCATAATATACTTTTCCCATTTTCTTTTACCTTCCTTATTTTTCAATATCGCAAGCCCCTAAATATAAGATATATAAACCTTGCTGTTTGTCGGGGGCGTGTACGCACCGGTTCCGACATTTCGGATGCATATGGTAGTGGCGCCGCTGAACCCAGAGTACATCAAGGGGTGGTTGGCGCCGTTGCAATATATGTTGACATTAATAATATTGCCACCGTTGGGTAGTGACGTTGCAATAGTTATACCGCCGCCCACCGCAACAGATGACACCGGGATTGCATATTGCACAATATTTATCTTGCTTGCCTCAAGCGTTGTCACGCTTGTTTCAAGATCATCCACCTGGCTTTGCACCAGATCGCCGACCACTCTCCAATACGTGCCGTCATATATCAAGGTTACTAACGCATTAACCTGTACATATTCCGCAGGCAAAACCGCTCCTTTGTAGTAGATGCTTTTTGCTCCTGTACTCGTTACGTTCAGCGTTGCGCCGCTTACAGTTATGCCATAAGTAAATCTCACGGTTACGCGTGCGCCGGTGGCAAGCGTAAATCCCGTTATACTCACCGTCTTTGCGACTGTAGCCGATACCGTACTACAAGTTCCGTAATGGGTTCTGTCCACAGAGCCGTCTATAGTTATCCCCTCTATCGTTCTGGCCGTCTGC
>Ga0153938_1000220_pt1 | contig 22218 bp, 12 predicted proteins | sample TSNY022MetaG_FD_104740 | JGI IMG/M metagenome (GOLD analysis project Ga0153938, IMG submission 104740) | Attine ant fungus gardens microbial communities from New Jersey, USA - TSNJ022 MetaG | ecosystem: Host-associated > Fungi > Mycelium > Unclassified | place: USA:New Jersey: Brendan T. Byrne... | reverse complement strand
CGGCTAAAAGAGGCATAAATATTGCTATTATAGGAAGCGCGTTAAGCGTATGATCGAAATGATTTGCTACGTTTACAGCAATAAATTCTCCGATTAATGTTATAAAAAGCCATGGAGTTCTTGCGCGAATTGAGTTAAAAATATTACCTTTCAAGATTTCATCTTCATCTGCGAGTTCGGTTGAGATACCTGAAGAAGCGTAAATTTCTTCAGTAACTTCTTCCTGGACTAAATCGTGAACGTCATCCCAGGTAATCATCCCTTTCAGTCTATTGTATAAATCAACTACAGGAAGAGCATTGTATTGATATTTCATAAACTCATCAGCAACATATTCACTGTTGTCATCAATATGCAACTTGACTATATCACTAATCATTATATCTTCGACTTTTTGATTTATAGGAGAAGTTAAGAGTTTTCTTAAGGACACAACACCTAACAGGTGATTCTGTTTATCAACAACGTATACGTAATACAATTCCATATTATCATGTTCGGCTTTTGTTCGTATATGATTTAAGACATCAAGCACACTCATATCTGAATTTACTGTCAATACAACCGGGTTCATAATACCGCCGGCAGTGTCTTCGTTATATGTTAAAAGTTCTCTGACCTCTTCGGAGAATTTGTGAGGAAGTCTGTCCAGATAAGTTTCACTTTCGTCTTCTTCCATGTCTCCCAATACGTCGGCCGCCGCATCATGAGGAAGTTGGGTAAGGATTCTTGAAGCCATTTCTTCGTCTATGTCGCTTAGCAACTCAACTTGTAGAGTGGCAGGTAAATATTCCATAACATCAGCCGCTTTTTCGATATCAAGAAGTTTAAAACATTGAAGTCTTTCTTCAGGTTTTAATTCCTGAAAAATATCAGCTAAATCAGCAACGTGATAACTATTCAACTCATCTTTGAGTTGAATTAATGTTTCATCCGCCATAATTTCGCGGAGTCTGTCGATTACGTTTGAAATATTTAACATATTTATATTATAGTACAAATAATTTTTTTGGGTTATAATTATCGTAAAAAGAGCGATGGAGAGTAAATTAAAATGATAAAAGATTATTTTTTAGACGAGATAGAAATAGCAATCGAAAAAGCAATTAAAGATAATAAACTTGGAGAGATGAAGGAGTATGTAAAAGGTCCGTTGGCTGTTGAAAGACCTAAAAATCCTGATTTTGGCGATTTTGCGGTAAATGTTTCATCATTAGCGCGTTTTTCAAAGATGTCTCCTCCGTCGATAGCAAATACGATAGTTGAATATGTCGATAAAAAAGATAATGCATACTCTGTAGTTGGAGGGTTTATTAATTTCAAAGCCGGCGATACTTTGTTAAAAGATTTGATAAAAGAGATTTTTGAAAAAAATAAAGAATTTGCTAAGCCGGAAAATGTTCAAACAGAAAAAATTCTTTTAGAATATGTTTCCGCAAACCCTACCGGTCCTTTTCATATCGGTCATGGACGCTGGGCGGCTATGGGCAGCGCTCTTGCAAATCTTTTAAAATTCTATGGGCATGAAGTCTATCAAGAATTTTATATTAATGATGCAGGCAGCCAGATTGAAAAATTAGGCAATTCTCTAGCAATCAGAATCAGACAAGAATTAGGTGAAGATATTGATTTTCCGACCGATGAAATAGAGAGAAAAAATTTCTACCCGGGCGAGTATTTAATACCTGTAGCAAAAAAGTTTATTTCTGAATATAATATTTCTACCCTTCAAAATTTCAACCTTTCTACTCTTTGTGATTTCGCCAAAACTGAAATGGAAAATCTTCAAAAAGAACTTCTAAATAATTTCCGAGTACATTTTGATAACTTTTATTCTGAAACAGCATTGCACAATTCAGGCAAAGTGGAAGAAACTGTCCAAAAACTTCGTGACAGCGGCAAAATTTATACAAAGGAAGGTGCTGAATGGTTTAAATCCTCAGAATATGGCGACGACCAGGATAGAGTTATTAAAAAAGCTGACGGTTCAAACACTTATCTTACAGCTGATATTGCTTATCATATAGATAAACTTGAAAGAGGTTATGATAGACTGATAAATATCTGGGGTGCGGATCATCACGGTTATGTAGCAAGGGTTAAGGCATCTATTGAAGCACTGGGCTATGATCCGAATAAACTTGAAATATTATTAGGTCAACTTGTTAACCTTGTTATAAACGGCGAGGAAGTACGTATGGGCAAGCGTAAAAACATGGTTACTCTTGACGAACTTATTGATGAAGTCGGAGTTGATGCGACAAGATTCTGGATGTCTATGAGAAATATCGATACTACCCTTGATTTTGATATTGAACTTGCAAAAACCAATTCAGATGAAAACCCCGTGTTTTATGTCCAATACGCTCATGCAAGAGCCTGTTCTATATTGAGAAATCTTGTAAATGAAAAAGTTGACACCGAAACAGGCAAAATAACTCCTGCGCCTATGACTCAAGCAGAACTTAATAATATAATCGAAAATTACAGCAGTAATATTCTAATGCCGGCTATTGCGAATGCAAGAAGATTAATCTTAAAACTGGAAGAATATAAATCAGTAATTAAAAACTCGGCAGAAGCAAGACAGGTTTATACAATTTGCAGATACGTTCAGGAGTTAGCGTCAGAATTTCATTCATTCTATAATTCAAACCGCGTAATCTGCGATGATAAAGAATTAATGACAGCGAGGGTTTCGCTTGTGTGGGCAGTAAAAACTATTCTTCATAACGCATTGGAAGATATTCTTGCCGTAACCGCACCGGAAAGAATGTAAATTTTTGTTATAAAAAATAACAAATTTATTTTTTACCTGTTTTAATATTAAAAATTTAAAAATGGAGTGTGAAATGAGAATTAATCCGGTCATTAATTATAATATATTTAAAGGTAATTGTACGATTACTAAGCAGTCAAAAGTCACTTCTGGTGAAGAAGATATTAAATTAATTAAAAATACTATAAATACTATAAAAAAATATTCAGGTCCTATATATTTTGATGAAGGGTTTGAGTATAATCCTTTCTGTGAGTTTTCATTTGACTATAAACTTCCTGAAATAACGTCAATTAGATTTGATAATTCTTATTCACGTAGCAGACCGGGTGTTTTGTCTATATCAAGCGCATTAGGCAGATCTGTAAAGAAAACTGAAATAACAGCAAACACAAAAAATAAAGATACTCTCCAAGAATTAATTGATGTTTTGAGCGAAGTTAAACCTTACAATTGCATGCTTGTTGACAAACAAAGAATTGAAAATATAATGCAATTAGGATCTTGTGAGATGATGGAGTTACCTTTGCCATTTTAAGTTAATGAGCTTAACACATCAATGATTTTTTTGTAATTGTCTTCGGTAATCAGTTGTCCGCGGATTTTGGCGGCGTTTTTTATTCCTGAAATATAGTACGGATAAAATTTTCTGGTGAATTTAATTCCGATATCTTCGCCTCGTAATTTTATTTCTTCGTCCAAGTGCCATTTAAGCATTTCTATTTTTTCTTCTAAAGTCGGCGGCGATAATTTTTCACCTGTCGATAAATAATGTTCCATACGGTATAACAAAGTCGGGTCGCCGAGCATTCCGCGTCCTATTGCGACTCCGTCAGCTTTTGATAACTCCAGACATTCAATCGCACTTTCAATGTTAATAATATCTCCGTTTGCAAAAACGGGAATATCGACATTTTCTTTTAATTTTCTTATAAGTTTCCAGTCCGCTTTGCCCGAATACATTTGCGAACGCGTGCGACCGTGGATTGTGATAAATTCCGCTCCTGCTTCTTGCATTTGTTGTCCGAATTCTACATAATTCAGTTCGTCAAAAGTATACCCCAACCGAAATTTTACGCTTACAGGTTTGTCAGTTCCGTCTTTTGCTGCTTTGACCAAATCTGAGGCAAGCTGAGGGTTTCTCATCAATGAACAGCCGTCCTGTCCTTTTACGACTTTATTCACGGGACAGCCCATGTTTATGTCAATCATATCAGCCCATTGTGAAAGATATTCCGCTGAATCTCGTATCATATGCGGTTTATGTCCGCTGATTTGGTATGCAATCGGATGATGATTATCATTAAGTTTAAAAATCGCTCTTGCATTATTTATTTCTGCATCATCTGTCTTTATTAATGATTTTTTGTGACGTTTTGATGAAAATTGCTGGGCAAGAAACTCAGAGCTTATCATTTCAGTTGTCAATAAACAATTTTTAGAATATTTTCTGATAAGACTTCTTAAAACATAGTCGGTTATACCTGCCATCGGGGCAAGTGAAACTCTGCTTTTAATTATTTTATCTATTCTTTTGTTCATCTTTATCATTTTTAGAGATATCGGACTTAATTTTTTAACTCATTCTGTTCACAAAAATTATAGCTTTCGGTATGACATGGCACTCTCATACATTCATTGCATTTCAGGTGGGAGACAAATGATCCAAATATCATGTTTGCTCTTTTATTCTGTCACGCGCATATTTTTTGAAATCATCATCTTCCGCATATTTTTCAACAAAAGCTTTATAATAACCCAGTGCTACTTTTGGTTGGTTTAAATTATCATAATCAATAGCGATTAGATAGTTAATTATTGATAATTCAGGATCAAGCGAGACTGCTTTTTTGTAGTCATTGATTGCTTCGTTATATTTTTCTTTCGCATCATATATCATTCCTCTGTAGTAAAGCGCATAAGCATTCTTGCTGTCTGAGGCAATGATTTGATTTAAAGCATTTAAACTTTCGTCGTACTTGTTGTTATCAAACAAACTTATTGCTCTTTCCAACGCAGCAAGGTTCATTTGTTCTGTTATAGACCTACTTAACTCCATGGCATTTTTATTATTCTTGTTTAAAGAAATTGCTTTGTTTGCGTATGTTTTAGCGTCATTCCATTTCTCTTGATCCGCATACATTGCGGCTATATAATATGCAATATCAGAATCGGTTGGTCTTAGATTAAGCGCTTTTTTGTAATATTCAATTGACATATCAATATTATTTAAATTCTGATATGCAGAAGCTGCTCCAAGCATGGTATCTGCAGTTGGAGGTTGAATTTTTAAATATTCTTCAATAGCTTTTTTGTAATCGCCTTTTGTATAAAAATCTGCCGCTAAATCCAGTTTTTCATCTATTGATGTATCATTAATATTTTTGATTGCATCTTTAATTTGTATGTTACCGGGGAATTTAGCGTTTGCGGTATTTAGAGTTGCTAAAGCGCTTTCATAATTTTTCTTCTGTCCTTGAGCTATAGCAAGGTTGATATAAACTTCCGGATTATTCGTATTCATTTTGATTACTTCGTTGTATAAAGCTATAGAATCATCTAATTTATTTTGTTTATGCAGATCAAGAGCATAGTTATATAATGCATTTGCCGCATCATCTCCGGAGGAATTCTTTTTCACATATTCAACAAATTGGGCAGGCGTCATTGAACTTCTCATCATATCTAATATTTGAGCTTGCGCAATTATATTATTTGGTTCAATTGATAATACTTTTTTATATCTTTCCATTGCACCTTTTTTATCGCCCATCGCTGCTAAAGATTGAGCTTTGTATAAATTAGCCGCGGCATTATCGGGATAAAGAATCAGCACGGAATCATATGCCGTAATTGCTGTTTTATAATCGCCTTTTTGTTGATAAAGCGTACCGACATTAAGTCTTGTATTAACATTAGAAGGATCTAAATATTCAGCTTTTGAATAGTATCTTAATGCTTCGTCGAATTTTCCCTGTTTTTGCATAATAGCGCCAAGATTTGCTGTTATTGCCGCATCACTTGGAGATGCTTCCAGTTTCTTCTTATAAATTCTTTCTAAAGCATACAAAGTATCTTTATTATCTGAAACTTTTGAAAGTATATAATTGTATTCTTCAACAGCCTGATCATCATTGCCTAATTTATCAAGCATTTTTGCATAAGAAAGCCTTAGGTCAATATCTGTAGGCGCAACATTAATAGCTTTTTTGTAATATTCTGCTGCTTTCGGGTCATTTCCTAAAAGTTTCATAATATCGCCGATCTGAGCAAAACTGTCTTTAACATATGCCTTATCGCCAAGCGCCTGATTGAATTCATATCCTGCAGCAGCGAATTCTCCTTCCGCTCTTAGTTGTTTTGCTGTTTTATAACGATTAGCCGCACTCATATCAAAATTTGTTGTATTTAAACATTTATTTAAGTTGGAAGAGACCTGTACAATTGCCTGACTTGAGTTTTTAACAGCATTTGCATTCGGATAATAAACAAGATAAAATAATGCGCTTCTGTAGTCATCTGCTGCTTTTGGGTAATTTTTGTCAGTATTAGCATAATATGTCCCGCGCGCCAAATATGAGTTTACCAATCCTATGCGGGCGGAGTTATCCATGTAGTTTATTCTTAAAGCACTTTTGAATTCGGTAATTGCGCTTGAATATTGATAGTTTGAAAGGTATTGCTGACCAAGGTCAAAATGTTCCTTAAAGCCGGCAAAAGCGGGCTGTGTTAATACTATTACGCTGCATAAAGTTATAAACGCTTTTTTCATATATTATCCCTCTTCTATTATTATATATAATAACTAATTTTAATACAAGAAAATCAATATGTACATATCTAATTTGCTATATCTTCCGGAATAAAATAATAAAAAAACGACTAACATATTAGTTAGTCGTTTTAGTGTACTTTTGTGAATATTTACTATTCTAGGTCAGTTTTTGAAACAAATGTCATAATGTCGTCAAATAAAATCTGAATTGGCAATGTCATATCAAACTGCAGATATTCACCGTTTTGTAAATCTAAAAATACTTCTGTCCCCATTGCATTTGCCTCTGTAATCATAATTCAATACTCCTATATTTAATTTTTATCTTTTTGTTTCTCTTGACAAATTTGTTATCGGATTATTTAAAAGAAAACTTTAATTCTCTTTTTAATGAAAAATAGCCTGAAATCCAGAATTATCATATACTATAAGGAAAATTTAATTGATGTTTACATTTTGTTACAAAAAACTTTTTTATTACTATATGGTAAAAATAATATAATTGTGATATTATTATCTTGTAATTACTATTAAAAGGAGATACGAAAATAGCAAACGATAATAGATTTAGGGATAAAGATCAGACAATTATGAATGAAAGAATTCGTTCTAAAGAAGTGAGATTAATTGATGCACAGGGAGAAAATCATGGAGTTATTGCAACTTCAACAGCGTTACAAATGGCATATGATGCGGACTTGGATCTTGTAGTTATAAGTTCTAATCAGGAACCACCTGTAGCAAAAATAATGAATTACGGCAAATATAAGTATGATTTGGAAAAAAAAGCTAAAGAAGCTAAGAAAAAACAGCATACTGTCGAAGTAAAAGAAATAAAAATCAGATATAAAATTGATACGCATGACTATCAAGTACGAATAAAAAGTATTAAAAAGTTTATTGCTCAAGGTAATAAGGTTAAAATTATAATAATGATGAGAGGTCGTGAAATGCAGCATTCTAATCTTGCATTTGACCTTGCTAAAAGATTTTTGGCAGATTTAGAAGGAGAGCCTATGCAGGTTGAGAAAAACCCTCAATTGGAAGGCAGAAACGTAACTCTTTATCTTGCGCCGCAATAAGAATTATATTTGTCATCTGAACTAGTTTTAGGATCTCTATATAATTTTCAAAAAAGTTCTTGACTAAAAATCTTTACCTGATAAAATTAAAAACGTGGCAAATGCAAATGAGTCACAGTGAAAACCGGTAAAATAGTATTCGCCGCATTAGCTCCAAGTGGAGTCAAAGACGGAACGGTTTAAATATAAGTAGAGCTTGCTCTACCAACCCATGAAAATTAAATAAAATTCGCCGCATTAGCTCCAAGTGGAGTCAAAGACGGAACGATTTTAATATAAGTAGAGCTTGCTCTACCAACCCATGAAAATTTAATAAAATTCGCCGCATTAGCTCAGTTGGTAGAGCAAGGGACTGAAAATCCCTGTGTCCTTGGTTCAATTCCGAGATGCGGCACCACTTTAAAAGACCCGCTACAGGCGGGTTTTGTTGTGTTTAAGCTCGTTTTCAACTGTCGGTTTAAGCCCGACCATAAATATCTTCAAATCTAATTATATCGTCTTCAGAAAGAAGTTCGCCTTTTTGGATTTCAATTATTTCCAGGTCTTTATCGGTTAAATTCTTAAGAGAATGTTTTACTTTGACAGGGATATCAATACTTTCACCAGGGGCTAAAATAAATTCTTCACTTCCTCTGACGACATTAGCAGTGCCTGTAAGCACAACCCAATGCTCGGCTCTATGATTGTGCATTTGCACGCTCAGCCTTGCTTTGGAATTAACATGAATCATTTTTACCAGAACTCCTTCTTCTTTTTTAAGAACCGTATAAAATCCCCATGGTCTATAAACTGTTGTATGAATTTTATACTCAGGGCTATTGCGGTGTTTCAATATGTCATAAACCTGTTTTACATCTTGAGTTTTATTTTTATTACAAACAAGAACTGCATCATCTGTTTCAACGACAGCAAGATTATCTATCCCAATAGCAGCAACCAGTCTGGAAGTACTATAAATCAAAGAATTTTTGCTGTCTATATTTATAGTATTGCCAAGTATTAAATTATTATCAGAATCTTTCTCTGATATATCAAAAATAGTTTCCCAAGAACCTAAATCATTCCATCCGCAGTCAAAAGGAAGTGATACAATTTTATCCGATTTTTCCATTATTGCATTGTCTATAGATATATTTTGGATTTTTTCATAATCTTCAAGATCTATTATTGTATTTTTTGAATTTAATTTAGCACTTTTAATATCTTTTAAAATTTCAGGACAATATTTCTTAAATTCTTCTATCATTTCGGATGCTTTAAACATAAATATCCCGGCATTCCAATAATATGCGCCGGATTCATAGTATTTTACCGCTGTTTTAAAATCCGGTTTTTCTTTAAATTCTTTAACTTTTGCCGCTTCTTTTTCAATCTTGGAAATATTATCGTCATGAATTGTATTTATGTATCCATAACCTGTATCAGGACGATTTGGCGTAACCCCAAAAGTTACAATATAGCCTTGTTCAGCTAATTTAATACCTTTTTTGAAAATTTTTGTCGAAGTATCAATATTTTTAATTAAATGATCGGATGGCACTACCAAAATTATCGGATCAATTGATTTGTCTTTTAATTGACTTAGAATATAAAAAATAGATAGAGCTATTGCGGGTGCAGTATTTCGCCCTATTGGTTCATTTATTACGGTATATTTTTCATCAGAATTTAATTTTTCTTTTAGCTCTGACAGCTGTGATTTAACATCCGATGAATGTTTTATATTTGTAACTGTGATTATATTTTCGTCATTAATAAACTTTGATAATCTTAAAAAAGTAGATTGTAATAATGTATTTTCTTGATTCAACTTTAAAAGATGTTTTGGATACATTTCTCTGCTCAGCGGCCATAATCTGCTTCCATTGCCGCCAGCCAGTATAACACCGTAAATAACCTTATCCATTGTTTTGAAACTCCTATAACTCCTATAACTCAACCTTATTATAAGTTAAAACAATATCTCATAATTTAATATTAACCTGATAACTAATAATTTATTAATAAGTAGTCTAGGTTTAAAAGCTAAACATTCTATGCAAAAGTTAATTATATTTGTTGAAGAATATATTGTAATGTAAGAGCCGTTATAATTATAGGAGAAAATTAAATATGAAAATAGCAATGTTATCACCTATCGCCTGGAGAACTCCGCCCCTGCACTATGGTCCATGGGAAAATGTTACCTCGCTTATTTGTGAAGGACTTGTTAAAAAAGGAATAGATGTTACATTGTTTGCCACCGGTGATTCACAGACAGCAGGAAAGCTTTCCTATGTGTGTAAAAGAGGGTATGAAGAAGATAAAACGATTGACCCTAAAGTGTGTGAGTGTCTTCATATTTCAGCAGTTTTTGAGCGGGCGTGTGAATTTGATTTAATACACAATAATTATGATTTTTTACCACTTACATATAGCGCATTGGTTGATACCCCCGTTTTAACAACAATTCACGGATTTTCTTCACAAGCTATTTTGCCTGTATATGAAAAATACAATAAATCAAGCTACTATGTATCAATAAGTAATTCAGACAGGTCAGATAATCTTGATTACATATCTACCGTTTATCATGGCATTAATCTTGAGCAATTTACTTTTAAGAAAGAAACGGGTAGTTATTTATTATTTTTTGGACGCATGCACCCTGATAAAGGAGCAAAAGAAGCGATACAAATAGCCAAATCTTTTGGTAAAAAATTAATAATGGCTGGAATAGTTCAAGATGAAGATTATTTTAATAACGAAATTTCTCCTCATTTTGGAGAAGACATTGTTTATATAGGAAGCGTTGGTCCGGAAGAAAGAGACGCTCTTCTAGGCGGAGCATATGCTTTATTACATCCAATATATTTTGCAGAGCCTTTTGGTTTATCGGTAGTAGAAGCGATGGCTTGCGGCACTCCGGTAGTTGCATTTAATAAAGGCAGTATGCCGGAATTAATTGAGTCAGGGAAAAACGGATTTATCGTCTCAGACGTTAAAGAAGCGGTTAGTGCACTCGAAAAGATTCCTGAAATAGACAGACAATTTTGCAGAAATACTGTAGAAGAAAAATTTACCGTAGAAAAAATGGTTGATAATTATATTAAAATTTATCAGCAAATTATCTCCGAGCGAATAAATTATAAATAAAAAAATAAATTCGATTTTTCCACTTTGTTGACAAAAAAAATATGCTACTATGTTGGCAATAAATGTCTTTTAAATAATAGATACTATAGTTAAACATCGGAGGAGAAATTAATGAAAAAGCAAATAGTTACGAGGTATGAAAACAATCCTATTCTAACAAAGGATGATGTACCATATCCGGTTGCTACCGTGCATAATGCAGGCGTTGTTAAATACAATAACAAATATATAATGTTATTTCGTTCTCATTTAATGAACGGACGCTCCATAATCGGTATTGCCGAAAGTACAGATGGTTATAAATTTAAAGTCGGGGATAAGCCTTTTTTAATGCCTTCTACTGATTCGGTTTTCGGCGAATATGAAGAATACGGAGTTGAAGACGTTCGTATAAGCAAAATTGATGACGAATTTTTTCTCACATACAGCGCATATTCAAGACATGGAGTTCGTATCGGACTTGCTAAAACAAAAGATTTTAAAACGGTGGAAAGAATATCACTGATTACTCAATCTGATTTAAGAAATGTAGTTATTTTTCCTCAAAAAATCAACGGACAATATGTAAGATTGGACAGACCTCATTCTGAAATATCAAAATGGTCTATGGATTTCTTATTCTCCTGATTTAGTGCATTGGGGGAATTCAAAAGTAATAATAAAACCTGAAACATATCATTGGGATGAAATGAAAATCGGACCGGGAGCAACACCGATTAAAACAGATAAAGGCTGGCTAAATATATATCATGGTGTTTTTGAAACTATGGCAGGCGCAGTGTATCGTTTAGGAGTTGCCTTGCACGATTTAAACGACCCGTCAATAATTATTGGAGTGTCTGATGAATGGATTTTACAGCCTGAAGATCCTTGGGAAATTACAGGTTATGTCTCAAATGTAGTATTCACATGCGGAGCTGTAGCAGAAGATGACGGCAGCGTGAAAATTTATTGGGGCGGAGCTGATAGTGTTATGTGTGTTGGAAGCGCAAATATAAGTGATTTAGTTGGTTTATGCGTTAATAATCCGCGCAAGCCATTATAAGGAGGTATTTAAATGTTGGATATTAAGAGAATAGATAAAAAATTTGAACCTGATTCTAAAAGAGTTATTATAAAACCACATATTCCGAAAGATGATGGGCGTATAAAAAACATTATAACAAGAGTTCTAAATCTGTCTGAAGAAAAAGTAAACCAAACATTGGATAGAGTTGTTAAAAATTTTTCTTATCGACATAAAAATATATGGAGTGCATGGGAAAGAAATTATAATGAAGTTAAAAAATACATTCCTCAAAATACACAAATAAGCGAAAATAGAAAAGCGCTTATCGGAGCATATTTTTCTTCTGAATATTCAGTCCAATCAGCAGCATTTTTCAATCCCTCAATTGTTATGCATCCGAATCAAAGTGACTTGCCGGAAGAAAGTCTCAGGTTTATCTTAAGTTTTCGTTCTGTCGGCGAAGGGCATATTTCATCCATTGAATTTAGAAGCGGTATTGTAGATAAAAATTGTAATTTTACTTTTGATAAAGTAAGTCCGTTTGCAGAAAGAGCAGAGGTAGTTAGTAGACCTGTTCATTCCAATTATGAAATGCAATTTAGACCGGATCAAGATCTTTCGGAAAAAATTATTTTCCCCGCATCAGATAATGATAGCAACGGTATTGAAGATGCGCGCTTTGTTCGTTTTGTAGATGATGACGGATCAGTCACTTATTATGCAACATATACTGCTTATAACGGACATGAAATTTTACCTCAAATTATTGAAACTAAAGATTTTTGCACTTTTAATATTATCACCCTAAATGGAGATTTTTCAAAAAATAAGGGTATGGCTCTTTTCCCGCGAAAAATTAATGGTAAATATGCAATGATATCTCGAGTTGACGGAGAAAATCTATATATTATGTACTCTGAAAATATCCGGTCCTGGCAGAATGCAAAACTTTTAAAAGAACCCGAAAATGAATGGGAATTTGTGCAAATAGGAAATTGCGGTTCTCCGATTGAAACAGAAGAAGGATGGATTCTTCTTACCCATGGAGTAGGACCAATGAGAGAATACTGCCTCGGAGTTATCCTACTGGATATTGACAATCCTGATGAGATATCAGGTAATATTTCTGAGCCATTACTTATTTGTAATGAAGAAGAACGAGAAGGATACGTACCAAACGTAGTGTATTCTTGCGGAGCAGTCAAACATAATGATAATTTAATTATTCCATATGCAATGTCTGATACTTGCTCCGGAATTGCAACAATTTCACTGTCAGAATTATTTGAGAATATTAAAAAAAAGAAAGAGAAGAGGAAAGGCTATGTTAAATCAATGTAAAAGTAAAAATATCGGAAAAATTGCGGTTATAGGCAATTACACACCGCGACAATGCGGGATAGCTACTTTTACAGCAGATTTAAGCCAAGCTTTAGCAAGAGATTTAATAACAGAGGAAAATTTAATAAATGTTGCGATGGATGATACTCCGGAAGGTTACAATTATCCCCCTCAAGTCAAATTCAGAATAAGACAAAATGTACAGCCGGATTATTTTTGGGCTGCAGATTATTTAAACGCTAATCAATATGATGTTGCAATTGTGCAGCATGAATACGGGATATATGGCGGAGAAGACGGCTCTCATATACTGCATATGATTAAGTTTTTGAAAATGCCTGTTATAACCAATTTGCACACTGTACTTGAGAACCCGTCTCCCGGGCAGCGAAAAGTAATGATGGGGCTGGCAAAATACTCCGATCGCTTACTTGTAATGAGCAAAAAAGCCTTTGATATACTTGAAAATGTATACGGTATTAATAGAGAAATGATTACATTTATTCCTCACGGTATACCTGACGCTTCTTTTAAATCACCCGGAGCATTTAATTATCTTTTTGGATTGGATGATAAAGATGTGATTCTAACCTTTGGACTTCTTGGTCCGGACAAAGGGCTTGAATCCATGATAAAAGCTATGCCGGAAATTATAAAACAACATCCCAATGCCTTATACTTGATATTAGGGCAAACCCATCCGCATATTCTTGACGAATCAGGAGATTCTTACAGACGTGATTTGCAGCAATTAGTTAAAAAATTAGGGATGGAAGACCATATTATATTTCATAATCACTTTGTGAAACTTGAAACTCTGGTTCAATATATTCAAACTTCTAAAATATATGCAATACCATATCTAAAAAAAGAACAAATTACTTCCGGCACTCTTTCTTATGCTTTAGGTGTAGGAACGGCAGTAGTTTCAACTCCATTCTGGCATGCGGAAGAACTTTTGGCAGACGGCAGAGGGCTATTAGTTCCTTTTAATAGCCCGGACTCAATGGCGAGAGAAATCAATAATCTTTTATCAAATGATCAGGAACGAGATATGATGCGATTTAAAGGTTATCAGTTTGCCCGATCAATGACTTGGAAAGAAGTTGCACGAATGCATTTAGAACTTATTTCTGAAATTAAAGAAAAAAAACCGTCGCTTGAAGACATGGAAGAGGTTGGGATTACATATAATAAAATATTTAATGAACTTCCGGAAATAAATTTATCACACTTAAAGACATTAACTGATGATACGGGATTATTGCAGCACGCCAAATATACAACCCCTAATCTGCACCATGGTTATTGTGTCGATGATAATGCCCGCGGATTAGTAGCTCTTATAAAATATTATTCGCTTAGAAAAGATAAAGATGTCTTGCATATAATACAAAAATATTTAGCATTTTTATTTTATGCATTCAACGAAGAAAATGGTCGATTTAGAAACTTTATGTCATATAAGCGTAGATGGCTTGAAATGTCGGGAAGCGAAGACTCGCATGCACGAGCACTATGGGGACTGGGGATAACCGTCAAAGAAGCTCCTGACAGTTCTATCAGAAATATGGCAATGCGTTTGTTTATAGATGCTTTGCCAATGTCTGAACATTTTTCTTCGCCAAGAGCATTAGCATATACGGTTATTGCCTTGCAAGCATATTTAACTATATACGGAGGAGACTCATACGCCCGAAAAATTCGAGATATTACCGCAACAAAATTATATAATTTGTTTAAAAATAATGTTACGGATACCTGGCTATGGTGTGAAGATACCGTTACGTATGCAAATGCGGTTTTACCGCATGCATTAATTATAGCCGGTAAATGGATACCTAATCAAGAAATGTACGATCTCGGCATAAAAGTTTTGGAATGGTTATTAAAAATTCAAACCGCTCCGGACGGACATTTATCTATAATAGGTAATCACGGATGGTTTAGTAAAAGCGGAAATCGGGCAATGTTTGACCAACAGCCTATTGAAGTTAAGAGTTTAATCGATGCATGTTTAGATGCTTATATAATAACCGGAGACAAAAAATGGTTTGAAGAAAGCGAACGATGCTTAAGCTGGTTTCTCGGGCAAAATGATTTGCAGATTCCAATCTGTGATTATAAAACAGGAGGCTGTGGCGACGGGTTAGAAAGTCAAATAGTTAATGGCAATCAGGGTGCAGAATCCACACTTGCCTGGCTGATTTCTTTAATTAGTATGCATAGTGTTATGGAACTCCAATTGTATTCAGATTAAAAATTAAATTTTCATTTAATTTTCTATTTTAGCTTTGTCCCATGGGATTTTTTTGCCGTTAATTATTTCAAGACTTCTTATATCTTCAATTTTGGAGCCTAAATGAATGAATTTTCCGCCAATGTTACGTAAATTTCTTAAATTAATTACATTCGATTGGCTAAAATCACCATCTCCGGTTATTTCAGAAACATTTTGCATTAATATATTCTCATTTATTCCAAGCTCTGAAAGAGTGAACTCCCCGGCTATAGGATTATAATGAGAAATGATGAATGTTCCGTCCGGTGCTTCTGTAGCCTTAATACTCATTTTCTCAAAAACACCTTTTGTGTTGCCCGTAGATTGAAACGTTTGCATTTCAGATCTCAGCGCATCAAATTGAGGTTTTTTATTCAATGCGGCTTGGATTCCATTTTCACAGCCTGTTAACGATTTTTCTTTGACAAAAGTGTCAATTACTTTTGCATAAGGTATTGGAACTGTTGCATCTTGTATTCTTTTTTGGATTTCAGCGATGCTTCCATTTGATTCCCGTACACATACTTGTGTCAGCCCGTGTTCATCAATAAAGAAATTTATATTTCCTGATTGAATATATGTCTCTGCCTGAGAATATCTTAGACACCAAGTAGTTTCCTCGGACAGCGCGCGAATATAGCCGACATGTTCGTTATATTTCGGGTCATTCACGGATGTTTGCGGAATAGTTATCCATTTTCCTTTTATTCCGTCAATGGTTTTGTCGCTATATGTATATTTTGATATTGCGTTATCTTTGCTGCTTTTATCATACGCTTTTGCAAATGAAATATTATCGCCTCTTTGGAGCGCCGCGTTGAATGTTTCTTCAAAAGTAACATGATTTAGTGTAGGTGGAACCGCTGCATTATCAGGTTTCAACTCTTTTGTAATCTCTTCCATTACCATCAGTTTTGCAAACGGGTCGTCTTTTATCGTACTTTCTTCGTTAAGATATTTATACCAGACTGCGATTCCGTCTTTTCTTTTTTGATTGATTACCGCATATTGAATTGCTGTATAATCTTTGTTGGTATCAAAATCCACAACTTGTTCAATGCGTTCGTTTGCCCAATCCTTGAATTTTTCAGGACTTCTCCAAACATTTTCAGGTATTTCTTTTATGTATTTGTTTAAAATAATTTTTTCAGCGCCGACTATACTTGCTCTTGAACGCAATTTTACTCCTTTTAATCGTGTTGCGCCGCTTGCCGGAGTTCTTGATATTTTATTTTCTAATTTGTCTAAAATATCATTAACGTTGATACCTTTTTCAGACAATTGGGCAAGTTCTTCAGGGGACATTTTTTCAAGCATTCCCTTCATTTGTTTTTTAATATTAGGATTAAAAGTTTTGGTAGTTTCAAGAGCTGTCATGTTGTTAATAGCAGCAATATTTTTTCTGAGCAAAGGATTCAGATTACTGTTTTTTAATGTGAGAAAATCATCAACAATTTCTATTCTAAACTCACCGTTTACTTTTGCCAGAGTTAAGATTTCACCGATTTCTTTAGGCGGTACTTTTAACTCAATTAATTCAAATGTTACCTCTTTCATCTTTGCATCAATTTGACCTTCATTTTCGCAGGCTTTCCTGATGAACTCAATTTGCTTAGCTTCAATACCGTTTTTGGATAATTCTATTTCGAATTTAACTGTTTCCTGTGTTATATAAGGACGGTCGACAGAAGTATTTGTATTATTGTCAGTATTTGATACGGAAGATTTCTGTGCATTACCGTTTTCAGCATACAATTTAGCTTGTGTTTTGCTCAATAATTCAACAGTTGCAAAGTCAAAGTCTTCATTCAGAAGTTTTATGGAAAAATCTTTGATGTTTTCGTTTGTAAACATTTTCTGACATTTTTCGACATTTTCTTGAGTCTTAGCAAAGTCCAATATATGCCATATTTGATTTTTCGGGAAATTTTCATCTTGATATAATTGTTTAGCCAACTCTATGTTGTCTTTATTCGTGTATTTCAATATAAACGATATTCGGTCTTTCGGGAAATTTTCATCTTGACATAATTGTTTAGCAAAGTCTATGTTGTCTTTATTCGTGTATTGCAATATAAACGATATTCGATCTTTCGGGAAATTTCTATCTTCATATAATTGTTTAGCAAAGTCTATATTGTCTTTATTCGTATATCCCAACATATTTGCCATTTGTTCTTCCGGTAAATTTCTATCCTCATAAAGTTGTTTAGCAAAGTCCAAGTTATCTTTATTCGTTCTTGCCAATATAAACGATATTCGGTTTTTCGGGAAATTTTCATCTTGATATAATTGTTTAGCAAAGTCTATATTGTCTTTATTCGTACAACTCAATATATTCGCCATTTCTTCTTTCAGTAAATTTTCATCTACATAAAGTTGTTTAGCAAAGTCCAAGTTATCTTTATTCGTTCTTACCAATATAAACGATATTTGATCGTTCGGGAAATTTTCATCTTCGTATAATTGTTTACCAAAGTCTTTATTGTCTTTATTCATATATCTCAATATATCCGCTATTTGTTCTTTTGGGAAATTTTCATCTTCACATAATTGTTTAGCAAAGTCTATATTGTCTTTATTAGTATTTGATAATATGCGCGATATTTCTTTTTTCGGGAAATTTTCATCTTCACATAATTGTTTAGCAAAGTCTATATTGTCTTTATTAGTATTTGATAATATGTGCGCTATATCCTCTCCCGGGTGTGTTTTACTTATTTGATTTATGAGTTCTGTTGTACTTTTAATATCATATTTACATTTATCTAAAAGTTCCCTAAATCTAAACGAATATTGAATATGTCCATGCATATCCGCATCCGCAAGTGCCTGTATAAATTTTGCCGAGCTCTCATAATCTGTTATTTCGCTTTTATTTGTTTCTTTAACGATATCATATAAGTTATGACCGATATACTCCTTTGTATTTTTGACTATAGAATTTATCAAGTCGGCAGCGCCTTTTGTGCAAGGCAAATAGTAATCTTCTTTTTCATCTTTCAGTATATGGAAAATCGTTCCGTTTTCTTTGCTAAAAACCTCAGGTTCAATATGGGTTAAGACTTTTGAAATTTCAGCTATATTTTCAGGTTTAATTCTATCTATACCCCATTTACAATCTTTTGCTGTTTTTTTGTCGGTAAACTTTGATATTTGAGCATACAATTCATTTTTATTTGCAGCCAATCTTTGTCCGTTATAATAAGGAACATCTTTTACAAGCGGATTGGAAGATGATTTCCAGACAATACCGTCATCTTCTTCAAACGTATGTTTTGTAATTTCAGGCAATTCGCCGCGGTCAAGGCGGTTCTGACGATTGTGCATTTTGTGTGTAATATCGATTGCTTCAGGTTCTATAACATTTTTATATTCAAGTCCTGTTTCTTTAATCAAACTCTCCATGGACAAAATTTGAGGAATATCTTTGCTTAATTCAGGCGTATTTAATTTAACATTCATGCCGGCTTCATACATTTCTGTATTTCTTGCATGCCTGTACCAACCTTTAATATATTCGCCGTAAGAAGTTTTTTGTTCAGGTGTCAGAGCTTTATACGCCTCGACAATATCTTTCGGTCCGCCTTCGCCTACGTTTATCTTATAAATTATATGCTCGGCTTCGGCTACAACGTTAATTCTGCTTCCTCTAACCTGAATTTCAGCAAATGAACCGTCTTCAAGTTCTACCGTAATCTGGAATGTTGTATACGCCTTGAGTTTTACAAGAGGTGTGTCACCGGTTTTTTGAGGTGTCAGAGGTTCATGCCCGGTTGCAATTGTAAAGTCGTGCATTTGTTCTGCACTCGCATATGCTGATGACTCATCGGAGCTGTAATTTTCAATATCAATAACTCTTTTGATTTTGCCGTCTGCTAAGCCTTGTTTAATTCTGTCTAAAATCAACCCTGTTTCTTCAGGAGTTACAATATCCATTACAATTCTGCTGCCGGAAGAATCCGTAAGCCTGCTGCGTATAAATTCTTTATCATTTATGAACCTTGTTCTTTCTTGACGAGCCCGTTCAATCCTGTTTGCTTGTTCTTCCGGGGTCTTAGCTTCCTTACCTGCCTCAGGTTTATTTTCAGTGAATATGGCAATACTGTCGTCTATTTTAGCAAGTTTACGAAAAGCTTTTTTATAAAAACCTGCTTCACTCTTTATACGTGTACTGATTTTAGTTTCCTCTGTCAAAATCGGCTCAAAAATTTCTTTAGAGGTTTCTTCAGCCTCAGGATAATTCTTAACCAGGTCAGCATATAATTCTTCCACATTTTTTAATACTGTTAAAGTTTCTTTGGGAGTTAGTGATTTACATATATCTAATAAATTGTATTGCTCAACTTTTTCCAGCTGTGATTTTGACAATCCTGCTTTCTTTAAGTCGGAAATTGTGGTCTGTTTTAGTATGCCCGAATCTTTATAAAAATCTTTAGTTAAATCAAGCAGAGGTTCTATTAATTCTCTTGGTACTGACTTTGACTTTGAAAATATATCTATGGCATGTTCGAAATCTTTTTGTGTCATATTTTTTTGAGCATAATCCTTCAAGATTTCAATATTCTTTTGTGACCAGTTATACTTGATTGAGCCATTAGAATATTCATCCCGATAAATACATTCACTGATTTTTCTAACAATATTTCTTGTTTTGGGGTTATCCAGTTCAGGATTTTCTTTATAAAATGCGCCAAAATCGAATATTTTACCATTCATAGTATTATGATCTGATGTTCCATTAGTTGACGACAGTTTATCTGTTGAAGAAACAAAGTCTATATATAAAGGTCCACTGCTTACAATGGGATTTTCTTTCTTAGGTGTTATCGCACTTTTATCATTAACTGTTAAATATTCAGTCACCAAAAATCCATCAAAATTCTCTGTACCTGCAACTCTGCCAAAGTAGAATTTGCTAAATTGATTATTTCTGGCATGATTGTTTGCATACAATGCTGCTTGCACTTCAGCTTGACTGCCATGCCCATAAACTACATTATGCTCTTCAGGTTTAAATATTTTTAAGAAATAGTTTTTATCATCTATAGTAACTTTATATCCCTTACCATAAACTCCACTGTCAATGTATCTGATTTTGCATGGTTTTTTGAGTGTTGAACTTAATGATGATAATAATTCAATTTCAGCTTGCGCCGGCGATGAAAAATCATTTTGCGCAAATTTTGCAAAACTATCATATATTTTCGTTGAGGCTTCAGCTTGATTTGCAGCCGGAACATTATCCAAAAATCCTTTAGGGAAGCCGCCGACATTTCTATCAGTTTCAGGAAAATCTTTTAGTATTTGATTTAATCTTTTTGGGGAAATAAGTTCTTTGGATAATAAATGAGTAAAATTCGGATATGCTTTTTCATTATATTCTGTAGTTTCTGTCATGTTAGTCTTGTTAATTTTGCTTTGACCTAATTGTTCGGAAGCGCTGTTTTCTTCTACTAAAATATTTTTACTATAATCAAAAGATTCGTGAATTTTCTTTAGTTCGTTATATTCTTTATCTGAAAAACCGGCGTATCTTAGAATATTTTTATAATTCAATTCTTCTTTAAATAAACTTTCTTTTATTAATAATTTTCGGTCTATAATTCTTTGAAATTGCGTATCATCTAATTTTGCTAGGTAGGCTATTTCACCACACTCAAACTTCTTTGTTCTGCCTTCGATATCTTTTAACAGCCCCCGTTGTTGAACTTTTGCCCACCGCGTATCATCTAATTTTGCGAGGTATTCTATTTCAGCACCATAAAACTGCTGTGTTCTGCCTTCGATATATAAAAGATCTTTGGCTTTTGCCCACTGCGTATCATCTAATTTTGCGAGGTCGGCTATTTGATCACCATAAAACTGCTGTGTTCTGCCTTCGATATATAAAAGATCTTTGACTTTTGCCCACTGCGTATCATCTAATTTTGCGAGGTCGGCTATTTGATCACCATCAAACTGCTGTGTTCTGCCTTCGATATATAAAAGATCTTTGACTTTTGCCCACTGCGTATCATCTAAGTTTGCGAAGTAGGCTATTTTAGCACCATCAAACTGCTGTGTTCTGCCTTTGATATATAAAAGATCTTTGACTTTTGCCCACTGCATATCATCTAATTTTGCGAGGTAGGCTATGTCATAACCATCAAACTGCTGAATTCTGCCTTCAATATCTTTTAACAGCCCTTGTTGTTGAACTTTTGCCCACTGCATATCATCTAATGTTGCGAAGTTGGCTATTTCAGCACCCTTAAACTGCTGTGTTCTGCCTTCGATATCTTTTAACAGTCCCCGTTGTTGAACTTTTGCCCACTGCGTATCATCTAAGTTTGCGAGGTATTCTATTTCAGCACCATAAAACTGCCGTGTTCTGCCTTCGATATCTTTTAACAGCCCTCGTTGTTGAACTTTTGCCCACTGCGTATCATCTAATTTTGCGAATTTGGCTATTTCAGCACACTCAAACTGCTGTGTTCTGTCTTCGATATATAAAAGGTCTTTGGCTTTTGCCCACTGCGTATCATCTAATTTTGCGAGGTGGGCTATTTCAGCACCATTAAACTGCTGTGTTCTGCCTTCGATATATAAAAGGTCTTTGGCATTTACCCACTGCGTATCATCTAATTTTGCGAAGTAGTCTATTTCACCACATTTAAACTGCTGTATTCTGCCTTCGATATATAAAAGGTCTTTGGCATTTGCCCACGGCGTATCATCTAAGTGTGCGAGGTAGGCTATTTCACCACCCTTAAACTTCTGTGTTCTGCTTTCAGATTGTTTAATAATAACGGAAATTCTTTCTATTTTATCAGG
>Ga0153938_1000216_pt1 | contig 22483 bp, 10 predicted proteins | sample TSNY022MetaG_FD_104740 | JGI IMG/M metagenome (GOLD analysis project Ga0153938, IMG submission 104740) | Attine ant fungus gardens microbial communities from New Jersey, USA - TSNJ022 MetaG | ecosystem: Host-associated > Fungi > Mycelium > Unclassified | place: USA:New Jersey: Brendan T. Byrne... | reverse complement strand
TCCCCCCCCCCCCCCCCAAAAAAAACCAATATAATAATTTTTTTTTTGGGAAATTTTTAAAAAAAACAGTACAACACCCCTAAAAAGAAATTTTTTCTTAAATTCCCCCCTCTGTTGTTTTTTTTCTTTTTTCCTTATCCAAACGCCTATGGAAGTTCCATTCTCCCCCCCCCCCCCATAGAATAACCCATTATAGAGTATTGCTTTTTGGTGAAATTATGAATCAACTGATGCAACTGCCGTAAAATGGTATTTATCTCATAATCCTCCTGCATGTGTGGTTTCTCTGATTTACCATGACCGATTAAATCAATACGATATACTGTGTATCCTGGTATAGCGATCTCATCCCAAGTTGTATGATCTTCTGAAAACCCATGCAGACAGATAAGCGGAGGACCCTCGCCGGTAATTTTTAAATAATATTTATTTTTTTCAACTGCAATTACTGCAGTTTTATGGTGACGTATACTTTTCATGCAGTTTTTGACTTCTTTCTCGATCTGTATTTACTTCAATAATGGTTATTCCGGTCTTTTCAATTGAATCTAAAAAATTCTGTTCAAAATCTATATAACTATCCGTTTTATGATACACTACTCTATACAACTTCTGAACTGCCTGAAAATCCATTCCGTGTGACGTAGTAAATAAATACTCAAAATGCTTCTTCCCCTTTTGAGGAAGATATTGGAATATGCCGCCGCCATCGTTATTCAACAGAATAATTACCAAATTAAGTGCATGGGTTTTTCCAATCAGCAGACCATTTAAGTCATGAAAAAAAGCCAGATCACCAGTGATAAGAATGGTTGGTCTTCCGCTAGTCGAAACTCCCAATGCAGTAGATATCGTTCCATCAATACCATTTGTGCCTCTATTGCATAAGATTTTAACAGCCTGCTCTTTTGCTTTCCAGAAATAATCCACATCCCTGATCGACATGCTATTAGCAACAACTAACCTGCTGTCATAGGGCATCATATTCTGAAGCATCCGTACAATCTTTCCTTCAAACAGAATTTCTTCATTTAAAACCGTCTCTAATTTAGTACGCATTTTTCTCTGCTGTGACTGCCAGAGTTTCAAATAACCACTATCCTCATTACAGCATTTGATTCGCTGAATAAATATTTTTGTATTTGTCTGTATGTATTGAGTTGTTAACAGTGAAGGATTTCGATACTCTGCTGCCTCATCAATCTGATAGCATTCAACATTTTCAGACTGAGCGATAAATTGCTGTAGTCTTTTAGATATCGGTGTTTGTCCAAATAGTAATATATAATCGGGGCGTAGCATTTCTCTGACTGTACTATCCTTTAAAAACGCATCATAGCTATCAATAATTGCATCACAGCTGCAGCTGCGGAGATTGGAAAGTGGATCTGCTAATATTGGACTTTTAAGTCTTTCTCCCAGCTCAATGATTTCTTTAAGACATGCACATAGTGGATCTGCCCCGCACACAATAATGCCTTTCTTTTCATGAATATGGGTAAGATTATAATCAACCTGAACCAAGCCCACTGAAAATTGATAAGGTCTCAACTTCTTTCCATATTGAAAGTATTCTTTATTCATTTCAGGTACCAATGGTTCACGGATCGGAATATTGATATGCACTGGCCCGTTTGGCGTTTTACAGCATTTCAAATAAGCTTTTTGCATTACTACTCTGGGATACGTATACTGATTTTGGGTATCTGGAATAGCGAGTTCTTCATAATAATTGGTAAACGCTCCAAATAATCTATTCTGATTGATTGTCTGCGGCGCACCTACATTTTGCAGTTCCGGCGGACGATCTGCCGTTAAAATCATTAAAGGGATCCGTGAATATTTTGCCTCTATTACCGCTGGCAGATAATGTGCTGCTGCAGAACCAGAGGTACACACTAAAACTACCGGCCTTTGATGTTCTTTTGCAATTCCTAATGCAAAAAATGCCGCCGAACGCTCATCTATATTTAAGAATACTTTGTATTTACTATACTCACAGAACAGCATAGATAATGGCGTAGACCGTGACCCTGGACTTAAAACCACCTCTCGAATCCCCAATTCATATAACTCATCCACTACTGCTGCAACATATTCATTCATCAGTACCTCCTTGTTTTTAACTGCACAAAAATCACATCATTCATTTTCAGAAGCAATTCATAATGCTGTCTAATCCGTAATGAGTAATTGCCTGGAATAGAAACGAGTACGATACAGACTCCAGTAAGATCGAATTTTTAATGCCACTTTTCATCTGTTTTACTAGCTTGCTCGCTGTTTCTGAATCCATTCCGTTATGCTTCCAGTCATTAAACTGTCCGGTTAGATTATATTCATTTGCATAGTTGCTAATCGGTGTGTTAGGATCATAGAACCATGCCCCTAAATAATAAAATGTTGGCGCTAAATTAATAATGTTTCCCGCAGCAAATCGTCATTACCTTCAATAGCATTGATAAATTCATATGTAAGTCCCTGCTTATTAAGTTCTGTACCTAAATAGCAAATTGCAGAGTTCAGTAGTGTTGATATTCTGTCAATGTCTTTATTTTTAATTATTAATTCCTGGTATTCAGTATCTCTTCTGTCCATTCCTGAATACCCAATCAACAGGCAGTCAACTTTATCCTTCATGGTTTCAATTGCTCCTTTCATTTCTCCGGTTACGCATTACTGACATGCTGCACATCAAATGGTACTGTAACGCTATAAACACTCCAGAATCGTCTGTAATTTACTATTTGTTTCCTGATATTCTTTCTGGCAATCTGATTGTTCTACGATACCGCACCCTGCATAGACATGAATCCTGTTTTTTTCAATCAATGCAGAACGGATTCCCACTATAAATATCCCATTCCCTTGTTGGTCGACAATGCCAATCGGTGCAGCAAACAGTCCCCGGTCATGTTTTTCATATTTTCGTATAAGTGCCATTGCCTTGTGTGATGGATTGCCTCCCATTGCAGGTGTCGGATGAAGTATTTTAGCCCATTCTAAAAGACTATGTGTTTTATCCCAGGTACTTATTTTAGATTCTAAATGATAGAGATTTTTCAATTCCCTAAGACTGGTTGGACTAATTTTTACATTATTACTGATTTTTCTCATTTTATTAGCAATCGTATCAATAACAATTGCATGCTCATGACGATTTTTTGCATCATTCAGTAATCTTCTACCGAGTTCGGAATCTTGATTACCTTCCTTAGCAATTGTACCTGCAAGGGCGAAGCTGGTTATATCGATACCTTTTTTGCTAACCAAAAGTTCCGGTGTCGCCCCTAAAAAGACTCTATCTTTTTTTTGATATGCAAAAACATAACTTGTTTCATTATTGTAGATTAGTTTATCCAGCACGCTTTCAACATTTACTGGCGTCTCGCAGTCAAGTGTAACTTCTCTGGAGGCAACTACCTTCTCCACTTTTTCAATATCCATTTGCTGCTTAATACCTTCGAAGAGTTTGCTCCACTTATTAAAATCATCTTTTTGATAGGTGTATTTATGTATTTGCCTGATCACCTCAGCAGTTTGGAAAACCGGTTTTTCACCCAGATAGTACATATTGCTTTGAGTCTTATATAATTCAATATATATTCGATATTTCTGGGACGTTTTTGACATACCCTGCCATTTCGAGCTAACTATATTTTCATCGAAGGGGAGTGTGTGAAATGTGAACATAACTTCAGCCTCAACGGAATCAGGAAGAGTATCTATACCAATAATTCCCTCCTGATTGCCAGTATCATAAATCATAATCTTATCTTCTTCGCGGAAAGCAGCCCAGATTTCCTGCGGCAGCTTATAATCGATCTTTATTTTTGTATATTTCATGATTTTTCAACACTCCTGTATCTTTTATTAATTCATTGATTTGGTATCTTTACCCCATCAACACTATATTGAATTTTAAAATTTCCTTTTGTTATTTTAAAATCTAAATCTTTTTTCAAATTAAATCTTTCTATTATTTCCATAAATAATGTATACTCCCTGGAATCCACCTGCACCTCGATGTTCGAAATTCGCTTACCTCCATTGGGGTGTGTATGCTTTTGCGGAGTGGGATTATCAGAGAATTCAGTTACAAAAAACGGCATATCAATGTATTCTGTAAATAAACAAGTACAAGATAATTTACGTCTATGTATATCAACTCTGTTTGCCGACATTTTATATACTTTTATTTTTTTTACTTTTTTTAAATATTGATATATACCTGCCATATCTGCTTCTGAAATTTCCAACGCAATACTAATATTCCCTTCTGCTGCTGAATCCCATCGCTTAAAACGATTAGCAAGTTTCGCGAATCCCAAAATACCCATCAGAGTTTTGATTACCTTGGGAACACCGGTCCGTGCCATTAATTCAAGATAAGGACCTTCCGAGAAATAAACCAGGGCATTATACGGATTCTTTTCCTTGCCATATTCTACGATGTATCCTTTTCTTCTCATCTGTGCTACCGTTTGATCTAAGTTATCTATTTTATAAACAATCTGTCCAGCCTGCATAGTTCTCCTCTCTTTTTGTTTACTTCCCAATAAGAGTTTTTATCTTCACAATCTCCTTAAAATACCCTTCTCCGTTCTCTAAAGGGAAGAAATGGCCTCCCGGAAATGCTTTCAGAGTGCAGTCCCGGGAGGTCAACTGCTTCCAACCCTGCATCATTTCTCTGGTGGCATCCTGATCCGCCTTCCCATAGTGTGCAAAGATACTTGTCTGTACCTTCTCATCATGATACTGAAAAGCCTCATTCAACTTATAGTCCTTCCATATCCGCTGCAGCATAAAAGCAAGAATATCCTTATCCTCAAATACTTCCTTGGGGGTTCCGCCAATTCTTAACAATTCATCGGCCATCCGATCGATTCCCATACTGGTGTGATAGGCATCATGATATTCGTAATTGGCCGCATGCCGGCCTGCGACAATTAAAGCACTTACTTCTTTCTGATACCGCTTTTCCAATTGGCTGCAGGTAAGAAATGCCAAGGCTGCCCCCATGCTATGTCCATATAAAATAACCTTCCGGCTGTTGGCATAACGATATATTGCGGTTGTAACCTGTTCTGTAATATTGTCAAAATCATAATTGTATTCCTCATTTGACCGACAGCCATTACCCGGCAATTCAACGGGGATAATCTCCATCTGCGAATGATACGACATCCACTTGCGGTATACCGCCGCTGACCCGCCGGCATGATGAAAGAGAAATAAACAAGTATCAGAATATTCTTTCTTTTTATTAAATGGGAACCATTTCATCATTAGTTATCCTTTCTCAGTATAAATACTCGCTGACCAAGGCATGATAATTTATCGTCCGCACCAGGTACACACTGAAGTATTTTAAAGTCAGCCCGTGCAAAAGCCGCTTCCCACTGAGCCTGTGACATAAATGTAGAATCTCTTTCCTGTCTAGCATCTTTAGCCTCTTCCATCATGAACACCTGAGAAATAAGTATCTGCAGCGATTCTTCAGTTGCTTCTGATATCAGAATAATACCATCCTCCTTAAGCTTTTGCCACATTAGCGACAGACACAAATCCGTATTCTTTACATTATTCAATACCCCTGCCGCAACAATGATATCATAAGTCTGAAGCGGTATTTTATCCCATCCTGCCTCTTGTTCAAGATTAAGTACCGCCGTTTTAAAGTACTCCTTTACACCATATTTCTTAGCTGCTTCACTCAGAAAATATGTAGAAAGATCGGTAAACTCATATGCTGTAAGCTTAGATTCCAGCTCTTTTTGTGCCAGCTCATTAATGATCACATCTGTCGTTGCACCGGTGCCGGCGCCGGTCTCAAGAATTCTAACAGCTTTTTTCCCTGCCAGGTGGCTGCATATTTTGTCTGCAATTGTCTGATTCATATACCAGGCTATCAGCGTTTCGCGATATAAACTATCCGCTATATCATTTTTACCCGCCGGAAACAAAAGATAATTAGCTGATACCGTTCCCTCTAGCAGCCCCCTTAAATTACAGGCGTTTTGGTAAAAGTAATCCCAGACCCTTGTTGGACCCAGTATGTCATTCCAGAGAACGCCGGCTTTTTTCCACATCTCCCAAACGTTGTCTTGAGCGCTGATTCTTGTTGCTGAAAAATATCGGTTATTTGTAGTTTCAAGCATAGTGCTACGGATAAGGGCAGCCAGCCATCGCCTGATGATAAACTGGTTCTTAGGCTGCACCGCCATCTTGCCCACAATCTCTGACTCGTTGTAACTTCGGCGGCCGGACAAAAACAATCCCCGAGATTGAAATTCTGCTAAAATTGACAATAAGCAAGCTCTATCCATGGTTGCTACGCAGCGTTCTATTTCGTCGGCAGTCAACGTCTGATATCTTTTAGCTAAGGACATTTCCTTATATTTTGCAGTAACGACTTCTTCAATATCAAAATATTCCTGATCCAGCCTTTCACAAACTTTGGGATAGCCAAATGCTTGTGTCAGTACCTGCCAATTTGATGCTGCCTGTAACACCAAAGTGTTGTGTGCATTCGCCGCCTTTTTATTTTGTGATGTGTCACTCCAACCGGATAATTGTTCGATGTCACGGCAGATCGCCTGGGGCCATACCCTTGTTAATATTGTCTGGTAACTGCTCTTATCATCGCTGTATAAGATGTGATTGTTCTCATTTTGCATCCTAACCGGGGCATTATTATGCAGATCACCGGGGATCCACATCCTCTCCGGAATATTCATCCGTTCCCTCCAGATGACCGCGCCATGGATATCTGTTAAGGTCAGAGAACCAGAATCAAATCCAATTGAAATATTGAAAAACAGATGCATATAATTATCTGCTGCCGCTGTATCGACCTGATTTTGCGCCCGTACCGATGCAGGGATATCCCCGATTTCTAACAATATCATTGAAAATGGTCCGCTTTCGGTCATTTTATCTTTTACTTTCCAGCTTCTTTTCCGGGGAAAGAGCTTGGTAAGGACAGCTGCCAGCGGATATGAGACCTGGGTTGCCATATCAACATTTACATATAATGGTTTCTGGCTCTTCATGATTTGTGCTGCCACTGATATAAATTTTTGTACCGCTGGAAGATGCTCATACAGATTTCCGATATGAAAAGATACTCCGCGTTGCTGCGCTGACTTGCAGCATTGAATCATCTCCTGATAATGGATTGGCTGCTCTGTAATAACATCAATCCCCCGTTCCATCAGCTGTTGCGCAATCATAGTTCCCTGGCCACCCATGACACCGGTTTTAACTGCCACACAGGCTATGTCGATATCATTCGGCAGATCTTCAATACAGTGATAAAAATCAACTCCGTAACATTTACTGCAGGCGATTGATTTTTCGCTGCCCCTGGCAAATATGCCAGCCAGCTTAAATTGTGATGAATTTAGGATTGCTTCGATATAGAACTGCCCAAAGCGAGTACCGCAAACCAAAACTTTTTTCTTTATATTTCTGCTATCTCTTCCCATCCATCCTCATCCTCATCTTCTGTAATATTGGTCTTGGGCAATGCTAAAATGCAGCCAATTAAATCGGCCAGAATCGGATGGTTCGTAAGCGTCTGCAACGCTACCTCATAACCGGTTTCCTGCTTAACCTGATTGATAAAATGAATCGCCTTTAGGGAATCTCCGCCCAACTCAAAAAAATTATCCGACAAATCTACTTCCTTACAATTAAGCAACGCCTCCCAGATCGATGCAAATTGCTTTTCAATAACCGTTTGGGGCAGGCACTTTTGCTTAACAGATTTACTATTAGCCACCCCTGATTTTTTCATCTTCTGACGGTCTACCTTTCCATTTGCATTTAGCGGAAATTTCTGATACAGCACATAATTGGATGGAATCATATATTCAGGAAGATATTTTATTAATTCTTTTTTTAGATAAATTTCATCCAGTGTCTTCAGTTGCTTAGGTCCCTTCAGAATCATGATGTTTTTCCCCAGCACCCGTTCTTCTTCTTTACTGTATAACTGTTTACAATTACTAAACTGGTGTCTGGCTGCCAGTAACGCCCACTCATCCCCGGAAATCAATGGCAGCGAACGTTTCGACCGCTCATCTTTGAGGTTACTGTATCCTTCTTCTAAATAAGCGGTAGTCTCAAGCATCAACAAAGCATTCGTTGTATTCTCATGGATCAGTATTAATCCTCCTGGTATCAGCAGCTCTCTAAGCTTTGCCAGAACCTGATCCAGATCCGGGAACCGATGCAGAGTATTATCTGCGATAATCATCGCGACACTGTGCGGCGCAAATTTTTCTTCGTCTTCACCTGGGCGATATAAATAAAACTCAATGTCACAATCCCTCAGCTTAGCTTGTTTTTGTTCCAGATAAGACAGTGACTCATCCGTGTATATATAACGGTTATTTTTATTCATCAATGCCGCGTACTGTTTTGTTCGATCATCGATTCTTGAACCTATTTCCATGACTGTGCCTGTTTGGGAACCCGCCCACAATTGGACAAACCGCAGCATTTCTCTGCCAGTTAATTTATTCGAAACATCATAGTGCCTTAGCTGTTCCGGATATAAAAACCGCTGTTCCCGGTTAACCAATAACTCTTTTGCATCTTTGTGTCCTGATATAATGCTCCAGCGGATTGGTCTGGCATCTCTTAGTGCCGCTGTCAATGTCTGTAAAGAAGCATCTGGTCTGTGGCTGTTCGAGTAATCAGCAATTTTTTTTCGCCAATCATATGCTGTCAGATATCCTGATATAGTTTCTGTTAATATGCCGCACTGTACCATTACCTGTAAGTACTGTTTAAAAAGGCCATGAAACTGAGGATCGATGCCAAACGCCCTAACAATATCAGCAAAGGCTGTCGCCTTTTCAAGACCACTGGTAACACCTGCATCAATCATATCCTGGCAGATCTGAACCCGGCAGATATCTTCAACTGCCTTTTTATAATCCTCAATTCTTTGCTGCTCTGCCCGATCGACCGGTATCGGTTCTGCCGCTATCCAACACAAATCTCCAGTGTCGTCAGTATCGACATGAATCAATTCGATTGCTGAATCATCTGAAATAATATTTGCGGTCAGGGAACTGTCATCTCCCGTAATGAAAGTAACCACTGCTTCTTTAATCCCGGCAACATTAATTAATGAAGTTTCTATCTCTCCCAATTCGATCCGGTGGCCGCCACGTTTAATCTGACTATCAGACCGTCCTAAAAACTGAATATTTCCATCCGGCAGATATCTTCCGCAGTCACCAGTCTTGTAAATCCTGCCGTTGATATGCTGACTCATCAGAAAACTTTGTTTTGTTTTATCAGGATCGTTGATATAGCCTTTGGCCAGGCCATCACCATAAATATACAACTCCCCCGGTACCCATACCGGTGTCTTTTCACCATCCGCATTGAGTATTAAGAATCCTTGATTTGCCAAGGGCCGGCCATAAGGTATTGACGGCCACTCTTGCGGCACTTCGGCCGGGATTTTAAATGCATTGGACCAGATTGACGCTTCCGTAGCACCGCCCAGAGCAATGATATCTGCTGTCCCCAGCTGCTGTCTGATCTGTGCCGGCAGGTTTACTGGAATCCAGTCACCGCTGAGCAGAACCAGCCTGATTTTTTGATACAGCTCCTCTTTTCGATTTGTTTGATACTCCATCAGCATTTGCATAAATGCCGGTACTGAATTCCATATCGTGACGCCGTAATGGCTGATCAGATCAATCCAGTGTTTAGGATCCTTACGCCTGTTATGTTCCGGAATTACAACCGTTCCGCCGACTGCAAACATTCCAAAAATATCATATACCGACAGATCAAAATTCAAATTAGAGAGCATGATTGTTGTATCTTCAGATGTCACCCGATAACGCTCATTAATATCTAAAATAGTATTCAACACCGCACGGTGGCTTATCACTACACCCTTCGGCGTCCCCGTAGATCCTGAGGTAAAAACCACATAAGCATCATTTTCCGGTTCAATCTGAGGCAGCTCCCCTGCTATTTTGGCATCATAGAGTTCCTGACAGTAAAGCAACTTAATTCCGTCTAGATATTTCGGAATTCCGGATTTAAAACTATCGTCGATAATTGCTAATTGTGCATCACATTGTTTTAGAATAGCAACAATTCGGCGGATCGGATTATGAGCATCAATCGGTACATATGATGAGCCTGCCTTCAGTATCGACAAGGCCGCCACAACCTGCTGGTATCCTTTTTCCATAATAATTGCGATCGGCTTTTTCACTGTTTTGTTTTTTAGCAGGCTGAATGCCGCATTATTAGTAATCTCATCTAACTCCCGATAGGATAAGCATTTCTTTTCCGACTGTAATGCTAGCTGGTAAGGAAAGTGCTTAGCACTCTCGGCAAACAGCCGAACTAAATCGGTAATGCCAAATTCCTTCTGCAAATGATTATTATACTCAATAGCAGATATCTGCGGCAGCTGGATCAGATTCGCAGATCTGCGAATCACATTTTGCTCTTTCATTATGTTGTATATCAAATCCTGGTACACCTGAAACATATCGGCAATAAGTCCTTCCGGAAACATTCCTGTTACCGCATCCCAGGACAGGAACATCCGTCCGTTTTGAATGGATATTTGATGATCCAGCCAGACCTGCGGAGTCTGTGATTCACCGTAAATGATATTACCTAAATAATGCTTGTGCTCCTCATTACCTTCGTTTAACCCAAATCCACTGGTAAATACTACCGGCATAGTTAAACCGCTTTGTCCTTTTTGCCGGTTGAGCTCCCGCTCTACCTCTACACCACTGACTAAAGAGTGCTTCATATCCTGATGAAGCTGCTTTTGCAGTTCACTGCACCGCTCCAGGAAGGTATTGAGGTTTTGATGATTAATCTCAAGTAAGGTCAGCGTGGTAAAATCACCGACTAAATGCTGCACCTCCGGATCTAGCGGCAGTTTTTGAAATCTGGTTAGATTCAATGTGAAATGTTTTGTACTGCTGTATCGGGCTAAAACTTCGGCATATGCTGCCATAAAAATAACCGCCAGGGTAAGGTGATGGCGCTCTGCAATTCGGGCAATCTTCTGCCACTCATTTTTATCGAGCTGAAACTCAAATCTCTGGAAGCCACTGTCCTTTGCCGGTTCCCTTAATTGTAGCTGTGGTGCTAAAGGTAATTTCTGAGCTCTGTCTTTCCAATATGCCAGATCATCCTGATAAGCTTTGGTCTTCCTAACTGCTTCCAATGTCAATACATAATCGCGAAAGGTCAGCTTTCGACAGAAAGTTACTGTTTCTGCATAATATATCTTTTTCCACTGTGCAAACAGATGAAAGATGCTAAATCCGTCATAAACGATATTGTCAAAACTCATATGTAGCCTGGTCAGACCATTACCATAATGACTGCATCGCAGTTCAAAAAGCGGCCATTGGGAGGAATCATAATTCTTTGCTGCCATCGCTTGGCGGATTGCAGCAAAAAAGGCTTCTTGGTTATCATCTTCTGCTGCCCCGCAGACAGATTCTGTGATCTTATAGTCATCCACCCGCGGCAGGACAACCTGTCCGCTGCCATCAGATAATATCACCGTCCGCATAATCGGATGATTGATGATTAATTCATTCCAGGCCCGCTCCAGATTTTCGATATCGAGACGTTCACAGTCCATTTCAAAATAACAATGGGATGATACATTTCCTAACTCATAACCACCAAGACGGCCAATCCAGTAAGACTGCTGTACATCTGTTAATGGGAATGGTTGATACTGATCCTGCGGCCGGTATTCTACCTCCGGCAGCAAAACCCGATCAGTGCTGCCCAGCATAGTTCCGATATGCTCTGCATAAATTGCAAAAACCGAATCTGTAAAAACCAGGTCTAAGGGGATTTCACAGCCGAGTTTTTTGTCGGCCATAATTTTTATTTTAGTTGCCAACAGGGAATCCCCGCCCAACGCATAGAAATCGTCTTCTAAATATACCTGCTTTACCCTCAGCACCTCTGACCAGATCTGCGCCAGCTGTTGCTGCAGTTTATCGGTCGGCAGGGTTTTCTGCCGCTGGGTCGCATAATCCTTTAGATAATTCTGTAACAGTTTTATATCTCTCTTCCCATTGGTTGTAAAAGGTATTTCATCTAAAATAACCGTGATTCCAGGAACCATATATTCAGGAACACACTGTTGCAGAAAATGTTCAGCTTCTGCGGCAGTAATTGGTGCATACTGATCCAGATTAATAGCTGTAAATACCGCCTGCTTTTCGATATTTGCTACCGGCTGATAACAGCCAATACTATGATATCCGGATTCTTTTAGATAGTTATGCCATCCATCCGCGGATAGCAGCGGTTCCCCCTTTCCTTTGCGGTCATCCTGATATCTTGAAAATCCCTCTTCCAATAAGGCGGTGCTGACCAGCTGAATTGCTGAATTTTCAGTGATTTCAGAAAATGCCAGCAGACCGCCGCGGCAAAGAACATTTTTAAGCTTCGGCAGCACCCGCATCAAATTTTTATATTGATGTAGAAAATCAAACGCGGTAATAACATCATAGCGCTGCTCGATAACCAGCGGTGCATCTAACTGCTGTTCGGTAATTTTCTGATAGCTGATATCATAATAATGATGTTCTAACTGCTCTTTCGCACGCTGTAAAAAATAATTAGAGCTATCCGCCAGACAGATCTGCACCGGATAGGCGCTCACCTGCGCTATCAGGATCATAATGTTTTCAACATTCCGAGCTCCCAAAATCATTAGTGACAGCGGCGGACCACCTTCCCTCCGGGCTAAGAAATCATATATAATCTTTTGCAGTAATTGATTTTTGATGGCTGCCCCCGGTCTGGTATTTGCATAATTTTCAATTGAGAAATCTGAATCTGAATAGACCGCTTCAATCACATTTATCTTACCAGTTACTATTTCCATCCCATGCTTCAGAATCGGCGCAAGAAAATCACTAAGCTCCCGATCTTCACCGTCAGTTTCCAGCTGCGTCAGGTCACATAAGTTACGGTACGCCCCCGTTGGTTCTTGTGCAATCAGCTGTTCATCTGTTAACAACTGCAGCCACCTGCCCACAAGTTTTTCATAATGCTGGGTAATCTCTAATCCTTTATGTTCATCCGGCATCATATATAACTCGTCCTTAGCTGTTGGCATTCCCCGCTTCACCAACAGCTGGATAATGTATGCTGCCGTAGCGCTCCTTAGTTTTGCTTCTGATTCAGCGCACCCAGTAACAGACATTTCATCTGATATGCGTCTCCAGCTGTCCCTTAGCTCATCAAAGCAATTATCCTTACCGGTTGTTTTGATCTTAGTTGGTACTAGGAAAGCCGCCAGTCCCTCCAAATGCTTTGCCTCGCCTAAAGGCACTACTTCTGCATCATCTATAGCGGGATGCTTGAGGTATTGATTGACAATATCTTTAATTTCAATCCGATGCCCCCGAATCTTGATCTGATAATCCCTTCGGCCCAGGAATTCGATTATTCCTTCCGGCCAGAAGCGTCCATAATCCCCGGTTCGATACCAGCGCTCCCCCTGGTAATTGACAAAGCAGCGCTTAGTCTCGCGCTCATTCCCGATATAACCATCTGCTATGCCAGCACCGCCAATCCATAATTCGCCGCTGACCCAGTCAGGACAATCCTGACCTACGGAGTTGACCACTCGATACTTTTGATTGGTTAACGGAAAACCATATGGTATGGAACTCCAATTCTCACCAAGCGGTAACTTTACTTCATAGTAGTTTGACCAGATTGAACCTTCGGTGGCTCCTCCCAAGGAGACAAATAAACCTTTTGGCGCATAGCGGTAGAAGCGTTTAGGAAGACCTAATGAAATCCAGTCACCACTAATCAAAGCTATTTTAAATTGCTTGTTTACCGCTTCTTTTTCTTCAGCCATTAGTAAGAATAAATCTAATAAAGCCGGAACTGCATTAAAAACAGTAACCTGATGCTCCGTTACACGACGCAGCATTTCCGCCCCATCCCGTTCACTGTCCTGTGGCAACAAGACTACTTTTCCGCCGACAGAAAGAAGCCCAAAAACATCATATACAGATAAATCAAAATCCATTGCTGAAACAGCTAAAACTGTATCATGACAGTCAATTCCAAAGCGGTTATTGATGTCATAAATGGTATTATATGCGGCCGCGTGCCGAATCATAACGCCTTTGGGATTGCCGGTCGAACCAGAAGTAAAGATGATATAGGCCAGACTCTGCGCATCAGTTTCCGCCAATTCCGTCATTTCCGGTCCATTTAGCGCTGTTTTTATATCTAATCTAATAATATCTTCCGGCAGCGCTGCACCGTCTTCACTAATAACATATTCAATCCCGGCTAAAGAACAGATTGTCTCCTGCCGCGACACCGGCAGGCGAACACCGAGCGTTACATAGGAGCCTCCAGTAGCTAAAATACCCAGCACTGATGCAATTTGTTCTTTACCTCTTTTAAGACAAACTCCGGCGACATCCCCCTTTTTCATCCCCCGCTGCCGGAGAGTGCCAGCAATTTTCAGTGCCTCCTGCCTCAGCTGTTGATAGGTTATTGCCGTCTCAGTTTCACTGTCGATTAAAGCGATTCGGTCAGGATACTCTAAAGCAGTCTCAAAAAAAGCCTGATGAATCAGATTATTGGTGCCGCACTCTGATTGTATACAGTGCTCTTTTCTGGCTTCCAACTGTTCTTCAATTGATACTGCTGCTTGTCTCCTCCACTCGGTCTGTTCAATCACCTGAATGAGGAGATCATTGAATTTATCAAATATGGTGTCCAATAATCCTTCCGGAAAAAGTTCATCGATGCTGTCCCAGAATATCATCAGGCCATCATCAATATCGAAAACCTGAAAGTCCAGCCATACCTGAGGTGTCTGAGAAATCATATATGTAATATTTCCAAAGATCTCCTGGCATTCCCGGTCAATTAAAGGAAATCCTAAATTGCAGGAGTAAACAACCGGTGCCACGGTTTTCTCATCCGAATGCATTTTTAAGTAATCTCGCTGTACCTTTACGCCGGAATAATTAATATGGTTCATCCCCTGCGTAAATTCCTGCCAGATCGTCCTTACCTCTTCCAAAAAGGTCTTTTCATCTGAAAAATCGATCTCGATCAGAAGTAATGTTGTAAAATCGGCCACTGCTTTTTCGATGTTCTGAACATCGTCTGAACGGTTAAAAAGCGGTATGTTCATCAGGAAACGGGGTGTTTCACTAAAGCTTGCAATCACCTTGCTGTACAGCGTCAATAACACAATCGCCGGTGTAATCTGGTATTTCCGGCAGTTTTGCTTGAACAATTCCCACTGGCATGGTTCTAAGAAGCGCTGCCTTCTGGTAAACTTTATTTGATCAGGCTGATGATTTATTAATGGCAGTTCCGGTTTTCCCGGCAGCTTTGGCAGCCGCTGCTGCCAATACGCCTTATCCACCAGAAATTTCTGGTGATTATTTTTTTCTATATTATCGAGATACTGGGCAAAGTTGAAATTACGGCCCGAAAGATCTAATTGTTCACCCTTATATAGCTTGACCAAATCCTGAATGATAATCTGAAAACTGGTGACATCAGCAATCAGCAAATCAATATCATAGTGCAGCCGGAACTGACCTTTCGGCAGTAAGGTTAACTGCAAGGAAATCACCTGGCCAGAATGTATATCCAACAATCGATGGGAAAGTTCTTCTCTCATCTGGGATAAATGCTCCCGAGCATCTCTTTCACGGAAATCATACACCTTGATTTCTTTCTGATAGGGTTTTTTCCTGATTTGCTGCCGGCCATCTTTTGTAATCTGAGCCCGCAGCATTGGATGATGCATCTGCAAATCCATGAAAGCCTGATTTAATCGGGCTGCATCTATCCCTTTACCATCAATCTCTAAGTAGCCGTGACAGCCAACTCCGCCCAAATACTGCCCTTTAGATCTGCCAATCCAGTAGGCATACTGGACATCTGACAGCGGAAACGGCTGATACATATCTACTGCTGTTTCTGGCTGCGCCGCCTGACAATCTTTTTCTGACAATAGCATTCTGTGCCAGTCCCGGATTGTTGGATTTGATATTAATTCAACAAAAGAAGCATTTAGTCCAGATCTCCGCCATTTTGCTGCCAGCTGCATAATCTGGATTGATGAAAGCCCCATCTCTAATAAATTATCATTCTCATCCAGATCATTTTGAATATCCAGCAGAGTACCGATATCTTCCATTATCATATCAAAATCTTTTGTAATTTGTTGTTTTTGCATTCGATTTTCTCCTAGCCATCAATGATTTGCTTTCGTAAACTTTTCTTATCTACCTTGCCAACATTTATATAAGGCAGCCTATCAACATAAACAATACAATCAGGAAGTTTAAAATTAGACAGACCTTCTGCGGTTAGATATTTACATATTTCTTCTTTGGAAAGTCCTGTGCTATTCTTGATTAAAACAGCACATATTTTTTCACCTAATGTTGCGTCAGGCAGACCAATTACGGCTGCTTCGCGGATTTGCTCATGAGCTGATAAATACTGTTCAATCTCTGACGGAATAATATTTTCACCGGCCCGGTTAATCTGTTCTTTAACTCTTCCAACGATTTTAATGTTTCCTTCCTTTGTCAGTAGGGCCTTATCACCGGTGCAAAAATAACCATCGTCAGTAAATACCCGGCGGTTTATTTCATCTGCATTGTAATAACCAGCAAAAGTATAAGGTCCTTTCTGCAGTAATTCTCCGGTCTCCAGCGGGCCGGCTTCACTGCCATCCTCAGCTACAATCTTCACCTCATCATATCCGGATATTGGTCTGCCCTGACAATTCCAGGAGATATCACTGGGATCTTCCTTAGTGGTAAAACAAGTTATTCCCTCTCCAAGTCCATAGCCCTGAATAATCTTAACATTAAATGCTGCCTCAATCTTTCCGGCCGCGTCCTCACTCAATTTTGCTGCACCGATCAAAAAATATTCTAAAGAAGAAATATCAAGGTCATTACTCCACTCCATACACTCCACCCACATCTGTGCAATGATCGGGGCAATTGAGGTAAATGTGACCCGCTCCTTCGCAACCCACTCTCTAACCTCATCAAAACTAGCTGTTTTTGCCAGGACACTTTTACCGCCGCAAAGCATCGTTCCGAAAACCCCGGGACAGCACAATGGGTAATCATGGGCAATTGAAAGTGCTGCAAGATAAACGCTATCTCCCGTAACCTCACAACGATCCGCTGAGCAACTGGCATTATAAAGATAAGCTGCATGCCGTTTAGGAATCAGCTTGGGAATGCCGGTCGTTCCTCCTGACAGTAAAAATAGTGCAATGTCAGAAGCTGCCGGACCTGCTCCCAGTACGATCTGATCAAACATACTGTTCGGATATGATGATAAGTTGACGTCAGCTTGATCATCCTGATAGGAAAATATTTTTTTTATGCTATGACAACGGTTCTTGAGGTCCGCTGCAATTTTTGAGTAGTCTGCTCCCAGCTCACTGCCATAGGTAACAACTGCCACAGCAGAAGCAAACCTGCCGATCGTTTCCAGCTCCTTGCGGCGATGATTCGGAAGCATTAATATTGGTTTAACCCCAAGATAAAATAACGCAAAAGATACCGTAAAAAATTCAATCCGATTATTCATCCAAATCATCACATTGTCACCCTTTTTAAGTCCTTCCGCAGCAAATATTTTTGCGGTGCGGATGGCCTCCCGGTGCAAACCGGTATAGGTTATCCGCCGGTTAGCATCAACCAACGCTATTTTCTCGGAGAATTCTTCTGTCAGTTGATCCAGAACCCGGTCAAGGGAGATATCCGGCAAGATTTTCTTTTCAATATAACTCTCAACTATCTTTTTACCATTCATAAGTAGATGATATACCTTTCTTGTTATTTTTCTGTATCAATAGTCTTCTGAAAGGATCTTATTTCGATGTCTAGCTTGCTTTTTAATATTTCCAGAAGCTTTGCGATATCTGCGGTCTGGGAAGCAAAATGAATCCCTGTGCACGCCAGTCCCCGCTCAAGTAATTGCAGCGCTATTGCTCCGGCAACATATCCCGTCACTATATTCCAATCTCTTTTTCCGGTTATAAGATGACGTTTGCGGATACTATGCCCGCAATTTTCTGCTTCAAGTTCAATCAGCAATAAGAATTTACGCCCCTGCCCAGGTGACCAAAATATGTTTCTTATCTGCTGTACCAAGTCATCTGATATATCCGTTTTTGCTTCCAGCTGTTCTTTAAGTTTTATAAAGTTATTCATCTTATCCTGGTCAGCAAAAGAATTATAAAATATTGCTTGTTCAATTCCACTCGATTTCATTGCCTCCGCAAACTCTTCGTACACCACCGGAATCAAATTAATCTGCTCCCCTAGGCCAGGCAGTTTAATATTCCCTTTTACCTTAAAGTCAATTTTTCTAACCTCGCCATTACAGCAATACGAAAATGCATTTCCTTCATCTGAATTTAAGGTATCACAGATGTCGATCGCCGCATTTTTCGATAAATCATTATTGCCATAAAAAATTTCTTCTAAAACTTTAATCTTTCCACCGGCTTTTCCGATCGCCCAAATCGCCAGCATTTCAGCCAGCCCCGGATAGATGCCGGCTGAAATAATCCCGCCGGCATGAGGATATTTAAATGCTAAATCCACTAGTTTTTGATATTGTGATTTATTACCGGCTACATCAATATAAGATACACTTTGTTTAAAACAACTCTCGGCTACCCGTGTCATAACTTTATAAGCCGGACCGGCACAATTTATCACAAGGTCGCATCCAGTAATAAATGCCTCCAGTTCTGCATCCTCATACAGGTCAACCGATACTGCTTCGATACGTCTGAACTCTTGATTTAAATTCTCTATCTTCCGGCACCCGATCCGGAGGATGATATTTTTCTCTTCTGAAAGCAGTGCCACCACGCCGCGGCCAACATTGCCACTGGCACCGATAACCCCAACTCTTTTAATCATTTCCGCTTTCCAGACCCTTTCTGGCCCATTGTGCAATAACAGCCGCATTCTCCGGATCTTCCATACAGCTGACATGATTGCCCGGAACCGGAATCATTTCCAAATCACCGATACAGCGTTCCTCCCAATATCTGCGATTTTCATCAACAACCGTAAATACAAACGGCAGCGGCTCCCGAGCTTCTAAATAACGAAGATCGCCAAAATAAGGCTGGGCATCAAACTTTGAAGCAAGAAAACTCTGAACATATAATTTGTAGGTTGAGTAAAGCAGCGCTTGAGGAACATCATTACCAACTTCACGTTTGATTGCTGCTACATAGTCAGCAAATCGCTGCTCCTGAGGAATATTCTCCAGCTTATGCAGGAATTGATAAGCTTTTTGATGCTCCAAATAATCGGACAGTACTTCCATATCTACCTGCCTTAGGGATTCTCCAGAAGCGTAGAATGCAAACAAGATTGCTGCCATCAGTTCCTCATTTGTAATTTCATTGTATACTTGCTCTACTGTAATATAGTAATTAGTGATAAATACTAATTCCAATACCGTCAGTTCACCGATATCAAAGATAACCGGAGCACTCTCTACTAATAAGAAATCGGTTATCTCAACATCCGATCCAGCCAAACATCTGGCTGTTTCTAGCGCGATCAAACCTCCCATACAATATCCGATCAGCTGTACCTCTTTGTATCCAAGCTCCTGAATCTGCTCGGCATATTCTTCACCAAGCCTTTCCAAAAGCGTTTCTGCGGGCATTTCACAATATTGCTCCATATCCCGGATGGTCACACTATATACCGGCCCCAGCTGCTGTTCGATTAACATCGGCAGGAAATATCTAAAGCAATTCATCGTTCCCAGACCAGCATGAAAAACAATGCGGGCAACGCCGTCGGTCTGATCGCCTTGTAATGTAAACAAACCCAGCCGCTTTGATTTATCCGGCTCTTTTTCAATAATTACCTGGCTTTGCTTGATTTGTTCACAGATATAGATATTCAATTCACTGATCGTCGGCATATTTAACAGCTGCCGAAGCATGTTATCATAAGAAAAATCCATTTCCGGGTAACGTTGATTTAGTAATTCTATAACTTCTCCGATATAACGGGCCAGGATTAATGAATCGGCACCAAAATTATATAAATTATCATCAATCGGAAGTCCAATCATTCCCAGATGCTTTTCCATATTGCCAAGCAGGTGCTTCTCTAATTCGGTTACTGCAGTACGCACCTTTACCGTTTCTTTTTCGTGTACCGAATCACTATAGCTGTTGCGGATAGCCTGATGGTCGACCTTCCCATTTGCAGATAGCGGAAGCTGTTCCATAATCATGATATGCACCGGCAGCATATATTCCGGCAACACCTCCTTGAGCCGCTCCAAAATCGCTGCTTTGGTGATAGCATCATTTATTGTTACCGCTGCGATGATTTGATTTTTAATGATCCCGGTGACCAGCACACAGCATTCTTTTACCTGCGGGATATCCAATATACATTTGCTGATCTCACCTAATTCAATCCGATGTCCGCGCACCTTTATCTGTAAGTCCTTACGGCCGCAAAAGATAATCTCGCCTTTACTATTGTAAAAACCATAATCTCCGGTACGATACATCCGGCTGCCGCTTTCATCAGTCAGAAAATGGGTACGGTTTTGCTCCTCATCATTTGCATATCCTACCGAAAGGCCTGATCCCATGATATATAATTCTCCCATTACATAATCCGGGCATATTTCAAACCGTTCATTTAAGATCTGAAAACCTTGGTTTGCTAGTGGTACTCCGTAAGGAACAGAGTCTTTTTCATCGTCATCTGTTGTACAGATGTGATAGTTAGACCAGATTGACGCTTCTGTCGCTCCGCCCAGTCCAATCATCTCTAATTCGCTATGATAACCGTTCAAACGTTTCCGCATTGTGACCGGAATCCAGTCACCACTGACAAGGACAAGCCGCAGTCCAAGTAAATCCGCTTTAGCCCTATCCAGATAATCTAACAATAACTGCATCGTTGAAGGAACAGTATTCCAGATTGTAATCTGATGTTTTTCAATTAATTCATGCCAATGCTGAGGATTTATGTATTGATCATTATTTGCGAAAACCACTGTTCCCCCAGCTGATAGCAATCCGAATATATCATAGACTGACAGGTCAAAATTGAGCCGCGATAACGAAAGCACTTTATCTGTTTCAGTCACCTTGAATTTTTGATTAATATCTGTAATTGTATTATTAGCTGCAGCATGGGTAATTTGCACTCCCTTTGGTACCCCGGTTGATCCAGAGGTGAAAATAATGTAAGCTAAATCATCTTCGCTGACCGCTTCGGTATACTTCTCATCTGAGTATAGTTGATTATCCGAAACCACCTGTTTGGCAACTATCTTCTTCACCTCTCCCATATTTCTGCCTGCCGATTCAGCGTTAACAATCACCACCGAAACTGAGATGCTCGCTAAAATATTGACAATCCGGTTGTCCGGTTGTTTTTCATCCAGCGGCACATAGACCGCCCCGACCATCAGCACCCCTAAAACTGCGGCCAGCTGATATCTGCCATCGGCGATCAGAATACCAATCCCATCACCTTTTTGGCACCCGCTTGATTTCAACACTTTCGCAAATTTTCCGGCCAGCCTTGCCAGTTCCTGATAGGTGCATTCACCATCCTGGTCAATAACTGCAATTGCTTTTGGCCGCCTCCTGCTGTTTTGAAAAAACTGCCCATGTAATGGTGTAAAGGGAATTATTTTGGCAGTGTTATTTACAGCATCTCTTACCGCCTTTTGTTTGGCCGGCAGCTGAATCAAATCATTCCGTTGCCAGCTTTTTGTTTGTGCTGCCAGGTCATCCATCGCCTGACAGAAGGATTCAAACATTGCATCGATCACATCTTTTTTAAAGACTCCGGCACGAATGTCCCAATTAACCCTGAGGCCATCCCGGCTGTCCATTGCCTGGCAGTCTATAAATACTTGTGGAGTCTGGCTTATACTGCATCCGCCTAACTGCCCTTGCCGCTGTCCGTCCTCAACCAAACCAATAGAGCCCGTAAATACATACGGGTATAATGCCTTATCTTGACCGGCTTCCCTGGTAATTTCCCGAAGCAGTTTAACCCCCGAATAGGTGGTGTGATCCAGATCCTGACTTAGTCTGTCCTGCACCAATTTCATATTTTCTACAAAACTTAAATCAGTTTTAGTGTGCATTTCTAAAAGATTTACCGAAGTAAAATCGCCAACCAGATTCTGTACCTGCGGATGCAACGGCAAACGATTGAGCATAGTCAGGTTCAAACAAAAATCCGCCGTCTCACTCCATCTCGCAAGGCACAGTCCATAAGCAGTAAGAACTGCTGCCGTAGGCGTGCAATTATACTGCTGAGCACAACCTTTAAAAGTTTCCCAGCCATCGTAACTAATGTCATATTGTTTTCTGATAAAGCTATTTTCCAGTTTA
>Ga0153938_1000212_pt1 | contig 22701 bp, 27 predicted proteins | sample TSNY022MetaG_FD_104740 | JGI IMG/M metagenome (GOLD analysis project Ga0153938, IMG submission 104740) | Attine ant fungus gardens microbial communities from New Jersey, USA - TSNJ022 MetaG | ecosystem: Host-associated > Fungi > Mycelium > Unclassified | place: USA:New Jersey: Brendan T. Byrne... | reverse complement strand
TGTCCCACATTGATCTCCCTCCACCCTCAGACAAAGCTGGAGTCCTAGAGCAAAACGGCACAGTGCCTTAACTGGCATCAGGGCCGCCAACAGGTTCACCTACTTTACAGCTGCTGCTGCGAGTCAGTCGAGCACGCAAAGTAGTGGCGGATGGAATGATCTGGATCCGAATCCACGCGCCGTCATTCAAGCGCTGTCAAAGGAGGAGAAGGAGAAGGATGATGTTGGTTAAGGTGACACCATGCCTGGTTCCTTTGAATCTGTTCATCGAGAACCATCTATTCCTTGGACAAATGTAGCCGGACGAAAACCAGACGAGGTTCTGACGCTTCTTCTTGTAAAGTAGAAAAAATACAATTTTCGTCACATCATATTTAAATCAAGAATCTCTGGTTGAGAACATGGTCTTTTGCACATCTGTGGTCTTGGACTTCTTTCTTTCATGGACATTCCTGTCCTTGCTCGGCACCTTTGTTGGTTCAGAGCAACAGACAGGCCTTATATCTCTGCTTGGATTCAATCTAATTTGTTTCCTCTTTGAGTCCTGTAACAGGTACATCTTATCAGAAAACAATCCTGTAATGCCTTGTCTCTATTGCAAGAATAACCTGAACGTAAATCATGGACCTGAAAGCTGTGCATTGTCTGCTGCTATTATCGATACGACGCGAGTCATCATTGATGCAAAGTGTGGGAACTACACATGAGTCTTGTCACAACAATGTGCCTGGCAACTGATATTGATGATCAAACAACAATGCCGAGAGTGTGGTAAATGATTTAAATGGACGCACCTTGACAGATAGGAAATTAAATGTTCTGTCTATTATTATCTACGGGAGGATGGTGAAGACAGGTGTTTGATGTTTTCCTATCCAGAGCTCTCCAGTTGTTCAACAGCATTGCAACGCGAGGCATGGGGGGTGACCGGCGGGGTAGATGAGTCCCGCCATTACTCAAAGCTGTCGCAGTCAAGTTTTAAATCGAGGTCATTCAAAAGTTTATATGATTGATGGAATGATAATGAACAAGCTAATAGCATTTTCTGCAGCTTGTCTGTTACCAGCCGTTAATCAAATTCATTTGATGAGGAGCAAAGTGGGAAAAATTGATTGAGGTCTGATGCCCAGAGAAGTGGTTGAAAAAAAGCGCCTAATTTCATGGCGGCCGTGTTACGGTCTGAATTGAAGGTAGGAGCGTGGGCAGACGTTTCAAGGGGTGAGAGGAGAAGTCTGAAAATATGTCATCTGGATGTAAGAAAAGAAGCTTCACTGGATATCAAAGATGTGATTCATCAGACATCTTGCTTCTCAAAAACAATAATGATGAACATTACTCGGTCAAGTGTCCACTGATTGACATAGAACCCATATCTCAAATAGTACTTTCTGCAACTTGAGACTTTGCGTAACCTATCTGTTACCAGCTGTAAATTGAATGGCAAAGTCTGGGGAGTGTCACAACCAAGTTCCTTCAATTATTATAATTTTTCCATCGTAAAAGTTGAGATGCGGCTTGTCAGTTTCGAATGGATCAAGTTTCATCACGGCTCGTGACAATGTACTGATCCCTGATACTGGACTGACAATATTAGATGTTTGACCTTAATCAGATTTTTTGGCTTGCACGCAGCTGGATAGAATATCTGTCTAACACCAGTCCATGTATAATCAAACTATTATCATCCAGTCTCGTACAAGGTACCTCACTGCTTTGCAATGGCCGATCAGTATGGACTAACACCAGAAGATTACGTTGATGACCTGAAGAGGCTGTCAAATAAACGTTATTGCCAAGGTATGCTGTTCTTCATTCTATTGTTCTCGAAGAAATAGCTGAAGCCTCTTCAAGTCATTATTGCTACGCTGATGGTGTATGACTTTATTTATCACATTCCTCAACAGGTGAGATTTTCCATTTGTAACAATGATTCCACATATCCTTTGTCTCCCAGGTTCAGCATCTCCACAGGCATGTTTCTCAATCGATTGCCGACAATTGTCACCGACATATGAAAACTCAGGAGGAAGTGGTCAAAATCGCATGCCATCTATTTTTCTGTCCTGATCAGTGACTGAATAAGCATGATGTAAGCGTGGCCCCTTTACTTTATCGAATGAGACAACTGATCCAGATTTTCAGAATGCAGTCATATTGTACGAGGAAATTATCTGATATAAATCAGATGCATATTGATAACTACCTCACCAGCTGAAAATAAAGTCTGGGAATCGACATCAGTGAGACATCACTCTTAATCCAGTTTTGATATCTTCATTGATTAGGATGTCATAGTGGTATAGGTTGAATGTATTTGCTGTGTGGTCTGACCTACTCCTTTGCCAGGTGTACCTTTGGAGTGTTACTATCTGGCCAGTCAGTTTTGTCCTGACTGTTAAGGACTAGAGCAGCTGATGTCAATAGATTCATCACTTTGTTGAATTCATTGGTAGCGAAGATTTCTGTTGATCTTGCGCCTTCGGGCAATTTGGAATAATAATTTAATTGATGAGAAAACTCAAAAAAAAGCATTGGCCAATGGACTCATTATATTGATCTTTTTGATTTCCAGTCACACTCATTCTATATTTCATCACGGGAGGTATGTTTATAGAAATTGATTTCTGATCCGACTGATGGTCAAAATTAGCTGAGGTCCTGGTAGGCTTTGAAGAAAGTACAATACTTGATCCACAAACTCATCGTATTTTTCAGACTGCGATGACTGCGATGATAGTTTACATATATTTCGAGTCCGTTTCCGGAGTGCAAGTCCCTCTCCATGGTTGCTGGCAGAAGACAACGCATCTTTTTAATATATACAACCGCGTTGGTAGTGCCTTTGAGTATGTGTTCTAGTATATATTGCTTTGCTGACTTGTACATTTATTCTCATACAAACAAGAATTGTCAGGGCGACAACAACAGAAATCGAAGTCCTCTTAACCTTTATAAGGTTTACCATGACATACAAAACACAAACGGTTTTTGGTAATGGAATACGCGGCTGTATTTCGCATATGCAAACCTCGACTCGTTTATTGTATGTGTTCTACCGCGATGGAACCTTGTTATCCATATCGTGAGTCGAAAATTAGATATTATTAATTTAACTAATGGTCTATTTAAATAGAAAGGAAAAATGATATCTGGGGCCCAATCACAACAGCATGACAGTCGCTTTAAAGGGAACAGCCTCTTTGGTGGTCCCCGTGACCGCGATGCTGTTAGCACCGCCCAAGCACTGGTCCCTCTGTTGGTATCTCCACAGGACAAGAGATATATAACTTGGACTCTCAAATGTCATAAGCTGCCCTCATCATGAGTCATATCTCAACATCTAAATTGCACTTGGCGAGTCTCATGCAAAATGATGAAGAACACAGCACAACACCTGAACCACGGCTCGTTGGCGAAAAACCTATTATCAATTTTCGCATCCATCTCTTCCTAATTTGCTTTATTGAAGCCGGTTTCATTGTTTTAGCCTCTGTGTGTTTAGCAAGACTATTACCCCTCACGCTCGGACTCAGCGAGCCCAAAATTAAAAATGGCTTCACTGTCATCTTCATCGTATGGCATAGTCTGGCAGTTTTTGCTGGTGGAAATATCCCCATTGATGCTTTCAGTCGAGAGTGGTCTGTTCAATTAGAACACGGGGTTCCTGGAACCACTGACAGAGTGTCAACTATCAACTCCGGATTGATCGACCGTACCTCTCATAGTGTTTCAATGCATGCCAGCAGCACATTCAGGCTTGCTTTCCTAGCCTCACTGGCCCTTACGGCGCTTGCCCCGTTTGCCCCTGGCGCTATCAGCGCCTCTACAACAATGATCTCCGTTCCGACTACTGTTCGTGTTGCCTCTTGGGTAAGCCCTGACTATAAAACAAGTGGGGTAGAACTTATTCCTTTTGAAGTCATCTCATGCCTAGAAGTCGCTTATTTCTTTCAAATTTTACCAGATGTTATATGGGCTATCCTAACCTAGTATGTGGCTAGTATTGCTAGTCTTCCCCTTCCTGACCCCGATTATTAGTTCTCCGTGTTTCATTTATCCCTTCATTGTAAGCTCAAATCCTTTTTCTTTGTATCTCTATCATCACTGCTGATTTTTCGTGTTGCTCAGCTGTCACGGTTGATACTCAATTTACTCGAAGCAAATTGTCCTTTAGACGAAAGTATAGATTCTAGCACAATGGAATCCCTCAGGTTCTGTCATACAGAGTCCACTGGGGACACTGAAGCAGATATTTCGCGAGGTGATGGAGGAGCTGCGTCCCTTAATGAAGAAATACATGAAGAGGAAAGATGATGGATATTCATCCCTTTAGATGATATTGGACGTATGATACTAACCATTGTTTATCACCTCCAGATTCTTTTAATTCCGTTCCTCTGTTGCATCTCCACACATTAATATTTTTGGATCCTCTTCTGGCACAGATCACATTAGTTGGTGTAAATCGCGCTGATGGGTTAATGAAAGAATGATTTCTGCTCAATGCCTAATTTTTAAATGTGAGCATGTTTGGATAAAAGGTATTAAAGAAGCGCGGGATCAAAAAGGAAAGAATGCACTTGCTACATACTCACAAGATAAACCTTTCCAGGGCTAAGTGGACCCACTGATAATTTGGGATCAAAAAGGAGACTTAAATCTTGATACATCAACCAGTATCTCTTTATAGTAAAACTCTTGATAGATCCTGTAAGGTATTCTATGGAAATTTCATGGTACCATGTGAAGGATCCATCTAGTAAACAGTGAAGCAACCAAAAACCAAGTCTGTACTTATTCTCAAGGGTAAGAGTCCACATAGCACAATGCGTCCTAGTGCTTAGCTTTCTCGACTTCCTGGTTAGCCATGCGCCAGAAATCAGAGAGACGAACACCACATCGAAACTCCCTCACGTCCTTCCACTCTTTCTTCCACTTGCCCAGCTCTCCCTTCAGAACCACGATCCGAGGATCGAGCGCCTCGAGCCTCGAGACCATCATCCAGATGTTTGACTTCCGCAAAGCCTCAGATGACATTTTTGTAGATCCTCCAAAAATGCTGATGACCACCATCTTGAGCTTCTTTCTTGTTGCCAACAAATGTGCGACCTCTTCAGTGAAAATGGCATCATTGTCTTTGTTCGAGCCCACCCTTCGGGCCAGCTGCAAATGAGTCAAATTGGGTACATTCCGCAGCGATGCGACGATGGACAGCGGAGATTGCCATCTATCACTGGGCTCACAGATCCGAAGATGAGTAAGAGAATTGGAAAAATAGGCGGGTAGAAGGTCCTCGGATGAGAGCGGTTCGGAACCGATTAGGCTATCGAAAGATTGTATCGTCAAGTCTGATGGGCCATCAAAATATGGGAAGAATATGGAAGGAGAAAATTTGATTTGACAAGAAGATGCGATCGCGACTTCGCATAAGGATGGACAGTGTGCAATTATCTGCCCAAGCTGTTGTCCTGCGCTGGAGGTGAAGTGTTCTGGTTTCACAGTTACAACGAGGCTCTTGACGTGAGCTAAGAGATGCAAAGAGCGCTTGCATGAAGCTGTACGATGGAATAAGGTGATAGTGTGAAGGGTATCGAGGACAACGGTTCTGTAGACGATCATGTTAACGAAATGTCGGATGAGCTGGGATGTTAGGGCAAGGTGTCGGGGACGGTTGTTTGACAGAGCAAGCTCTAGGATGAGGATGATAATCTCGGCGGGCAAGTTATCCAATATTATAGAGGACCACTTCCCGAGCAAGGACGATGGTAGGGCTTGTTTCCTTTTCCTAGGGAATGAGATGCATGTTGTTGAGACTTGTGCACAGGTGGTCATGGTGTTCACAATCAGATGCAGCTGGAGAACGAACTTCTATGGTTGAGTAAAGGAGAATGAAGAAAGACAGATGGCTGAAGACTGGGCGATATATAAACGTAGAATGTTTCAGAGACAGAAATGTAACCATTGCAAGTACCGATTTCAATGGAGAAGAATATCAACGGATTACGCAGATTTTGTCATATATGCTATAGCATTCTCCTATCTTGGGGGTGAACAGCCTTCGCGAAAGATATCTGAGCTAAAAAAATTTCCGGAGTCCGTCACCCATCTTAGTTAGTAGGTGCGGAATAGAAACGGGAACCGAGGTCCAAAAAACGAGAATCAGCTGAGATCTTTTCGTATAGAATCAGAAGCTTCCGAGTATATTATATCTGTAATACCATTAGCATTCTACCAATACATATGCAAATGAAAAGTCGACCAAAACCAAGTTTCCGCATCAGGGGTAGTGAGATCGAGCCACATATACTTGCTTTCCTTTTACCCAGGTGCTTAAAACGCGTCCTTGCTTGCTGAGAACCACAAGGTCCGCATCGGCACCGGGGCAAAGCGACCCTTTCTTCTTTTCGATACCCAGACACCTAAATAGGCATATATCAATAGATGTCCAGATACACACAATAAAGTCTTACTTAGCAGGATTATACGTGGCACACTTGATAGCTTCGCCGAGGGAGCACCCAGTGAATCGTGAAAAATTACGAACACATTTATCCAAAGTTACGACACTTGTTGGACAGCAAACATCAATATTTTGAAGAAAGCCTCATTTGTGACCATACCTTCCTGCCAAAGTATTTGTTCCCTCCAAATATAGTTTGTCTCCCTCCTTCACGTAGCGTTGTCCATCACGCCATTCGTAGGTGCCATCCTTTAGATTAGGGTCCAGAATTTTCATGGCTAATAACTCCAATGAGATCAAGTTATTGCATCAGCAGGGAAATTACCTACCATCAGTAATAAGGAGACATCCCTCAGGATGTGCGGAGTAAGCAAGCTATTGATACGGAATCAGTCAAATACAGACAGCGATTTCAGATAACATACTCGAACTGAGTTGGGATGGCAATGAATCCCATCTACGATGATGCCGAAGTAAGGGCGTTCGAATTCCATGTCGGCAATTTGGCCTTTATCAAGGTGCAAGCTCTTCCTGCTTTTGTTGCTGGCCTCACTGGCTGGTGATGAAGTGCCACTCTGTATAACAGGTATTGATGAAAGGCCTATGGTGTCCATGATCGAAGGAGGCTCTTCGGTGACCCCGGCTGTCGGGTTGAAGACTGGAGAATTTTTCCCAGATTCTGGTACGGGCGAAACGTGAGGAGATGCGCCAAGAAGACCGATAATCGAGGGATCCCTGTGATGAAGCTGAGGCATAGCGTTGAACAAATGAGTGATGAGCTTTGCGCCGCTGCTGATTGCGTTGGTTGCAACTTGGGTAGTAGCAATACTAGAGCCGCATATGAGAAGAGTGGCTAGGCCGCGACCAATGAGCTCACCTATGGCCGATGGAAACCGTGATTCCGCGGGGCTTTAAGTTTTCAATAGCATTCATCACACCCGGTATTTCGGGGGCAGTGGTGATGATCCTAGTGTTTGCAGCTTGCTCGTTGCCCATGATCCAATCTTCCTGGTGAGCGAGGTTGTCGACGCCATATACTTCTTCGAATGTCTTGATGCCGTCCTCTGCAACCAAAAGATATGAATCGGCATGGGCACCTCGTTTCGAGTGCTCTATAAAGGGACCCTCGGCATGCCAACCGAGGAAGGCAGCTGATTTTTCAGTTTGGAATGGTCGCAGAAGGCTCAAAATCTTCGGGTACAAAGACTTTTCTTGAGTCTTGTAGAAGGAAGAATAAACTTGACGGCCGATTGCGACTTTGGAGGACTCACGATCACAGTTGGGACCAGACTAGGCCACCGCTGAATCGGACACGGCACGTATCTGAGGAATGTCGACTCACGAAGTTACTCCTGTCTCGATTATCTTCTCAGCCACCATAATCAATCCCCGTTTGTATGCCTCTTCATCGCCATCGAAAACCGAGAAATCGAACCCGTAACCACCGTTGAGTTGAAGATCCAAGAAGCCAGGGCTTGAAAAAGCACTCCACTGTCAGAGGATGATTGCCATGTTCAAGCATAACCGACCTAAGAATGTTGCCGTTGAGATCAACGATTCTTTCTGGCCTAAGTTGGCGCAAATAAAAGGTTTTCTGGCAAGTGTGAGTGAGCTAGCAGTAGAACAGCAGTGGGTCAAGTTTTACCTGAGCATCGAGAATTACACCACGAGTTTCGTCAATCCACAAGTCTTTCTCAATCAAACTACCATCTTCTTGAGGTAGCAAACAATTGGTGAAACAGATGAGGCTGTTGGAAGGGGACATGGAGAGATTATGATAGGAGAAAGGAGTAGACAGATTTCCATTCTACTTGAATCATTCATTGGTCACGGCTCTGACAGATACCACATGGATCATGACGAGGTGTGCTCGTTGTGAGAGCACTTCAATTTCCCTAACCTAAGTCCTGCTTCACAGGCTGCAATCAGTAGGACATGCACGTTCGATTGTAAAGTCTCTTTCTACTGGGCGCCTGTCACCAAATAGAGCCGCAATTGTCCTATCTGCTTAACTTTTGACACATGCTCCTGGACCTAATTGGGGAACAAAGTGCCATATGTAACCAGTGGTTGAAGGGCTGATTCAAACATGATCGATCATTTCTCCAACAACAGCACAACCGTCCTCTTTCTGACCTCTACATTTAGAGACTTCCTTACTATACAAGCTCGCCGATAGAAACGGGTGAGGCTTGAGGCATCGAGGCGTCACTAGTTCTTACCCTGGTACTTCCGGGCTGACTGTCTATCCAGAGTTCATTTTAAAGCCAGCATCCAGCCTATGCCAAACCTTTACTCGTGATTCTTTGATGTTCGATATGGGCTTGCACTTGTTTTCTTTTTTGTTTACCCGATTCCCAGATTAGATCAGCAGTAGGTGAGGGGAACCTGACGAAAAAAGTTATACTACCTAGGCCTCTTTCAGATGGCAAGGAGGCCTTGGGTATTCATCGTTCATGAGATCTATCTAATTCGTCTCTGGGTAAGTTATTTCAGTTGTTCCATATCTTGCCGTGTTTGAATCTAGTAAATCTTTTTCCATTGGAAATCGATCAAGAGACGCCTTGATGACTAGTTCTTGGCCACAACAGAAGGAAGAGATTGCAATTAGATTACAGCGTTTCGCTCCTACTGACATTTAGACTGGTTGTCATAAAATCAAGACGTTTCCCTTCCACAATGGCGTGGCCTTGTTGATTACTATGAAGTTTGCGTGCAGCAAAATCACGATCTTTAAGCTTCTGCTGCACTGGCAGGTATTGGGGCCTAAATTACCATGGAAAGCAGCTACAGGTCAAATAGTACGTCTAATCAAAACCCGCAGGAGGTGATAAGATGTCACCATCGAGGCGATCGCACTTCCGGTGCAGGAACAATAGTCGTGAAAATCCATCTCTCTGGCGCACGTTTATATGATTAGCGATTCACTTTTACCAAGAATGCAATATTGATCAGGGATGGCTGCCTAGGTCAATCAGAGTAGTAGCTGTCAATTTGCAGGATAGTATTTTGTCCAATGTTGCGAACATGAGAGTCGTGTGAAACGTCCGGCAGATAAAATCAGATGTTGAGTAGTATCTTCCGTCTTTCTACATGCACTCATGTGCATATTGATGGGTTACCTTTAAAGTCGAATTTCCAGTGGTATGAGCCAGGGCTAATACTCTTGACCAGTTGTATCGCTCAATGACAAATGTTTGAAAATTTTTGATTGATTATTAATTTACTCCAGTAATCGTAGCCTGTATTCATATGAATTCATTGGGCCCAAGTCTGCTTAAAGTTTGGCAATTTCCGCGCATAATGCCGAGCAAAGTAGTAAATGCACAAAGACACAAACACTATGATGTCAACCAATACACCTACACCGAGAAACAGGTTTTCTGTGTATACTGATGCACTCAAAACTATCTCGAAACGCACAGGGACACCTCTCTCATCACTTATTCTCTCCTTCGGTATCGTACATGAACTGACTGCGCTCGTTCCACTCGTTGGGATATTTTATGCATCAAGGGCGCTAGGTGTCGGAGAAGCTGTTGTGAATAATATCTCACCGTATACAGCTGCAGTTCCTGTTGGGAAGGGATCATGGGTTGTTAGATGGGGCAAGGAGAAGGTAAAGGAATGGGTTGAAGAAGGGGACCAGTGGGCAAAGAGGGTGGGCAAGAGGTATAACATGTTTGGATATGAGAAAGAGGTGGTGGATGCCCAAAACTCTGCATCTGAACATGGGCATAGGATTACGGGGGACATAGCGAACGCGGTCGTTGCATACGGTATTACCAAGGTCGGTATAGTTACCATGGTGCGAGCACATCTTGACCAGTTAGACAGGCGCTGCTGCCTGCCAGAGTAGGACTGTCATTGTATTTGACCCCTGGATTTGCAAGAAGCGTGTTAAATCCGGCGAAAAAAGCAATTATTGGAGTATTTAAAAGGCCTCAGCCGTGAACATGTAATTTATTACAAGGTTGATTATGAAAGCTTTGATCACGTTTTGTCTGATGTCACTGAATTTATCTCCTCGACAGTGTCGCCGTTAGAATGCCCAAATTGCATCTTAAGCGGACGGCAGAAGAGGAAGCGGCACACCGCCTCGGTAAGAAAGAAGCCCGACGACGAAAACGGGGCTGTGAAGACGGGAGTACCAAACCGTCCTCGCACAAACGCCCTCGGACGACGGAGGGTTTTTCGGAGAGGAAGTGGGCATCGAGTGATGATGATTACGGCCCACAACCTGCTAAAAAAGACGACGAGACAGAGGAGATGCAGTTCCAAGAGAAGCTGTATGATGCATTTGCAGACGATGAGCGACTGGATTCGTTGGAGGCGAGATTGAATGGTTATGCGCACATGCCAGCCCGGTGGCGAGATCGGTTCGAGGATGATGCCTGGCTCAAGGCAGATCCTCAGACCATGGACGAGGAACAGTATGCGGAATGGATCAGAGTGGGAATGTATCGGTGTGTTAGGAGCCTCGGATGACAAACAAAGCACTCAAAGTTTGATTAAACAGGAAAACACACGCAGATGAATATGCAGAGCAGCAGAGGCGCAAGGCTGAACGAGCTGCCCGTCGCGCAGATGAGAGAAGGAAGAGGAAAACAAAACTAATTGCCAAGGAGGATAGCGAACGGGATGCCCAGGCCGATGCACGTACGGCTTATGAGTACCGGTGGACAGCGTTGCTCAAGTTCGACAACAAGAATGCCGACATCGGCTTTGATGACATACCGTGGCCGGTGAGATCCCATCACCGGACATTGGTCACGGCGGACCTGACAGTCGATGCCGTGGCGGCATTTCTTCTGCCAGGTGGCACGCCGGAGCATGGCAGAAGCAGGAAGGACGTGCTGCGAGAGACGCTTCTGCGGTTCCATCCGGACAAATTCGAAGGTCGGCTGATGGCGGCAGTTCGGACGGAGGAGCAGGCCGTCGTCAGGGAGGGCATTGGCCGAGTCGTGCGGGCGCTGAACTCGCTGATGGCCGAGTAGGGTCACATGAAATAATATTAAGGAACAAAAGCATTCTTAACCTAAGTGACCTCACTCTCTTTTTTGTTTCGACAACATGAGTTCTGTCGTTGATGGCGCAGGTGAAATATTCAACAACAATTCGCGGGCGCTGGCGCCCGCCGCAGTTGGCTCCCAGGTTGCATTGATGAGTGTCATCTCGGTGCGCAACACACATCGGTCCCTTGTTGTCCACTCTTATGGCGATCTCACAGGCTGTCACTATCTTATTTTTTAACATACTACGTCCCAGTAACAAGGTATGCTGCCCGTCACCTCTGGTCGTCTCCTATTCACCGTCTCTCAGGTCGTTTATGAGCCCAAAGTCAAATACCATGAAGGTGACAAACCTCCCCCTCGCATATCAGACTCATTGTGTGGCTGGCTTCCTCCTCTTCTGCACACAAAAGAACCAGAGCTTCTCGACAAGATTGGCCTCGACGCTGTTGCATTCCTCCGCTTCCTACGGCTCATGCGCTGGCTGTTCACGGGCATTGCTCTCCTCACATGTTGCATCCTCATCCCTATCAATATAGTCTACAACCTGCACAACGTCCCTTCAGAAGGTCGTGATATCCTCAGCATGCTCACCATTCGTGATGTCTCCGGGTCATTCCTCTACGCCCACGTTGTCGTGACGTACCTCGTAACGTTCCTTATTATTTTCTGTGTGCATGTCCATTGGAAGAAGATGGTTGAGCTTCGGCATGCATGGTTCCGATCCCCAGAGTATTACAAGTCTTTCTATGCCAGGACGTTACAGGTCACGGGTGTACCGAAGAAGTTCCAGACCGACGAAGGCATCAAGGCTATCTTTGACGGACTTGGTGTTCCATATCCCACGACGAGTGTGCATATTGGAAGAAGGGTTGGGAAGCTTCCTGACTTGATTCAGTATCACAACCAGACCGTCCGGGAGTTTGAGGAAATATTGGTAAAGTACCTGAAGGGTGGGAAGATACGGTCCAAGAGGCCGACCATTCGGATCGGTGGATGCTGTGGCTGTGGTGGAATAAACAAGGATGCCATTGACTTCTATACGTGAGTGTCTTGTACTGTTATCAATTGCACCGGATATATCAGTCGTCGCAGCGCCAAGCTTAAACGAACCGAAGCTGCCATCGAAGAATACCGCAACCAGATTGACACTCGCAAAGCTGAGAATTACGGTTTTGCGAGCATGGCTGCTGTACCTTATGCTCACATCGTCGCAAAATTGCTTGAGCGAAAACATCCAAAAGGGACAACAATCGAGTTGGCTCCTAATCCCAAAGACATTGTAAGCCATATTTGATCGTCATTGGAACCTGGCGTTGACATGTGGCATGACAGATCTGGCAAAACATGAACAAAACTTCTGGTCAATTGGCTCGCAAGAAGATGATTGGCTTCCTCTGGCTTGTCTTTGTTTGCTTCATTAATACTGTCCCCCTTTTCATCATCTCGATTTTGGCCAACTTGGATTCTGTGCGTGCTGCCTCGTCAACAGGTTGTCCTACTGACTTAGTTCTTTCGCACTTTTGATCTAGATCAGGAAATATATTCCCTTTTTAGAGGCATGGTATGAAGATAATGAAGTCTCATTCGCTTTCATCTCCGGTGTGTTGCCACCCGCGATCTCTGGCATCTTTGGTTTCTTCCTTCCTATCATCATGCGACGGTTAACCAAGGTAAAATTTCCTACACTTTGGAGTACGATGAAATGGTCGCTTATGAAGATTCTCAAAGTACATGGGCGCCCTCACACATTCAAAGCTTGATCGTGCTGTCGTCGCTCGATATTTCGCATTTTTGGTGATCTCGCAACTTATCATCTTTACTTTAATCGGTGTCATCTTCAGTGAGGACTGGGCTTTGTTGGGTTTTAAAAGTAGTTGCTGATGGATATATTGCGCCAGACTCTGTCAGAGAGATCGTGGACCAGATTGGTAACAGGGCTAGCTTCTCGGAAATTGTGGATAACCTTCACAGTCAGCACTATGGTCCTTCCCTTTTTTGTGTGCATTGACTAAGTCATCCATCCAGAGCTGCCAGATAAGATTAACAGGACGTATATCAACCAGGCTTCCTACTGGTTGACATTTTTCCCGTATGCCCATTCTTCTGAGTTTCACATTCAGGGGACTTATTCGAACTCAGCCTCCGTGGCTTCTTAGCAGTCTTCGACCTCGCACAAATTGTTAATCTTGTTTGGTTGTCTTTCAAGACTCAGTAGGCACTCTATTTCTGGATGATATTGCAGATTCTTATCGGTACTTCTAGTGTCTTTGGTCGGACACCACGCGACATTCGTGAATGGACGCAACCTCCCGAGTTCCATTATGCCATTTATTAGTGAGTCTCGTGTTCTGCACCCTGATCATTAACTTATCGAGTTTGCACAGCTCCAATATTGTAAGTCCTTGCGACATCAGATATCAGTCTTACCTACGAAGCTTACCAACCCGGACATCAGCTTTTTATGGGGGCTGTTGGACTTGTATTTGCGCCTCTTGCGCCTCTGGTTGTCGTCGCCGCTGCTATCGTCTTCTGGATCAGCTCTTGGGTATACAAATATCAGCTCATGTATGTCTTCATTTCCAAGGTAGAAAGTGGCGGAGTACGTGTTTCGTTTGAATCCTTCTGGGTCAGGGTATTGAGGTTGTGACAGCGAATCTGGAACGTCGTTATCAATCGCTTGCTCACTTGCGTTGTTCTCATGCAGTTATTGATGATTCTTAGTATGGCAAGTTTCTGCAACGAGCTAATCTTCCAACTCACGATTTTTTTGCAGCAATCGGCCTCCAATACCGATTCAGCTCCTTCCAATGGATATCTACAGTCCCTCCCATTCTCATCGTCTTGGTTTACAAGGTCTACATCAACCGCACCTTCCTTCCATTGTTTCAGTATTTCTCGCCCAACGAAGAAGAGCTTCGTCAAGCTCAAGTTCATTCTGAACGCGCCGACCACAAGGGTCATAAGCTCGAGAAGCGCTTTGGACATCCTGCTCTCCATACGGACCTTTTCACTCCTATGTTGCACGCCAAAATGATGCCGCTTCTCAGTCAAGTGTATTCTGGTAAAATTAGCAACGATAAAGCCAGGCTTGACGAGTATCATGGCCAGGGCATGGATGCGCAGATTGTTCCTGGTGGTATCACTATTGCGGCCATCAGTCAAAGTGATTTAGAATATGACCCAGTGCTCTACCAGAGGGATCGGGGAGAGTTGGACTGGGATGCTAGATCTATTGCGTCTACTACCTTGATGGATAATGCATCGACAATGCATTCTAGCAAGCCCTCGTTCTATGCTGGTGGAAATACGAACAAACTTCAAGGATATGATGTGTATTTGGCCAAAGGTCCTCAATCGTCAGCGATGAACCAGAGTCAGATGGATATCGAGATGACGCCAATTGATTCAATGGACCAGCCATTGCTCCCTCATCGTCAAGACGCATATGCTGTAGACTACTCGCCACAACCAGCCCATTTACAACAAAATTCAATGTTACCTGGTAGCTCACCGCAATTGTATACCCAGTCCTCCTCGTTCTTGGCTGGAACTAGTACAAGAGAGGCACCACTTTATAGACCGCAAGAACAGCGATCATATTCACCTACCCCGTCATATCATACCGAGCCGCATCACAGCGGGAGATCTACATTCGGAGGACATGCTTTGCATCCGTCACAACAATGGGCCAGGGTCGGTGATATATCAGGACACTCACCGCCTCAACAGTGGAGCAGTGTACCGAGATCTGGGACACCTATGAGAGAAGTGCCGTGGGAGAGTAGTAGCAGAGCAGGGTCGCCTGTTCAGCAGAACACACTTCCATCTGCATATCATCATTCTCGACAGGCTACCCAGGCGTCGATGCCGGATCTCCAGCATAGAAGACAGGGAAGCGGAACGAATATGGCGGGGAGAGGAACTTTTGGGAGGGCATTTTAATCGTTTGATAGATTGACTGGCTGAATCAAAAATTTTACTGATGGACACTTTTTTGTGTGGAGAGGACTTGTAACTTGGAGACTTTTCTTTGTATATTTGTTTATCTTTCCAGCTGTTCGCTGTCGTATACTGACAACATCATCATTCATTACAGAGTCGTACTTGTCTTGTCGACGCTCACTTGCATATATTTCTTTCTTGTTCTAGACGGTTGATAATCACGATCCGACGTTTCTTGGGATTGTATTTGTCCTATCAAACGTTACATGCTCACAGAAATGATCTTTGTGGTTATAGCAGCCAGAAGCTCAAGCTGTTGTCGGGCGATTGGGTTATCAGTGTGACAGAAAGTAATGAAAATGACATCATTGAGAAGATGAAACCTAATAATAAACTTAACAACTCTTGTCACTCTATTATGTCGAAAGCGCAGGGAAGCTTGATTGGTTCTCTGCTGCGCATCAAAACCGTTCCCGTGGGCTTGTTTCCTGGACTTGGATCTTGTTGTTTAGGCCTCTGACTACCTTTTTGCTTTACAATGGGATCCAGTCAACTGCTTACCACCCATACCACCAAATGTGCAGCGACATCCTCTTCTTCCATCAATGCGATTGGTTCAGGCAGCGCCGAGGATTCTAACAACTTGCCTTCACTTGAATTATTAGATCCTCAAGTCAAAGATCTCCTCGGCGAGTTAACGACGGAAACGTTTGACTCAATCTCTGATCAGGTTATCGAATGGGTGAATAAGAGGGACGGAAAGACACTTGGTCGTGTCGTTCAGCTTATCTTGAAGACAGCGATAGATGACACGGCGTCGTTTGAGGTGTATGCCCAACTTTGCTATAGAATGATGGAGCGGGTGAGTGAAGAGATGGAAGATCGTGAAATTCGGGATGAGGAGGGTAAACCGGTCTTGGGCGGTCAGCTTTTCAGAAGGCTTCTTTTGCTTAGTTGTCAAGACTTTTTCGAGAGGATTTGGATACGGAAGGAGGTTACGACGGTAGCAGTAGCATCGAAGAATGCCGAGGGTGAAACCATCGAGACGTTATCAAAAAAGAAGAACAAGGCCAAAAAGCACTCGACTCGTGCTGCGCGAAAGGCCAACCAACGAAACCTAGCCTTTGTCAAAATGATCAGCGAGTTTTTCAGACTCGAGATGTTGACAGAACATATCATGCATGAACAGTTGGAGAAACTCTTGGGTGACATGAATCCTGAAAAGGAGGATATAGAAAGTTTACGTGTTATGTTGACGAAAGTTGGGTTTATCTTGGACACGCCAAAGGCGCGCGCGCGTATGGATGTATATTTTCAACGTATCGGGGAATTGACCAATAATCCGAAAGTGAAGCCTCGTTTGCGGTCTGTGCTCCAGGTTCGAACGACCCTTTTTGAAGATCGGGTTTGGCTGATGTCGTTGTAGGATGTCATCAAGTTGCGTGAAAACAACTGGAGTGTTGCGACACCTATGACTCATAAAACGGTAGGCTAAATCAGTTTCTTCAGTTGTTTATGAGTTATGACTGGTGTGCCATACAGAAGAAATCTTCCCGAAAAGTGAAGGAAAAACACGAGTCTGATTCGAGAGAGGGGAAAGAGCAAATTGTGGAACTAGAAAAACCTAGTACAATTGGGCATGGTAAGGAAGCAGGAAAATTAATTAGTGCATCGAAGGATAGTGATCGTATACCACCCTCTGGACGCGATTCCCAAGGTGCAATGTCTCTTGGAACCCTCAAGAAACGCCCTTCCCTCCTCAATTTGGATGAATCTCCTTCTTCTCCCGATCTCCATTTAATTACTACCCCCGCCGTTCGAGCCATAGACGATCTCGAGCGTATCTCGTATCCCGAAGGAATATCTGGACCCAAACGTGAGCTAAATGTCAATGCCAAGAAAGGCAGGTTTCGGTGAGTAATTCAAAAAGACAGATTTGTGTATCTTGGAAATGAGACTGCATTTAGATATGATCGCCAGTTCCTCATGCAGTTCATGAATATCTGTCTGGATAAGCCCGATAAGCTCCATCCTCTCAGCAATGTCGGGCTGGAATATCTTGACCAAGGATTTAGTGTTCAAGTTCCGAAGCGCGGATCAAATCGTCGAAAAGGTCGGCGGAACTGACTTTCTTCTGCTCGTGTTGGGAAGTCGTGATGTTTTCAATTGATTTATGCTTTGATTAATATGTTGGCATCCAGCATGATATCATTTGAGTGGTAGCAGTTATCAGGCTTGGGCTCGTTTATTCATGTACTATATATTTTGGATCATTGATCGATCTTGTTGTCTGTTGTACTTCCACTCAAAAGGTGTGACAATCAAGGATACAGTTATTTTGATTCTTGATTGTTTACTACTTCATTTCATTGTTCTTCATTTCCCCGGAGTTCCGGCCAGCACAGCTTTTTGGGTGTGCTGGTTGTCTGGTTATTGCGAAACTATACAGATTTATAGGATAGCTTTTTTCGCTTATAAAAGTAGGATGATAAATCAATATATAGCATCCTTTCTTTTGAGCGCCAACAGTCTTTAAAAAAAGTTGGTTTATCTTTCTTTCCACCTCTGAAGCCGTTACCATGAAGCTAGGCAAATGTACATAAGACTAGTCTTAGTGTGACAGCTACAAGCGTGATGCGGCATTACCACGACGCAATCCACGATCACGAATCTTGTGCGCTGTTCCGAAATTTGACGAACAACTCTGTGCCCCTAACACACACTTGTCACTCATTCCAATGCCTGCCCAACGAGCTCGTCAAGCTAAAGGAGTTACTGAAAGAGCCTCCCATCCTTATAAGCTACGACCTGCGAGGAAATACACGCGAGAGAACATGGCTCAAGACCAACCAGCCGAAAAGCTCAAGTACCAGAAAGCCTCACAAGAACAGGCTTTACGCATACTCGATCACAAAGAACTCAGGAATATTCCAGTTCAACAGCTTAGGCGCTTAGCAGGGGTATGCTAATGTACGGTCCAGGCATCGTTGTTGAATATTGACGTCTGTTCTCTTCCAAGGTCAAGAGAGTCCAGGGATGGCGAAAACAAAGCATCATGTTATCTTTCAAAAGAATCTACGGGAATGGCGTCCCCTTGTATCCCAGTGAGGGTCGAGTAGAAATGAGGGAATGCTCAAGAGAAGAGTATCAAATTGGGGAGAGAAAAGTTGTCAGAATCAATGCGTATCAAGAGGTCGTGATAAAAGAAGAAGCTTTAGAAGAAATCTCCCTTCTCCAGGATATTCCCTGTTTAAGGAGGAGTAATAGATTGCAAAAAAGAGTGCCACCACTGGCGAACCGATTGGCAGCTGCGCCTTCTCGTAATTGACCCTTCTCTTGTTCATTTCAGGTCAGACAAGCTCAGCACTGCCACCAGCAAATTTACGACCTCATTGAAAGGTTTAGATGGCCGATTTCAGAAGTGATTGCATTCTGGTCGGTGCACAATGGTCCACCTTCGTATTGAATTCCCTGCCCACTCCCACCATATGCATCATCACTCCAATTCCATCCCTCATCACCGACTTCTGATAATGACACCGTTTGGTGTATTCCTATTTCATACGACAGGCATACGCCACGCTTGTCCTTTGTTGCGAGAATTTCGGTATTCCGTATCGTATGTTCCACACCAGATATACGAATAACAGGAGCGCCTTGTGGTTCTACCCAAGAAGTCAGTTGTAGGACATGGCAGTGTAAATCTGGGGTTTGATCATGTGTCTTCATTTTTATCTTGCATGATTGATGAATGTCTAATAGCTGTCTGCTTTAAGTATGTAGCCCTTGCAGACATTTGCCTTTAGGAAGGTATCAGCTTTTGGATGCTCTTATTCGCACAACATGGATCACCGTGTTCAGCGAGATGTCGTTCACGCACCCATGATTTTTTTTCAAGAAGATTTCTGGGCCAGGGGTTTATATCGCATATCCGTCGATTGATTGATCAGGCTCACTGCAGTATCTACAACAGTATCATCCAAATAGCCAATATTCATCTGGTCATAGATAATTCCAGGCACAATTCCTATTTACCTTCTTAACCATTACTCTTTTTTGTTTGGGTCATGAACAGCGAGCTTGAAGAATCATGAGCAGCATGAATATTAGCTACCCATTTTTCCGAAGTCTATCTTGGAATTTCATCATATCCATGTATCTAGTTATTCAGATCAAATCAAGTTTGGTGAGAGGACCCTGTGTGTTGACACTGCTCTGTGATTATCTTCAGGCATTTCTAGTTTACAAATCTATAACGCGGTGCTCAATCGCAGTCCACAAGCGTCCTCAGGCATTGAGCCGCTTCAATTGATGACAAGCTACTTTTCAGCAAATTATCGAAAAATCTCTTCTTTTCCTATGGTCGCTCAAAAATGGAGATACGGGTCGAAAGACAGATGAGTTCGTCGAGTCATCCTCTCCTTTTCCAGATGAAATACAAGACAAGGAAAGGGAGCCCAGTCCAAAAAATAAGATGCATTTTATTTATAGATATGAAGATTTTCATGCCTTTGTTCAGAGCACAGCGATGATATATGCCTAATTGGCGAACGCAGGGATACCTGTGATTGCCTTCCCCAAGATGAGCGTATGGATATCCTGGAGAGCGAGGGTCAGATGCCTTGACGATTTTTCCAGTTCGAATGATGAACGTACATTTGTACCCTCGTAGGTGTTTGTCACCTGCAGGTTCGCTACATGCCTGCCTACATGATACCTGAATTTACGAGTATCAGCTAGACGATATAGAAAAAAGGCCCAGGATATAATTACTCGTCAGCGCAAGCATTGCCACCCAGTATGTCCAACAAGATCCTGCTCTGCTGCAATGCCTTGCCACAGTTATTCCTCTTCACCATACTAATCATCTCCGGTGCTAACAGACCCTGATCCTTCACCCTACCCACCTGTAAGCTGGCGTGTAGACCGAGGGCAATCTCGGTATGAGCATCGGTAAATTTCTTTTGAATAAGTTGAAACGAAGCAATTGGACGACCAAATTGTTTGCGCTCGAGAGCGTATTCGCGTGTGCGCGTAAGACAGTCTTCAAGAGAACCTATGACACCCCAAGCAATACCGTAACTGTTGAGCAGTCATTAGGAAATGGCACCTGAGGAGGGACGATGGTCTTACCGCGCAGTATTCAAACACGAGAAGGCAGAGCCAAGACCCTTGGTTCCAGGAAGGAGCGAGTCCTGACCAACTTGAACATTATCAAGGAAGACGGAACCAGTAAGGGATACACGGAGTGCAAGTTTGTTCTTGATAGCTGGTGCAGTGAGACCCCGAGATCCCTACAGGTTTATTAATTACCACCTCAATGCCTGCAACAGAAGAGATGCACCTGCTCGACGAGGAAACCGCGGATGCGATTATCCCACTTGCATTTCGCCCAAATAACAAACAGGTCCCTGTAATAGGATAGATACATGATACAATACTGGGAACGAAGTGCTCACGCGACAGGTGCATTGGAGATCCAAGTCTTGCTACCCTGCAGGATAAACCCACCATCAACCTCTTCAGCGGTGGTTTCCATATTTCCAGGATCAGAACCATGGTTGGGTTCAGTCAAGCCCTGACACAGGGATGATCAGTCTCCTGTTCCTTGAACCAACAAGGGGACACGCACGAAAGCACCAGTAATCTCCCCCTTGGCTACATAATCAATTTATGCATACGAGGCGAAAGTGCCACAGCACGCGCTCGAAAGGACGTACCCAATCGAGGAAGATACTTCTCCTTTTGTGCCTCTGTACCAAACTCATTGATAGGGTGCATCACGAGAGAAGATTGTACAGATGTCGTGGAACGGTAGCCAGAATCAACCCTGGAGGGAAAGCAATACCTTGACATTTGTTTTTTTCTGGAATTACTAAGGATAGCGTACCGTTCAATTTCACGCATGATTAGACCATATGCAACATTGCTAACCCCAGCACAACCATACCCCTTAATTGTAGGTCCAAGCAGACCAAGCTTTCCCATTTCTGGAAGAATGTCATGATTGAATTCTGTATTTGTTGTTGTAGCGCATCTCTGAATTATAGAGGGACAAAGACGAACCCTCTGTCCTCCATTGGTGGAGCACTCGAGGCATCAAGTTCTCCTGTCCAACATGACTGTCTGAATTATGACTGTAGTTTCAGGAACGACTGACCTGGCAGTATTCATGAGCAGTGTCGCTAACACAGTGTCAGGAATGGTCAATAGGCGCATGCATATACGCACCGGATAGCAATCTCCTCTTCCGTCAACTGTGACTCGAAGTTCAAGGGATCCTAAAAAGAAACATACCTCCGTGACGACATCACTTCAATATTTATTCCACCCACCTCCCAATTAAACTTGGAAAGCTCTGCAATAAATTGCGAGGACTGAATGAGGAGTAACGTCAAGAACAAGACGTTTACGCACGACTTGCAGTTCGGCTTCCAGTGGTTGCTGGCAGTCTGACTCCAGCAACTGCCTGACGAAGAATTCGATGCGTAAAGGTCAACATTGCAAGTGATGATCAAGGGAGAGGTGGAGTGAACCTATTAATATATTAATACGTGAGATCCGGGGAAACTGATGATCCCGGATCTCGGAGGAAAGTACACATCTTCAACTTGACTTATGCTCAATGTCTAATTCATAAAACACTCTTGATCATGATATACCATATTGCATCACACAGTACAAAGTAGAAAAAAGGCCATATGTATTGCATACAGATAATTAGATGTTAGAAGGGTAAAGCATCTGGACAGAGTCGAAATCAATATAATTACTCCATATCTGCGATTGCAAGATGCTCACCACTCGGACAGAGGCACCGAAAGCACTGGGAGGAAGGTTTGAACGGAATTTTCCTTTAACAACGCCTGATGAGCCGTGTGGCCGGGTTATACGACTAGATGTAAGGTCTCTCAGCGCACTGACTGAGACAGATTCCATGAAACGCTCACCCCCAGATCACACGAATTTTAGAGCCCTGGATTTCCCGCTTGGCTTTGTAGACGTATGCAACACGCTAAGAAACATAGGTTTCAATCATTGTGCTCAATTCAGCTCGGAATTCACAAACCTTGCCAAGATAAAACTGAGCATCCTCCTTGTTGCCAACGCCCTCAATCTGAATCAGTGAGGTATTAGGACGAGAATTGCGTTTAGCCCGCTTGTGGCCGAGAACACGGCCTTTGCTGTACAACCTGTAACAACAGATATCATATTTAGTTCATGCATTTCTATTGAGTGTCAATCTCAAGTATAATGATAAACAACACCAGAATCCTGAGGTCG